>ERZ838483.434-NODE-434-length-52679-cov-5.887713_pt1 | contig 52679 bp, 52 predicted proteins | sample MGYA00519939_ERZ838483 | MGnify/ENA primary metagenome ERZ838483 (study PRJEB31850, sample SAMEA3708836) | human gut metagenome | biome: human gut; feature: human-associated habitat; material: faeces | place: China | collected 2014 ...
GGGCCTGCGTTTCGCTATCCGTGAGGGTGGCCGTACCGTTGGTTCCGGCGTCGTCATTGAGATCGACGAGTAATTCTCACAGCTTATGAAAAGGACTGCCGCAATGCGGCAGTCCTTTTTTATAAGCAATAGGATGATCCGGTGCAAAAAGGACGACCGCTGTCAAAGGTGTCCCGGCCCAGCAGAAGCCGTACCGCATGGAAAAATCTCCGTATATCATCAAAACCACCGGCAATCCCGGTGATTTTCCTGACACAAATAACGCGAAGCCAGCCCAACGTGGGCTGGCTTCGCGTCGTTACGCATGATCTATGGAATCCAAGGCAGAATCATGCAGCCTGCCTTAGAAAATAGATCGGATCTATCGCAGAGTGCGGGGAAAATGACTCTCTGACCCTTGCGGCACCCATGCGTGGGAAGAATCGGGGAGTAGCTGCATAAGAGGTAGGCTCTATTAGCCCGCCCACGGTTCAGTCAAACTTCCAATGGGAGATGTCCGTGTCAACCTCGAAGGAAGCGACGGTATCCGTTCCGTTGCTGCCGGGAAAAACCAGAGACTTTTCATCGCTGTCCAGCGTCAGTGGCCAATCGCTGGGGCAGATGCTTTTCCGGCCGTATTCATCGGTAAAAACTGCGGCATATTCCAGAAGATCCCCGGAGGCAAAGGGGACGGACAGCGGCTCCAGTCGGTAAAACTCGGCAGTCTCATCGTAGCCGGAGTAGCTTGTTTGCTCGTCGGCACGGATGGGCTACGCCCAGGCAATCAGCTGCTTATTCTTGAAAAGCCCCACCTGCGTGGAGACCGCCTCTGCCCGCGGAACGAAAACATTGTCAGGCTTTGTATTCATGCTCAGGAGAAATTCAATGGGTTCCGGCAGGGTCAGCGTACCGTTTTCCACAGCAGCCCGCCCCTGAATATCTGCATCCAAAAGCATCTGAACTTCCGGCAGAGAGCCGGAGTACAGCCCGGTATAGGTTTGCAGCGGCTGCGTCTGGCGGGTGCCGTCCGGCAGGACCAGCAGGGCAGAGAGGGCGATATCATCCGTCAGGGGAATGGACAGCGCGGCAGAAAAACGCTGGTTGGTGCCGTCCTCTCCGGCCTTGCCAACCACATCGCTGGAAATTTCACCATTTTCGGCCAGAAACTCTACCGTCATACCCTCCACAAAGGTTTTGGGGACGACAGCCACAGAAAAGGTCACGGTATTGGCCTTGAGGTCGCAGGTCACAATGGAGGCTTCAGCGTCTGTGACCAGACTGTTCTGCTGCGTGAGGATCTCCTCCACCTGACTGGAAATGCTGTAGACCTGATTGGACACACTGCTTTCCATCTGATTGATCCGATTGTAAACGCCGTCAAACTGCCGGTCAATGCTCTGATAGGCGCGGTGGGCGGCATACAGCACCATCAGCGCTGCCAGTACATAGGGCCATTTCTTTCGGGGCTTGGGGGCGGTCTGGGCAGCGATGTACCGCTCGGTGATCTCCTCTACCATTTTCAGCTGTGCGTCGGTCAGCTCCCGGCTGTCCGGCGCAGGCGGCGCTTCCGGAGCTTCCTCCACGCCGAGGAGCCAGCCCACGGTGACGCCGAACCGGCGGCTGAGGGCCACCAGCTTGTCGATCTCCGGCAGGGCGGCGTCTGATTCCCATTTATAGATCGACTGGCGGGAAACGCCCACCTCCTCGCCCAGTGCTTCCTGCGAAAGTCCGCTTTCCTTCCGCTTCTGTGCGATCCGCTGGCCTGTTGTCATACGTGTCACATCCTTTCGTGAGAACAGTATCGCCGAAAACAGGGAAAAAGGCCACCAATTTTCCGGGAAAATCTGTAAACTGTGGGTTTACATATCCCAAAATCACGGGATCTGCTGCTGATTTCTCAGGTTTTTGCCGCCTATGGATGAGATACGGATACAGGAAATTACAGTTTCTTCTCGTACAGGTTCAGGGGGCGCTGGGAATCCCCCATGAAGAACGTGTCCACGGTGCCGGCGGCTTTGTAGCCCAGTGCGGGGTACATTCGGTTAGCGGGGAGATTTTCCGTGCCGGTATCCAGACGCAGAACGGTTTTGCCTTGCCGGCGGGCGGTATCCTCCGCGAAAGCCACCATCTGCCGGGCCAGACCCTGCCCGGCACGGGCGGGATCAATGGTCAGGGTATGGATTATAGCCACCTGCCGATCCTCCGCGGGAATCGTCCATGCGCCGTTTTGGTATTCCGGCAGCTGCTGGCCGTTGAGATTCATACTGCCCCAGACGCTGCCGGTCTCATCTACGCCGACGTACAGCGTTCCGGCGTCGAAAATGTTCCGGGCGGTGTCGGCAGTGGGATAGGCGCCCCGCTGCCAACCGGTATAGTGAATGCCGGTGGCATCCTCATGGTCCAGAATGGCTTCGTAGATGGCGGCCACGGCGGGCAGGTCAAGTTCATTGGCGAGACGGATCATAAAAAGTTTCCTCCTGTTTTGATTGGAATGAAAAGACGGGCGGGCGTAAGAAGCGCCCGCCCGTCAGTCTGTTGAAAAGCGTTATTCGGATTTTTCAGGATTTTCCGGCTGCTGTTCCGGGGCGGCATCCGGCGTCTGTTCCGCGCTGCCGGAGGTCTGCTCATCGGAAGACGGCTTCGGGGCCGCATCTCCGGCAGTGTCCTCCGGCGCTTCAATTTTCTCAGAGATCATGTGAACCTTTCTTGCGGCAGGCTCAATGACCTCCGGCTGAGAGGGACGGAAGCCGCTCTCATGAGCCAGCGTGGAGGCATAGGCGTCCTCCACGGTGGAGGGATCCCGGCCTTCGATGATGGCCACCATCTCCGCGCCGGTGATGGTCTCCTTTTCCAGCAGGTAGGCCACCACCTTGTCCATGTCCGCCCGGTTGTCCCGGATGATGTTCACGGCGTCGGTGTAGCACTTGTCCAGAATGTCCTTCACGGCCTTGTCCATGGCTGCGGCAGTGTCCTGCGCGCAGTCCAGACCGTAGCCGCCGTCCAGATACTGGCTGCGGCGGGAGGCCAGCGCCATCATGCCGAACTCATCGCTCATGCCGAACATGGCCACCATGTTCCGGGCCACCTGCGTGGCCTCCTGAATGTCCTGCGACGCGCCGTTGGTCATGGTATTCAGCACTACTTCCTCTGCGGCGCGGCCGCCCATGGAGACAGCGATCTTGGCCATCAGTTCGTCGCGGGTACGCAGCTCGGTCTTATCCTCCTCCGGCATCAGCAGGGTATAGCCCAGAGCGCCCTGGGTATGGGGAACGATGGTGATCTTCTGCACCGGCTCCGTGTTTTTCTGCTTGTAGGCCACCATAGCGTGGCCTACCTCATGGTACGCCACCAGCTTCTTTTCAAATTCCGTCAGGACGCTGCCCTTTTTCTCCGTACCGGCAATGACCAGCTCGAAGGCTGCCAGCAGATCCTCCTGCGTTACCAGCTTGCGGCCCTTGCGGACAGCCCGGAGGGCGGCTTCGTTGACGAGGTTGGCAAGATCGGCGCCTACGCAGCCGGCGGTAGCCAGCGCCACTTTTTTCAGGTTGACATCCTCCGCCAGCTTGATGTTCCGGGTGTGAACCTGAAGGGTCGCCAGACGGCCCGCCAGATTGGGCCGGTCGATGATGATGCGGCGGTCGAACCGGCCGGGACGCAGCAGGGCCTGATCCAGAACCTCAGGCCGGTTGGTGGCGGCCAGCAGGATGATGCCCTTGGTGGGGTCGAAGCCGTCCATCTCCGCCAGCAGCTGGTTCAGGGTCTGCTCCCGTTCGTCGTTGCCGCCGAAGCGGCCGGAGTCGCGGGATTTGCCGATGGTGTCGATCTCGTCGATAAACACGATGCAGGGAGCCACCTTGCTGGCCTCTTTGAAGAGGTCACGGACACGGGAAGCGCCTACGCCCACGAACATCTCCACAAAGTCGGAGCCGCTGATGGAGAAGAAGGGAACGTTGGCCTCACCGGCCACAGCCTTGGCCAGCAGCGTTTTGCCGGTACCCGGAGGGCCAACCAGCAACGCGCCCTTGGGGAGCTTGGCACCGATGTCGGTATACTTTTTGGGGTTGTGCAGGAAGTCGATGATCTCCGTCAGGGATTCCTTGGCCTCGTCCTGACCGGCTACGTCCTTGAAGGTGACGCCGGTCTGCTTTTCCATGTAGACCTTGGCGTTGGCTTTGCCCACGCCGCCGATACCGCCCATGCCGCCCATGCCTTTTTTGGCCATGATCCGCATGACCAGAGAGAACATCAGCATGATGAAGGCAAAGGGCAGAATGAAGTTGATGGCAAATACCAGGAGCGGGCTCATCTGCGGCTCATACTTCACATCGTAGTCCTGAATCCCGGCCTCATGCATCCGCTCCACCAGCGTGTCGTTGGTCTCCATTTTCACGGTGAAGAGCTTCAGGGAAGCCGTCTGCTGCTTTCCGGCGGAATCCGTGTAGGTATAAACTGCGTCGCCGTCCGTATCCGTGGACTTGGTGTAGGCCACGCCGTCCTCATCGGTATAGACGTAGCCGTCCTTGGGGGTGATATACAGCAGGCCCTCGGAAGAATCCACGGAGACGTCCGCAACCTGCTTGTCCTCCGTCATGGCGACGAAGTCGCTGTATTCGATGTTGATGTTGGAGGCCTGCCGCCCGGCGGTGCCCATGTAGCTGCTGGTGCAGTAGAACACCAGCGTCAGAGCCAGCGCCCACGCCACCAGCTTGCCTGCGCCCAGCAGGTTGCTGTTGCGGTTGCCCCGCCGGTTCTTGTTGTTTTTATCGTTCTGGTCCATGAAGAACTCCTTTCAGAGTGTGTGAAATCAAAAGGCAGTATAGCACAAACCCGCTGAAATCACAAGGAAAAGCGCCGGACAATTCATAAACTTTCTGTGAATTTCCCCGCCGGAAGCGCAGAAAGCTTTTTTGAAAATCATCTTTATTGTGCCGGGGTTGTGTGCTATACTGAAAAGGCAGTATTGTACAGATTCTGACAGATTCCAAGATTTGAGAGGATTTTTATATGACGGACGAGAGAAAAGACCAGTTGACCGCCGAGGCCGACGGCCTCATCGAAGGCCGCAACGCGGTGATCGAGGCCCTGCGGACGGAAGCCAGCATCGATAAGATTTTCATCCAGAAGGGGGAAACGGACAAGACTCTGGGACATATCGCTTCCAAGGCCCGCGCGGCGGGCATCGTCGTGGTGGAAGCCGACCGGCGGAAGCTGGACGGCATGAGCCGCACCCATGCCCATCAGGGGGTCATCGCCTTGGCGGCGGTGCGGGAGTACGTCAGCGTGGAGGATATTCTGGCGGACGCGGCGGCAAAGAACGAAAAGCCCCTGATCGTCGTGTGCGATGAGATCTCCGATCCCCATAATCTGGGCGCGATTATTCGGACGGCCTACTGCGCCGGCGCCCATGGCGTCATCATCCCCAAACGCCGCAGCGCGGGGCTGACCAGCGTGGTGGCCAAGACCTCCGCCGGCGCGGTGTCCCACATGAAAGTGGCGCGGGTGCCCAATATCCCATCCCTGCTGAAAGACCTGAAAAAGCAGGGCGTCTGGGTGTTCGGTACGGCGGCTGACGGTACCACCGGCCTTTACGATGCGGATCTGAAAGGCCCTGCGGCCATCGTCATTGGCAGCGAGGGAGACGGCATGACCCGCCTGGCTGCTGAAAACTGCGATTTTCTGGTGAGCATCCCCATGAAGGGGGATCTGAACTCCCTGAACGCCAGCGCTTCCGCAGCGATCCTGCTGTATGAGGCGGTGCGCCAACGGATGCAGGGCTGAGGGAACACGAAAGAGGAATCACTGTGTCGAAGGAACAGGAAAATAAAATAGAGCGCGAAGAAAACTGGGATGTGCCGCCTTCGGACGAGGAATATACCTTAGAGGAAATCCTGGCAGAATACGGCAGCAGCCGCCAGCAGAAGATTCTGGAGGAAGTGGAGCGGGAAGCAGAGCCGGAGACGGTATCAGAGCCTGCGCTTCCTGCGGAACCGGCGGCGCCTGCCGCGGAAGAACCGCCCGCAGCGGAGCCAAAGCCCGCAGCGGAGCCAAAGCCCGCACGGATGCTCTGGGCCAGCAGACGCATGGCTCATGCGGAATCAGAGCGGGAGGCAGAACTGCCGGAGGAGCCGGAAGAATCGGACGAGCCGGAGAACGAGCCAGAGGACGGGCCGGAGGAGTCCCGCTTCCTGAGTCTGGAAGAGCTGGTCGGCACCACGGTGGGCGCAGTCATGGAGGAGCATCGGGAACCGCTGCTGAAGCCGAAGCGGGGGTTGTTCTCCCGGAAGCGGCAGCAGGAGGACACGGAGCAGTTCTACGATCCCATGGACGCGCCGCCGCCTCCCAAGCCTGTGACCGAGGCGGACACCATTGGAGACGAGCCGGAGCTTAGCGAGATCGCCGCGGAGTACCGGGAGGATTCTCAGGCGCAGAGCCGCCCGCTGATCTGGGCGCTTCTTACGGCGCTGGTGCCGCTGGCGGCTTTGGCGGCGGAGCAGTACGGGGTGAACATCCCCTATTGGACGGGGGACGGTGAATTGCAGTGCGTCGTTGTGCTGGCACTGCTGCTGATCAATCTGGTGCTGTGCCGTCATGTGCCGGTTTACGGGTTCCGGCGGCTCCGGGAAAAGCGCTGCACCGGCGCACTGCTGGTAACGCTGGCGGCGGCGGTATCTGCGGCGGACTGCCTGCTGTGCCTGTTCCATACCGGACGGGCTGCGGCGGTGCCCTATGCGCCGGTGGCGTCGGCGGCGCTGTTTTTTGCTCAGTGGGGCATCAGCCGGGAGAACCGGGGCAACAGCGACAGCTTCCGGATGGCCTCACTGGATGACAACCCGCCCTATCTGGTAACGGAGACCGGCCGGGGAGCCTGCAAGCAGAAGGGCAGCCTCCGGGGCTTTTACACCACTGCCAGCCGGACGGATTACGCATCCCGGCTTCAGGCGGTATTCCTGCCGCTGATTCTGGCGGCGTCGGTGGTGTTTGCGGGGCTTACTTCCTTGGGAGAGGGCCGGGGGGCGGATTTTCTGCTGAATCTGTCTGCGATCCTGACGGCGGGGGCCACGTTTTCCCTGCCCCTCTGCTGGGGGCTTCCGTGGGCAAGGCTGACCCGGCGGCAGCAAAAAAGCGGCTGCGCCGTGGCCGGATGGGACGGCGCGACCCGGATGGGCAAGCGCCGCAGCCTGATCCTGACGGATATCGATCTGTTCCCGCCGGGGACCATCCGGCTCAACGGCGTGAAGGTCTACGGCGAGGAGCTGAGCAAGGCGGCCGCCTATGCCGCCGCCGCCGCCCATGGGGCAGGCTGCGGGCTGGCGCGGGTATTCGACGGCCTGGCGGTGGGCGAAAACGCCCCCAGAGAGACCGCACAGGATCTCAGCTTCTATGAGCAGGGCGGCTTCGGCTGCACGATCCACGGCGAGTCCGTCCTGCTGGGAACGGCGTCGTTCATGCGGAAGCAGGACGTGCGCCTGCCCGGCAATATTAACCTGAAAACCGGCGTGTTTCTGGCCATCGACCACCAGCTGGCGGCGGTGTTCGCCGTGAAATATGAGGCTGCGGAGAATGTGGATTACGCCCTGCGGACGATGCGCCGCAGCCGCATCACGCCCATTTTGGCGGTGCGGGACCCCAACATCACCCCGGCGCTGCTGAAGCGGAAATTTTCCAAGCGCATCAAAGTGGAATACCCGGATCTGACCGACCGGGTGGCCCTCAGCGAAGCGGAGGAGGACCGGGGACTGCCCCGCGCCCTGCTGCTGCGGGAGGGCCTGCTGCCCTATGCGGAAGCCGTGGTAGGCAGCCGCCGTCTGCGGACGGCGGTGCGCCGGGCGTCGTGGCTGTCTCTGCTGGGCAGCGGCACAGGCGTGCTGCTGACGGCCTATCTGGTGTCTCTCCAAAAATTCGACCTGCTGACGCCCCTTTCTCTGACGGTGTTCCTGCTGTTGTGGACGCTGCCGGTGCTGCTGCTGAGCGATTGGACGGGCCGCTATTGACACTTGACAAAAGAAAGTACCGGGAGACGGAGGTTTTGTCCGCCTCCCGGTACTTTTTCTGCCCGGAAGAGACAAAACCTCCGCTTTTTCGGAAAAAACTCTTTTTGCAAGACCTGACAAAAATGCAGCAGCCTTTTTGCCCACCCCTCCAAAATGTAATATCTTACAAAAAAGCGGTTGTATTACCGGCAAAAAAGCATTATAATTAACACATTGAAACTGCACAGTCTCAATGAGTTGACGATTTTTCAGCGGCTCTTCCGGCCGTGTCAACAGCATCAACATAAGGAGTGGAATGAACATGAGCTATTCAGTACAGAACATCCGCAACGTCTGCCTGCTGGGTCACAGCGGCAGCGGCAAGACCTCTCTGGCAGAGAATCTTCTGTTTATGACCGGCGTCATCGAGCGTCAGGGCCGGGTTGCTGACGGAAATACCGTGTGCGACTATGATCCCGAAGAGGTCAAGCGTCAGATTTCTCTGTCCACGGCTGTGGCCCCCATCGATTATAAGGGCTGCCGCATCAATGTGCTGGATACGCCGGGCGCGTTCGACTTTTCCGGCGAGGTCATGGAGGCCCTCCGGGCCGCTGACGCCGCTATCATTGTCTGCTCCGCCAAGGACGGCGTGTCCGTGGGCATGGAGAAGGCATGGAAATACTGCGAGGAGCGGAATATGCCCCGCTTCGTCTACATTTCCAAGACCGACGAGGACAACAGCGACTACAACGCCACCTTTGACGCCCTCCGGGAGCGCTTCGGCAAGAATATCGCGCCGGTGGTGGTTCCCATCTGGGACGAGAACAAGAAGGTTACCGGCATTATCGATGTGCTGAACAAGCGCGCCTATGAGATGCAGGGCGGCAAGCGCGTGGAGATCGAGGTTCCTGAGGATAAGGAAGCCGTCATCACCGAGTTCAACGACGCACTGAAGGAATCCGTGGCAGAGACCAGCGAGGAGTTCATGGAGCGCTTCTTCAACGGCGAGGACTTTACCTATGCGGAAATGGCGCAGGGGCTGCGTCAGGGCGTCCGGGAGCTGAGCATTTTCCCGGTGCTGTGCGGCAGCGCCGTGGCAGGCATGGGTTCTCTGATGCTGCTGGACAACATCGTGGAGCTGCTGCCCTCTCCTGAGCAGGGCAACTACCACAAGGCCACTCTGGCGGACGGCTCCACAGAGGAGTTCGTGGTTTCCGCCGGCGGCGTTCCCTCTGCCTTTGTGTTCAAGACCGTTTCCGATCAGTACGGCAAGTACTCCTTCGTGAAGGTGCTCTCCGGCTCCATTACGCCGGATATGACGCTGGTCAACGCCCGTACCGGCGACAACGAGAAGCTGGGCCGCCTGTACACCATGCGGGGCAAGAAGGCCATTGAGGTCAAGGAGCTGATGTGCGGCGATATCGGCGCCATCGGCAAGATGGAGAAGGTCAAGACCGGCGATACCCTGTGCGACAGCCGTAAGGTCGTGGCGCTGAAGGGCATCCCCTTTGCGGAGCCGTGCTATTCTGTGGCCATTGCCCCCAAGACCCGCGGTCAGGACGACAAGGTGGCGCAGGGCCTTACCCGTCTCAACGAGGAGGATCCCTCCTTCACCGTGGTCAACAACGCCGAGACCCACCAGATGGTGCTCTCCTGCGCCGGCGATATGCAGGTGGATGTGCTGGTCAGCAAGCTGAAGAGCCGGTTCAACGTGGAAGTGGCGCTGAGCCCCGTCCGCGTGGCTTACCGCGAAAAGATCCGCAAGACCGTGCAGAAGCAGGGGCGCCACAAGAAGCAGACCGGCGGCAGCGGCCAGTTCGGCGATGTGTGGATCCGCTTTGAGCCGCAGACTGAACAGGACGACATGATCTTTGCCGAGGAAGTGTTCGGTGGCTCTGTGCCGAAGAACTACTTCCCCGCCGTGGAAAAGGGCCTGCGGGAAGCCTGCGCCCATGGCCCGCTGGCAGGCTACCCTGTGGTGAACCTGAAGGCTGTTCTGTACGATGGCTCCTATCACCCTGTGGACTCCTCCGAAATTGCTTTTAAGACGGCGGCGCAGCTGGCCTTCAAGGCCGCTCTGCCGGAGGCCAACCCCTGCCTGATGGAGCCTGTGGGCGAGTTGAAGGTCACTGTGCCTGACAGCTACATGGGCGACGTCATGGGCGACCTGAACAAGCGCCGGGGCCGCGTTATGGGAATGGATCCCGCCGGCAACGGCGAGCAGGTCATCACCGCCGAGGTTCCTATGGGCGAGATGAGCACTTACGCCATTGACCTCCGCTCCATGACCCAGTCCCGCGGCACCTTCACCCTGCACTTTGTCCGCTATGAGGATTGCCCCCCTGCGGCGCAGGAGAAGGCCATTGCCGAGGCCAAGGCCCGGAACGAGGAATAAGGCTTCCTGTGGGGAGCCGTGTCGGTGAAGCTTCGTGAAAAACGGCGGCGCAGGGACGCACCGGCGCTGAAAGTCTGACTTCCATGCGCGGAAGCCCAGCGCATCGCATATACCGTGTAAAACCAGACGGCCGGGGGATTCATCCCCCCGGCCGTCTGTACTCATGGAGAAAAAACGCACCGGCGTGAGCCGGCGCGTTAGCTGTTCAGGGGGTGTCGATGTGGTTCTGGATGCGCTGCATGATCATCTCCAGCGCCACCAGATTCTGCCCGCCTTCCAGAACGATGATGTCCGCGAATTTCCGGCTTGGCTCCACATACTGCTCGTGCATGGGCTTGACGGTGGTGAGATACTGGGTGACTACGGACTGGAGGGTGCGCCCCCGCTCCTCCACGTCCCGCAAGGCTCGGCGGAGAATGCGGACGTCGGCATCTGTTTCCACGAAAATCTTGATGTCGAACATATCTCGGAGCGTGGGATTCTGAAAGATCAGGATCCCCTCCACAATAATGACCTTGGTGGGGAGGATCTCCCGTGTTTTGGCGGTGCGGTTATGCTCCACATAGGAGTAGACGGGACACTGGATGGGGCGGCCCGCTTTCAGTTCCTTCAGGTGTTCGATCAGCAGATCCGTATCGAATGCAGCGGGGTGGTCGTAATTGACTTTGGCGCGCTCCTCCAGCGTTTTGCCGTCCTGACGCTTATAGTAGCTGTCATGGCTGATGACCGAGACCTCCGGGCCGAAATGCTCCTTCAGATGCCGGGTGAGGGTGGTTTTGCCGGAATCGGTGCCGCCGGCGATCCCAATGAGAATGGTGCTCATGCTGCGGGCCTCCAGACGTTTGTTTTTTGGGGGAAAACAGGGAAAAATCCATCATTCAGGATGAAATACAGCAGCCTGTTTTCCCTATCATTATAGAGGGGCAGTTCCATGAAAGCAAGGAAAAGTATGAAATTCCTGTGAAATCGACACGGGTCTACTTGACGGCATCTATAAAAATCGGTATTATGTAAAGTATGAAAGCACAGGACTGCCGTATATGGAATGGCGGCGCTGATGAAATAGATAAAGGAGAAGAAACATGGCGATGAAACGCTGCCCCGATTGCGGGGAAAAATACTCCGACAGCTATAAATACTGTCCCTTCTGCGAGGAAGAGGAGATTTTGAAAGAGGGAAAAGGCCGCGGCATCCGCCGGGCCAAGCAGAGCCGCAGCTTCAGCCTGCTGACGCCGGTGCTGATCGTGCTGATCCTTGTGATGGCAGGGCTGCTGATGTTCCTGCTGCGAAGCGACAAGCAGCCCACCGAGCCGGTGACGCCCCAGCCCGGTGTGGAGACGCCGGTGGAGCCGGGAACTGACACGGAACCGGGCAGCACGGATTCCGACGGGACGGACAGCACCGATCCCGGCACCATGCCGGATGAGCCGGACTCCAACACGCCTTCCACGCCCACAACGCCTGACACAAGCTCCGACACCAGCGCAGCCGGCAGCGAGGCGACCATTGTGAATGCGGCAACCGGCGTGAATGTCCGGCCGGATGCCAGCACCAACGGCGCAGCCATTGCGTCCCTGAAGAACGGGGATAAGGTGCAGGTGGTGCGGGACGCCGGAAACGGCTGGTATGAGATCACCTTCTCCGGCCACGGCGGCAAGGACACCAGCGGCTATGTGAAGGGCGAGTTCCTGTCCGTCACGGCAGGCAGCTCCACAACCACCACGACGACGACTACGACTACGACCACAACCACCACATCCGGCGGCAGCCTGAAAACCGGCAGCGCCAGAGTGAGCAACGCGGCGGGCGGCGTGAATGTCCGTCCCGGCCCCAGCGCCAGCGGCACGCCAGTGGCCTCTCTGAACAACGGCGACGAGGTTCAGATCGTCAAGAGCGCGGGAGACGGGTGGTATGAGATCACCTTCAAAGGCCCCGGCGGTAAGGACACCAGCGGCTATATGAAGGGCGACTACCTGACCAACAGTTAAGCGCGGAATCCAATTTGGCCCCCGGACAGAAGGTCCGGGGGCTTTTCTGTAAAAAATGAGGCGGCGTTGCCAATTCCGGCGAAGCGTGATAGAATAGACAAAAATCATCCGGCAGCCGCCGCTTTGAAAGGAGCTTTCATGACCACAAAAGACTATCGGGAGCGATCTGCCCTGCGGATCTTCCTGTCCTACTTCAAGCCCCACCGGGGCCTTTTTATTCTGGATATGATCTGCGCGCTGATGATCGCGCTGATCGATCTGGCGTTTCCCTATATTTCCCGCTGGTGTATGTATGAGCTGCTGCCCCAGAGCGCTTACCGCACCTTTTTTGCGGCGATGGGCGCTGTGGGCATTGCCTTTGCAGTGCGGGCAGTGCTGACCTATATCATCGGCTACTACGGCCACACCTTTGGCATTTTAGTGGAGGCGGACATCCGCCGGGATCTCTTTGAGCATATGCAGGAGCTGGATTTTGGCTATTATGACCGCAACCGCACCGGTGCGCTGATGAGCCGACTGACCAGCGAGCTGTTTGAGATCACCGAGCTGGCTCACCATGGCCCGGAGGATATTTTCATCTCCGGGGTGACGATCGTCGGCGCATTGGCCATCATGTTTACCATTCAGTGGCGGCTGGCCCTGGTGATCGCGGCCATTCTGCCGGTGTTTTTCGCGGTGGTGTGGATGTGCCGCCGCTCCATGAGCGAGGCGTCCAAGCAGGTGAAGCAGAAAACCGCCGTCATCAACGCGGGCATTGAGTCCGGCATTTCCGGCATCCGCACGGCCAAGGCCTTTGCCAACGAGCAGGAGGAGCTGGAAAAGTTCAACGATTCCAATAATGTCTACAAGACCTCCAAGCGGGAGTTCCACAAGGCCATGGGCCGCTTCAACGCAGTGATGGAGTTCTTCCTGTGCATCCTCTCTGCCGCAGTCATCACCGTGGGCGGATTCCTCATCATGCGGGGGCAGATGAACACGGTGGATCTCATCACCTTCAGCCTGTATATCGCCACCTTCGTGAACCCTGTGCGGCGGCTGTCCAACTTTTCGGAGCTGCTGGCCAACGGCACAGCCGGCTTCGGCCGCTTTCTGGAGCTGATGCGGACGGAGCCGCAGATGAAGGACGCGCCGGACGCGGCAGAGCTGCGGGACGTGAAGGGACAGGTGGACGTGGATCACGTCAGCTTTGCCTATGAGGGGGATCTGGACGTGCTTCACGATGTGGATCTCCACGTCGGGGCAGGGGAGACGCTGGCGGTGGTCGGCCCCTCCGGCGGCGGCAAGTCCACCCTGTGCCAGCTGATCCCCCGGTTTTACGATGTGACGGAGGGCAGCATCCGCATTGACGGGCAGGACGTCCGCCATGTGACCCAGCGCTCCCTGCGGCAGCAGGTGGGGGTAGTGCAGCAGGATGTGTTCCTGTTTGCGGACAGTATTCTGAACAATATCCGCTGCGGCAAACCAGACGCCACGGAAGAGGAGGTCGTCCGGGCGGCAAAGCTGGCAGAGATCTATGACGACATCGCCGCCATGCCCGACGGCTTTGACACCTATGTGGGCGAGCGGGGAACGCTGCTCTCCGGCGGACAGAAGCAGCGGATTTCCATTGCCCGGATCTTCCTGAAAAACCCGCCGGTGCTGATTCTGGACGAGGCGACCTCCGCACTGGACAGCGTGACGGAGGCCAAATTGCAGGAAACCTTTGAAAAGCTCTCTCAGGGACGGACAACGATCATCATTGCCCACCGGCTGTCCACCGTGCGGAACGCGGATCGGATCGCCGTGATCGAGAATGGTCGGGTGGCGGAGCTGGGCAGCCATCATGAGCTGATGGAAAAGAACGGCGCGTATGCCCAGCTGGTGCGGACACAGGAGTTACAGCATGGATAAGAGCAGATTGCTGGATCGGTGCGGCGCACTGGGAGACGACCGGGTGCTGCTGGCGCGGGTGCTGGACCGGGCGCAGCAGGCAGGCGAGAGGAACATCCCGTCGGCAACGGATTTCCTCAGCCCCGCCCAGCAGGTACAGGCCATGGATCTGCTTCACGCGGCGGGAATCCCGGAAACGGCCTATGTCCGCTGGGGCGGCTATGACGGCGCGGAGCGGGTGGTGCTTCAGTTCCTGCCAGACTGGATGGAGCCTGAAGACGCCGCGGCTTACAGTCCCATCCGCTGCCTGCGGGCAGGCTTCCGGGGGGAGGAAAAGCTGACCCACCGGGACTTTTTAGGCAGCCTCATGGGGATGGGCATTGTCCGGGAGAAGATCGGAGACATTCTGGTAGGGCCGGAGAGCGCCGATCTCATGGTGCTGGACACCGTGGCGGATTTTCTGGCGCAGAGCTGGGAATCTGCCGGACGGGCGAAGCTGCGCGTGGCGGAGATCGACCCCGGCTGTGTACACATCCCGGAGATCCATTTTGAAGAGCGGCGGGACACCGTGTCCTCCCTGCGGCTGGACGCGGTCTGCTCCACCGGCTTCCGCATGGCGCGGGGAAAGGCGGCGGAGCTGATCGAAAGCGGCCGGGTGCAGCTGAACTGGCGGGAGTGTACCAAGCCGGACAAGGCGGTTTCGGCAGGAGACACGGTCTCTGCCCGCGGGTTCGGTAAATTTGAACTGGCGGAAGTGGGAAGCCTGACGAGAAAGGGACGGATCCCCATTGGTGTAAAGTGTTATAAATAGGAGCATTATGAATTTGAGCGCGTAGACTGTACCGCCTTTGGCAATGACAGCTTTTCGGAAGGCGGTAGCTGATGACGGGAGACGATCAGTCACGCATTTGGAAACGTGCTGCTGACGGCTGGCACTTTGCCGGATGCATTCCGGCGATCCAGCGGCGAAACGGGTTGATTGAGACAATAGACCTTGTCTTTGAGCGGGAGACCGCAGAAAAGGAGTTATCATGGAACAAAAGCAGATCGATCGGATCAACGAACTGGCGAAGAAAGCCAAAAGCCCTGAGGGGCTGACGGAGTGGGAGGAGATGGAACGGGCCGCTCTGCGGCGGGAATACATCGACTCCGTATTGGGCAGCCTGAAAGGGCAGCTGGACAATACCTATATTGTGGATGCCAAGGGCAACAAAACAAAGCTGAAGAAAAAGGGTGAGTGACATGGGCGTGCTGTCAGGTCTGGAGCCGAAGCGGGTCCTTGAAATTTTTGAGGAGCTGTGCGCCATCCCCCACGGCTCCACTCACACCAAAGCCATCAGCGACTGGTGTGTGGAGTTCGGAAAAAAGCTGGGGCTGGAATGGTATCAGGACGCGGCCAATAATGTGATCCTCATCGCTCCGGCCACCGCCGGGTATGAGGACGCCCCCGCCGTGATTTTGCAGGGGCATCTGGACATGGTGTGCGAGAAAGAGCCGGACTGCGCCAAGGACATGGACGCCGAGGGGCTGGATCTCTTTGTGGACGGGGATGTGATCGGCGCGAAAGGTACCACCCTGGGCAGCGACGACGGCATTGCCGTGGCAATGGCGCTGGCGGCGCTGGAGGATGAAACCCTGTCCCATCCCCGGCTGGAGGCGGTGCTGACCACCGAGGAGGAGATCGGGATGCTGGGCGCGGCGGCGCTGGACGTGTCGCCGCTGCGGGGCCGTACTATGCTGAATATTGACTCCGAGGTGGAGGGCGTGTTCACGGTGGGATGCGCCGGCGGAAGCCGGGTGTCCTGCCGCCTGCCGCTGGTGCGGGAACCCTTTGCGGGAGAGACGCTGACCCTCCGGGTTTCCGGGCTGGCAGGCGGACACTCCGGCGTGGAGATCGACAAGGGCCGGGCCAATGCCAATCTGCTGCTGGGGCGGCTGCTGCGGGCAGCGTCCGGTGCGGCGGAGGTGCGTCTGGTGTCCGCCGCAGGCGGCAGCAAGGACAATGCCATTCCTGCGGCGGCGGAGGCGGTGCTTGTGTCTGCGGACGTGGAAGCGGTGCAGGCGGCGGTGAAGGAGCTGACCGAATCACTGAAAAAGGAGTACCGGGCGGCAGACCCCGGCCTGACGGTAACGGTGGAGCCGGGAGTGGCCCGGTGGCTGCCCATGGATGCAGCCACCACGGAAAAGGCGATCTGCCTGCTGCTTTGCCTGCCTAACGGGATTCAGGCCATGAGCATGGACATTCCCGGTCTGGTGCAGACCTCCCTGAATCTGGGAATCCTGGCCTGCGAGGAAGGGCAGCTGTCGGCGGATTTCTCCGTCCGCAGCAGTCTGGCCAGCCAGAAGCAGACGATGCAGGAGCGCCTGCGGTGCCTGACGGAGCAGATCGGCGGCCATGTGGCGATCTGGGGCGACTATCCCGCCTGGGAATACCTGCCGCAGTCCCCTCTGCGGGAGCGGATGACCCAGGTCTACCAGGAGCAGTACGGCAGGGAGCCGGTGATCGAAACGATTCACGCCGGTGTGGAGTGCGGCATTTTCAGCGAAAAACTGCCGGGACTGGACTGCGTGTCCTTTGGCCCGGATCTGACGGATATCCACACACCGCGGGAGCGGATGCACATTGCGTCCGTTCAGCGGACGTGGGCGCTGCTGCGGGAAGTCCTGAAGCGGAGCAAATGAGAGGTCCCCCGGCGGAGTTTTTCCGCCGGGGGTTGCTTTTTTCGGGGGAGTATGGTATTCTATTTGAAAATCATTCTCAAATTGCAAGGAGACCACTGTGAAAAAAATCTGGATGATCTTTCTGATCCTGGCTTTGCTGACGGGCTGCGGGGCGCCTGCCGCGCCGAAACCGGCAGACGGAAAACTGCATATTGTGGCAACTGTGTTCCCGGCCTATGATTTTGCGCGGGCTGCTGCCGGTGATTTGGCGGATGTGGAGCTGCTGCTGCCGCCGGGAACGGAGAGCCACTCCTATGAACCGACCCCGGCGGACATTCTGAGGGTGCAGAACTGCGACCTGTTTTTGTATCTGGGCGGCGAGTCCGACAGCTGGGTGGAGACGATTCTGGATGCGGCAGAGCCGACAGGACAGACGCTGGCCATGATCGACTGCGTGGAAACGCTGGAGGAGGAGCATACGGAGGGGATGCAGGAAGAGGCAGGGCATCACCACGAGGAACACGGCGACCATGACGACCATGACAACCATGACGACCACGACCATCTGGGAACGGTGACGGAGATTGACGAGCATGTGTGGACATCACCTGCCAATGCCGCCGCCATCACCCGGCGGTTCGGGGAGGAGCTGGCGGCGCTGGACAGCACACATGGGGCGCAGTACCGGGCCAATGCGGAAGCGTATGCGGCGCAGATCGACGCGCTGGATCAGGAATTCCACGACTTTTTTGACGCCCTGCCGGATCGGACGATCGTATTCGGCGATCGGTTCCCCCTGCGGTATTTTGCAGAGGAATTCCACCTGAACTACTATGCGGCCTTTCCGGGATGCTCTACCCAGACGGAGCCATCTGCGGCGACCATCGCGTTTTTGACGGACAAGGTGAAGTCAGAGCATATCTCCACCGTCTGGTATATCGAGTTTTCCAACCATCTGGTGGCGGACGCCATTGCGGAGGCCGCAGGGGCCGGAACCGCCATGTTCCACAGCTGCCACAACGTCGCCCCGGAGGAACTGGCGGGGGGAGAGACCTATGTGACGCTGATGGAGGGCAATCTGGAACGATTGCGGGAACGCATGACATAAAATCGGCAGCGCACCATTCTCTAACAAGAGAATGGTGCGCTTTTTCGGGAAGAGACGGATGAGGCGGGGCGGTTCAGGTACTGAAAAAAAGCCGGACGGTCAGAGCAGCGGCCAAAAACCCAGTGAGGTCTGCCGCCAGAGCGGCCGGTACCGTGTGTCGGGTGCGGACAATGCCCGCAGCGCCAAAGTAGACGGCGATGGTATAGAAGGTTGTTTCGGTGCTGCCCATCATCACGGCGGCCACGCGGCCGATATAGCTGTCAGGCCCGTGGGCTGCCATCAGGTCGCTGGCAACGGCCAATGCGCCGCTGCCGGATACGGGGCGGATCAGCATGAGGGGAGCGGTTTCCGGCGGAATTCCCAGTCGCTCCAGCAGGGGGGCGCACAAAGATGTCAGCAGATCCATGGCCCCGGAGGCCCGGAACATACTGACCGCTGTGAGAAGCCCCACCAGAGCCGGGATGATGTGCAGGAGGACGGTCAGGCCATCCTCGGCGCCGCGGGTCAGAGCCTCGTAGAGATTGATCCGCTTTCCCATGCCGCAGGCGGCGACAACGGCCAGCAGGAGCGGCAGAATCAGGGCGCTGAGATTCACAGGTGGCCTCTCTTTCGGCGGGAGAGGAAGCGGGCGGTCAGCAGGCCCACCGTTACGGAAGCGAGAGAACTGACCCACACGGCAGGGAGAATGTCAAAGGGGGCGGCGCTGCCGTAAGCGGCCCGGATGGAGGCCACTGTGGTGGGCAGCAGCTGGATGGAAGCGGTGTTCAGCACTACCAGCAGACAGAGCTCGTCGCTGGCGGTGCCGCCGCAGCCGCGGGCCATCCGGCAGGCGGCCTGAATTCCAAGGGGGGTAGCGGCGTTGCCAAGCCCCAGAAGATTGGCGGAGACGTTGGCGGAGACAGCGGCCAGCGTCTCGCTGTCCTGACTTGCCTGCGGCAGCAGACGATGCAGTAGGGGATGGAAGCATCCTGCGATTTTTTGGGAAAGACCGCAGGCGTTCAGAACTTCCATGACCCCGCTCCAAAGACAGAGAACACCTGCCATGGAGAAACTCAGCTCCACGGCGGATTGCGCCCCGTTCAGGGCGGCGGATGCTACATCATCCAGATTTCCGGTGTAAAGGCCGCAGAAAAGCGAGAGGATCACCATACCGGCCCAGATCCAGGAAATTGCCATCGTTCAACAACACCTCACGGCTTTTTCAGAAAGAAGCAGGAACAAAGGGAAAGGCGTACGCCGGTTCCTGCGGATAGGATGTGTTGAAACCTTATGCGGATGGGGTGACGGTTATTCTAAAAAAGTGTGGAATAGGCTGTATTTTGCATAATGCAGTTCATAACGGCACCCGGTTCGGGAAGGGCGGCGCGCCTGAGAGGCGAAGAATCGCCGCGAAGCGGGATTGGCCCGCACAATATCGCCTGTACACCAGTTGACAGCAGGCCGCAGGCATGATATCACATTTAACCTACGATTATACTATGTTTATCGGGGCGCGGAGGATGCAGCGCCTACCCATACAGAACTTTGATGCTCCGCAGACAGCGGAGCAATTTGACGTTTCGCGGTGTGACCGCATCGCGGATACGGACGGTCCGTCTGCCGGAAGCCGGGCCGGTGGAACGGATGCAGCGGGCAGGAGGGAGTACCATGATCTATCTGGACTATTCAGCCAATACACCGGCGGATCCGGCGGTGCTGGAAGCGTTTTGCCGCACGGAGCAGACCTATATCGGCAACCCCAACTCCACCCACTCCGCCGGACAGGCAGCGCAGGCGGAAATGACCCGCGTGACGGAGAGCATTGCGGGGCTGCTGCGCGTCAGTCCGGAGGAGATCATCTACACCTCCGGCGCCAGCGAGTCCAATAATCTTGCCCGCAAGGGCATTGTGCAGGTATCCCGGCATATCGGCAGGCACGTCATTTCCACAGCGCTGGAGCACTCCTCTGTAGGCGGCGCGCTGTCCGCCCTTCAGCAGCAGGGGTGCGAGGTGGATCTGGTGGATATCCGGCGGGACGGCACGATCGATCTGGAGCAGCTGCGGGAGCTTCTGCGAAAAGATACGGTGCAGGTTTCCGTCTGCGCGGTGGACAGCGAACTGGGAACCGTCCAGCCCATCCGGGAGATTGGAACGATTCTGAAAGAGTACCCCAACTGCCGCTTTCATGTGGATGCGACGCAGGCTGTTGGCAAGGCGGAGCTGGTGCTGGACGGCGTGGATACTTTTCATGCTCCAACTATGTGAAGGACTACCGCGGTACCTGCCTCACCCGCCGCTATATCCGTGCGGATGCGGTGGAAGCGGTGGTGGAAATGGAACTAAGGAGGCTTGCGGAATACCTCGTAGCCGATGAAAACCGCTTTGCCGAAATTCTTGCCCGCAGAAGCATTAAGCAGGTAGAGAGTGAAAAGAAAACAGTTCAGTCCGAGCTGCGAAAGTCAGAAATGCGTATTGAGATCATTCCCAAGCTACTGAAAACGCTTTATGAGGACAAGCTCAGCGGCAAGACCTCGGAGGATAACTACTGTGTTCTTTCGCAGGAATATTCCGATGAGCGTGAGCAGCTGCAAAAGAAGATTCTGAAGCTGCGCAGGAAGCTGACCGAAATGGGCGAAAAGGAAAACGATCGGGAAGAGTTCATCCATGCGATACGCAAGTTCATGGAAATGCGGACGCTGACCAAACAGGTGTTGAACGAGCTGATTGACCACATTGATGTGTACGAAACGCAGGGGACGGGCAAAAACAAAACCCAACGACTTGTCATCTACTACAAGTTCGTCGGGTATCTGGACATTGATCCCACGCAGTGCCGTCCGAACTACACCGCCGACATCCGCGAGGGTGTTGCCATAGAGTATATTTCCTGCGAGCCGCCGGAGAATCTGAAGGAGCTGTTCCCGGAGGGATACGGCGCGTGCGATGATTCTTTTGAGGAAGCAAAACCGGAGCAGGCGTAAACCTGCTCCGAGGATAAGGGTATTCAATCGAAGTATTTATTAAAAACTTGATTTACGGTTTCGACGTAAACGTTAAATGACGGATGATTATAATTTTGCCGACGAAGATACATGTTTTTCTTTTCAAGATATTCATCAATTACTTCGTCCCAAAGATGTTCGTCTTTGATGGCTGCAACTTTATCAAATAAGTTCCTTGAATCGGGCACTGAATTCCAGTAATACCTGTCCCAAGCAGTAACCCCGGTTTTCTCATGAATCAATCTATGGCAACCATTACGATCGTTGAATACTATGGCGAGATCAATGCTGAATTCGGTGTGATTACCTTTGGCAAAATACCGTTTTTCTGTTGTTAATACGGAAGTGGAATCCATGCAGTCATTCCATCCGTTTTTATTGAGAATCACATTAAACTGTTTGCGGATATATTCCTTAATTTCTCTACAGTTGTTGATGTTGATTTCAGAATCAATTATCATCAAATTATAATCGAGATCAATCGGTTCATTGGAATTTTGCGTGATAAGATTTTTTGCACCGCTGCCGACAAGGTGAGCTTTGACTTCCATAAGGGAATCGTTGTTAATGAGCTGAACAAGCTGGTTGATGATATTGGAGCATAAGTATTTCATATCTTTAAGAAATACCTTATCTTGAATATAGTGATACATAATAACAATCTCCTCTTCGCCCATGCCACCCATTCAGCGTTTTTCGCTAAATCATCATAGTATACTCACGAATGATGCCCGTGTCAATACTTTCAGGTAAAAAAGAAGCGGATGTAACTGAAATCAGTTACATCCGCTCGATATGGTGCGGGCGGCGGGACTCGAACCCGCACACCACTGAGGTAACGGAACCTAAATCCGTCGAGTCTACCAATTCCACCACGCCCGCATACATGAGCGGCAGAACTACCTGCCGCTATTTTATTCTCCTCTGATTTTTACACGGCGAGGAACCGAGGCGGAACGTAACGCTTGATCCGCATCTATAAAAACAGGATGGACCTGCTTTTACCAAAGAATGAGTACGGCGAATGATGGGGCGAAAAACCTTCACTGAGGTGACATCACCTAAATCTCGCATATCTACCAATTTCATCATGCCCGCATAGGAAGCGTTGGAAGATTTGGCCGCACATGATGCTGTAAAAACGTCCGGCAAAGGCGCCGCCATAATCCAACGGATACATTTTGCAGTATAACACAGTTTTCCCACTTGAACAAGTGAAATTTCCGCGTTACAATCAATGCATCTGAAAGAATCGAGGAATTTGCCATGCCTACGCCCCGTATCGCCGCTGTCCATGACCTCTCCTGCTACGGACGGTGCTCTCTGACCATTGCGCTGCCTGTCCTTTCGGCCATGGGCTGCCAGTGCTGTCCGCTGCCCACGGCTCTGCTCTCTGCCCACACCGGCTTTACCGGCGGCAGCTTTCTGGATTTGACGGACGAAATGACGCGCATTACGGAACACTGGGAACAGATCGGCCTGCGGTTCGACGGCATCTACAGCGGATTCTTAGGCAGCGCCGCACAGATCGATGTTGTGGAGCGGGTCATCCGCCGGTTCCGGGGCAGCAGCATGGTGATTGTTGACCCGGTGCTGGGAGATCACGGGAAGGCTTACCGCACCTGCACCCCGGAACTGTGCCGGGGAATGCGGCAGCTGGCGGAGCAGGCAGACGTTATTACGCCGAATCTGACGGAAGCGGCCATCCTGCTGGAGCGGCCCTATGAGGAAATTCAGGCCTGCGATGCGGCAGCTGTCGTCCAAAAACTCAGCAGAGACGGGCGGCGGTCTGTGGTCCTCACCGGCTACTCTGCGGCGGAAGGCCAGACCGGCGCGCTGTGTTTTGACCACCTGAGCGGTCAGGTGCAGGCGGTGCAGACATTCCGGGAACCGCAGGATTTCTCCGGTACCGGCGACCTGTTTGCCAGTGTCCTCACCGGTGGGCTGGTCGGCGGGATCCCGCTGTTTCAGGCGGCGCAAGCTGCGGCGGAATTTGTTCGGGCCTGTGTGAGCCGCACGCTGAGGGAGGGGCTGACCGAAACGGACGGCGTGGACTTTGAACCCCTTCTGGGGCAGCTGACAACCAGATAAAAAATTGGGGAAAGGCTTTGGCCTTTCCCCAATTTTTATGAGATTTTCTTTTCGGTCAGGTGTCGGAGAAGGAAGGAGAGCACGCCCCCACAGACTGCCAGTGCCACCACATGCCGCACAGTGTTCTCTGCGGTAAAATTCTCCTGCCACCAAACCTCGCCATACTCCAGAAGCCACCGGGCCAGCATTCCCAGAATGCCGCTCCCCACAATCAGCAGGATTTCCTTCCAGACTGGCCACTGCTGCGTACGGAACCAGCCGCCCAGCATAACCAGCACTGCGAAGCAGAATATAGCCAGCCCCGCTATGGAAGTTCCCAGCGGAAACAACGCATAGGAACTCATAGCCAGCCATAGGCAGACCAGCATATTCCCGATGATTTTTTTCTTCATGATACCTTACTCGTCCCGATAGCCGAGACTCCGCACATAGTTCAGGTTATCCCGCCAGTTTATTCCCATGAAATCGGAGATTTCATGGGAGTCCCTGATTTCACCTGAGCAGTCAGGCAAAGCCCGCCTGCTCCAAGGTTTTGCTCCGCAAAACGCTTGTACGCCGCTGACGCGGCGGCTCACTGCCGTTCGCAGAAAACCGGCATCGGTCATGCTATGTTTTACTCGTCCCGATAGCCGAGGCTCCGCACATAGTTCAGGTTATCCCGCCAGTTTTCTTTGACCTTCACCCAAGTCTGGAGGAACACCTTGGTTCCCATGAACTTCTCCATATCCGTCCGGGCCAGAGAACTGATCTTCTTCAGCATAGCGCCCTGCTTGCCGATGATGATGCCCTTGTGGCTGGCCTTTTCACAGTAGATGGTGGCGTCCACATCCACCACGCCGGAATCCCGCTCGGAGAATTTGGTGATCTCCACGGCGGTGCCGTGGGGGATCTCCTTATCCAGACACAGCAGCAGCTTTTCCCGCAGCAACTCACCCATGACCTGCCGTTCCGGCTGGTCGGTGGTCTCTCCGTCCGGGAACAGCTGAGGGCCTTCCTGTGCGTATTTCTGCAATTCCTGCATCAGATCGTCCAGACCGCTGCGGCTGTGGGCGGAGATAGGGATGATGGCGTCAAAACCGTCCCACGCCTCATTGTAGGCGGCGATCACCGGCAGTAGCTCCGCAGGCTCTACGGTGTCGATCTTGTTGATGCAGAGGATACAGGGAATCTTTTCCTCTTTGACCCGCTCAATCAGCGCCTTTTCCGGGGCGCCCACATGGGGGATGGGTTCCACCAGCAGCAGCGCGCAGTCCACGTCTGCCAGACTGGAGGTGACGACCTTCACCATGTAATCGCCCAGAGCGGATTTGGGCTTGTGCAGGCCCGGCGTATCCAGCAGGATGAACTGGGTATCGCCCCGGTTTACGATGCCGTAGATCCGATTCCGGGTGGTCTGCGCCTTGTTGGAAACGATGGCGACCTTTTCGCCCACCAGTGCGTTGGTCAGGCTGGATTTGCCCACATTGGGCCGGCCGCAGACGGTAATCATGGCGGTTTTCGTAATGTTTGACATAGGTGATCCTCAACTTTCTTTGAGCAATTTTGATCGTTGCAGTATTAAAATAGCATAGAATCCGCAAAAGTGCAAGTAATCAAAAGGCACGGCTATGCCGTCCCGGATTGAATCCCCATTTTCTTTTCGTCCCGTCGAAAAGAAAACGGCCATTCATGGTCAAAAGAAAAGGCGCTTGGGGATGAGTTGGCTTGCAAAAGGCCAACTCACCCATACGAAAGAGCGGCCGATACGTACTGCCGACAAAATCCAAAAATCTCCTGCTGGCTGCGCCGAAAGTCCGCAGATAGATTACGTGCATCCCCGCATCTGCGGATATGGCATTTATCGACCTGCAAAGAGAACCCCCTCCGCCTCCCTTTTCGCTGCTACTCCCATGCGCTCTCGGAAAATCACTTGATCTCCTGTTCCAATGTCTCAAATTCTCTTCCGGAGAAAAATTCATTCAACGTGATGCCAAAACCGTCGCACAGCTTTTTAATCGTCACAATGCCGGGATTCTTGCTGTTTCCATACAAGATGCTTTTAACAGTAGATGTGGACACACCGGATACATTGGCAAGGTGATTCACCGTCCATCCTCGCTCTCCGCACAATAAAATCAGTCTGTTGATCACCGCTGTTCTGGTATCCATGCCCAAGCCCCCTCGAAGTTTATCAACATCAATGTACGAGAGGCACTTGCACAAAGTAGTCTATATATGATACTATATAGGCGATATATAAACTGTACAGGGGTGATTTTATGCAGAAGGAGCAAGAATTCTACCGCTGTCTGGTGTCCGATGCCGCCGGTAGAATGCTTCTGAAAATCCGTGATATTTTAGCGGATGAAACACTCAACGATGAGGCTTGCTTTCAAAAAATTGAAGCAATTGCTTCCCTTTTCGAAGAAATGGGTATTTCTCCCGGTGGAAGACATGATTTCGGATAGCCGTGCAGCCTTTGGGTGGGGTTTCCAAAGGGGAAAGCGGCGAAGCGCCGCCTGCGGCGGATGAAGCGAGCCGCTTTCGAGGAAGCACCCCAGTTGCCAGCCGCTTTGCGTCTGGCAACCGGGCGGTGCGACGGTGTTCGGGCTCGCAAGCCCTCCCCTTTGTGTCGTTGTGGGTCCAGGGCGAAACGAAACGCCCTGGTGCTTTTCTTCCGGGGTGTGGGGTGGGTTCTTTTCCAGAAAAGAATGCGCCCCATATATTATTTCAGCATCCGTTTCAGATATTGCCCCGTAAAGCTGGCGGGGCAGGCCGCAACCTCCTCCGGCGTGCCGGTGACGACGATGGTACCGCCGCCGTCGCCCCCCTCAGGGCCAAGGTCGATGAGGTGGTCGGCGCACTTGATGACGTCCAGATTATGCTCAATGACCACCACGGTGTTCCCCGCGTCCACCAGCCGCTGCAAGACCTCCAGCAGCTTCCGCACGTCGTCGGAGTGCAGGCCGGTGGTAGGCTCGTCCAGAATATAGATGGTCTTGCCGGTGGCCTGCTTGCTCAGCTCCGTGGCCAGCTTCACCCGCTGGGCTTCGCCGCCGGACAGCTCCGTGGAGGGCTGACCCAGCTTCACATAGCCAAGGCCCACGTCCTGCAAGGTTTGTAACCGCCGTTTCAGCTTGGGCAGGGCGGAGAAGAACTCTACGCCTTCATCCACGGTCATATCCAGCACGTCGGCAATGTTTTTCCCCTTATAGCGCACCTCCAGCGTCTCCCGGTTGTAGCGCTTGCCCTTGCAGACCTCGCAGGGAACGAAGATATCCGGCAGAAAGTGCATCTCGATTTTCAGCAGGCCGTCGCCGGAGCAGGCCTCGCACCGTCCGCCCCGGACGTTGAAGCTGAACCGCCCCTGTCCGTAGCCCCGGCTCTTGGCCTCCTGCGTGGAGGCGAACAGATCCCGGATGTCGTTGAACAGGCCGGTGTAGGTGGCGGGGTTGGACCGGGGCGTCCGCCCGATGGGACTCTGGTCGATGTTCACCACCTTGTCCAGCTGCTCAATGCCCTCGATGCGGTCGCACTTGCCGGGGCGGACCTTCATCCGCATCAGCTCCGCGCCGAGGCGCTTGAAAAGCACCTCGTTGACCAGCGAGGACTTGCCGCTGCCGGACACGCCGGTGACCACTGTGAATGTGCCGAGGGGGAATTCCACATCGATGTGGCGGAGATTGTTCTCCGACGCCCCAACGACCTTCAGAATTTTTCCGTTTCCTGCACGGCGGGCAGCGGGAACTTCGATTTTCTTTTTGCCGGAGAGGTACTGCCCCGTCAGGCTGTCGGGGTTGGCCATGACCTCCGCCGGGGTACCTGCCGCCACCACCTGTCCGCCATGGACACCGGCGCCGGGGCCGATGTCAATGAGATAGTCGGCGGCTCGCATGGTGTCCTCGTCATGCTCCACCACGATCAGGCTGTTGCCCAGATCCCGCAGGTTCTGCAAAGTAGCCAGCAGCTTGTCGTTGTCCCGCTGGTGCAGGCCGATGGAGGGCTCGTCCAGAATATACAGCACTCCCATAAGGCTGCTGCCAATCTGGGTGGCCAGCCGGATGCGCTGGCTCTCGCCGCCGGAGAGCGTCCCGGCACTGCGGGCCAGCGTCAAATAGCCCAGACCCACGGATTTCAAAAAGCCCAGTCGGGAACGAATTTCCTTTAAAATGCGGTCGGCAATCAGCAGCTGCTGCTCCGTCAGCGTCAGGCCGTCCATCCATGCGAGGGCGTCCTCCACGGAGAGGGTGGTAAACTCATAGATGTTTTTGCCGCCCACCGTTACCGCCAGAGATTCCTTCCGCAGACGGCGGCCGCCGCACTCCGGGCAGGGACATTCGCTCATCAGCTCCTCCAGCTCCTTCCGGCTGGCGTCGGACTGGGTCTCCTTGTAGCGGCGCTCAATGTTGTTGCAGATGCCCTCAAAGGCCTGCTTCAGAACGCCCTTGCCGCGAGGCTGGTCATAGTGCAGCTCCAGCAGTTCGCCCTTGGTGCCGTAGAGGATGATGTCCTTTGCCTCGCGGCTGAGACTGTCCCACGGCTCCGTCAGGGAAAACTTGTATTTTTTGCTCAGAGCGTCAAAGTACATCCGGGAAATGCCGTCGCCCCGGACGTTGTTCCAGCCGCTGGCGCAGATAGCGCCGTCCAGAATGGATTTGCTGCCGTCCGGCACGATGATGGCCGGGTCGGCTTTCAGCTGGTTGCCGAGACCGGTGCAGGTGGGGCAGGCGCCGAAGGGGTTGTTGAAGGAGAACATCCGGGGGGTCAGCTCCTCCATGGAGATGCCGCAGTCCTCGCAGGCGTAGTTCTGGGAGAAGGAGAGATCCTTCTCCTCCCGCAGAAGGTTGACGATCACCAGTCCGCCGGAGAGCTTGGCAGCGGTCTCCACGCTGTCCGTCAGCCGCTGGCGGATGTCGGGCCGGATGATGAGCCGGTCCACGATGATCTCGATGGAGTGCTTTTTGTTCTTTTCCAGCTTGATCTCCTCGTCCAGCTCGTAGAGACTTCCGTCCACTCTGGCCCGGACATAGCCGGAGCGCTTGGCGTCCTCAAACACCTTGGCGTGTTCGCCCTTTTTGCCCCGGATCACCGGAGCCATCACCTGGATCCGGGTCCCCTCCGGCAACGCCAGCACCTGATCGATGATCTGGTCAATGGTCTGCTGGCGGATCTCCCGGCCGCAGTTGGGGCAGTGGGGCGTACCCGCTCTGGCCCACAGCAGACGGAGATAGTCGTAGATCTCCGTCACCGTTCCCACTGTGGAACGGGGGTTTTTGCTGGTAGTTTTCTGGTCGATGGAAATGGCGGGGCTGAGACCCTCGATATAGTCCACATCCGGCTTGTCCATCTGCCCCAGAAACATCCGGGCGTAGGAGGAGAGGCTTTCCACATACCGCCGCTGTCCCTCGGCATAAATGGTGTCGAAGGCCAGCGAGGACTTGCCGCTGCCGGACACGCCGGTGACCACCACCAGCTTGTCCCGCGGGATGGTGACGTCAATATTTTTCAGATTGTTGGCCCGTGCGCCTTTGACAATGATATTTTCCTGCATGGTGTACTTTTCTGCTCCTGTATTCTATAGTCAAAACCGGTTTTCGGTCATAGGATATACGAATTATTTTTTAATGTCAACGGTTATTTTATAAAGAATTGTGCAGTTTTCTGAACTTTATGCAGCCGTCACTCCACGGTGATGTCTGCGGTCTTTGCCCCCAGCAGGGCGATGAGCTCCGCCGGATTCACCTCCACCTGTGCGCCGATCTTTCCGGCGGAGACGCAGATGGTGTCGAACAGCTCCACAGTTTCGTGAAACACCGTAGGGAACTGCTTTTTCATGCCCACCGGGGAGCAGCCGCCGTGGACATAGCCCGTCAGGGGCAGCAGTTCCTTCTGGGGCAGCATGGCGATGGACTTCTCCCCCACCACCTTGGCTGCCTTTTTCAGATCCAGATTTTCTGCCACCGGAATGTCGAACACATAGTATCCGCCGCCGGCGCCCTTTGTCACCAGGGTCTTGAACACCTGCTCCGGGTCCTGATTCAGATACGCCGCCACGGACACACCGTCCACCGGGCCGTCCGCCGGGTACTCATGGGGCGTGTAGGCGATCTTCTTCTGCTCCAGCGTCCGCATGACGTTGGTTTTTTCTTCCTTGTGCTTGGACACAGATCTCACCTCTTATAAATACATCCGCAGCAGTGCCAGAATCAGCATATGCGCGGGATAAAACAGGTAACAGGCATACTGGATGGCCTTATTGTGAGCGCCCTGTCTGCCGTTATACAGCCAAATGGGGATCAGAGCCAGCAGCGCCAAGCCCTGCTCCGGGAATTCCAAGGTCCAGCTTCCCAGCGTCAGAGGGATGGTCATGCCGCCCAGCAGCTTGCAGTTCAGGAAGGCCAGTCCCGCCACCTCGCCGATCCAGCCGTAGGGGATCTGGCGGCAGAGATAGAAGATCAGCACCGTGACCACACCGCTGCCGTAGTAATCCACCATGGTGACGGTCCCCAGAAAATACCCCACCGGCAGGCTCAGCGCGGCGGCGATGATGTACACACCGGTTCCCTTGCCGCGGAGCTTTTCCAGCCCCAGCATCAGCAGAAGGGCAATGAAGAAGGTGAACATCACGTTCTGATGGAAGGGGAACACCGGGGAGGAGTAGTACAGATAGTTGAAGGGGATCTCGGAGATCAGGGCAAAGACCAGCATCCGCAGCAGGTACTTTTTCCGGTCATGGGTGCGCTGAAAGCCCTCCGCCACCTGAAAGGCAAAGATGGGGAAAGCGATCCGGCCAATGTCCGTCAGCCACATCCAGCCGGGCAGCACCGTGGCCCACAGGTGGTCGCAGAGCATCAGGGCCATGGCCAGCAGCTTCAGCGTCAGGCTGTTCAGGCAGCCTCTTGTTTTTGTTTGCTTCATCATCATTCATCCTTTCAGCGTAGAATCAGCACGCAGGCCAGAATACAGGCAAGTCCTGCGAACACCGGCAGACCCGCCGGTTCTCCAAAGGCCAGAATCCCTACAAAGGCCGCCGTTACCGGCTCTATGCTGGCAAGGATCGAGGCTTTTCCACTCTCCACGCGCTGTAGTCCGCTGGTATAGAGCAGGTAGGGGGCTACCGTGGACAACAGAATAATGCCCGCCGCCATCCGCCACATCCCCGGCCGGGACAGAACCGCTTTCATGGCGGGCCAGTCCAACAGCAGCAAAGAGGCCAGCCCGGCGAACACAAACGTCCACATCACCACGGTGAACGAGCCGTAATGCCGCAGGCCGAAGCGACTGAAAATGGAATACAGCGCATAGAAAAAGGCGGCACCCAATCCGAAAAGAATTCCCGACAGCGTCATGCTCAGGCCGCCGTTCCAGATCCCGGTGACAAAGAAGCAGCCGAGAAGCGCCAGCACCAGCGCGGCAATTTTTTTCGCGGTGATTCGTTCCCGGAACACCACGGCGCTCATGACGACCACCATGGCGGGGGCCATATAGAGCAGAATGGCGCTGACTGCCAGAGAGCACAGCTCCTGACACCGGAAATAGCACAGGGTAAACAGCACCACGCTGATAACGCCGGTGCCGAAAAAGATCGGCAGATGCCGGAGGCGGATATGGAATACGCTGCGGTCTTTCACCGCAAATACCGCCAGCAGCACCAGCAGGCTGCCCAAATTCCGCAACACCACCACGTTGGCCGCGCCGATCTCGGCGTTCAGCAGCGTCCGGGAAAACAGGCCGATGCAGCCCCAGCAGATGCCCGCCGCCAGAATTTGGAGGGAGGAATAGTATATTTTCGTTTTCATGGTTTGGCTCTTTCTGTCAGAATGGATTTCAATGTCCCGCCGGACGTATTTCAGCAGCGTTTCCGGCACCAGCCGGTGGGATTCCGCGCAAGGTCTGCGGCGTTTTGCAGTGATCCTTTTCTCATCTCTGCGAGGTACGTTAAAAGCCGCAGAAAACGCCCTACTTGCCGCCTTTCAGCTCAATGATCCGATCACGCAGCACCGCCGCGTACTCGAATTCCAGCAGCTTGGAGGCTTCCTTCATCTCCTGCTCCAGCTTGGCGATCGCTGCCGCCCGTTCCGCGTCCGTCAGCTTCTTGGGCTTGCCCTTGGCTTTGCGGCTGCTGTCCTCGCTCTTGGAAATCTCCAAGATCTCCCGGACGTCCTTGATGATGGTCTTCGGTACGATGCCGTGGGCCTTGTTGTAAGCGTCCTGGATCTTCCGGCGGCGCTCCGTCTCGTCCATCGCCGCCCGCATGGAGGGGGTGATGGTATCGGCATAGAGGATGACCAGCCCCTCCGCGTTTCTCGCCGCCCGGCCGATGGTCTGGATGAGGGAGGTCTCGCTGCGGAGGAAGCCCTCCTTGTCGGCGTCCAGCACCGCCACCAGAGATACCTCCGGCAGATCCAGTCCTTCCCGCAGGAGGTTGATGCCCACCAGCACGTCAAATTCGCCCAGCCGCAGATCCCGGATGATCTCCATCCGCTCAATAGTGGCCACATCGGAGTGCATATACCGCACCCGGATGTTGGCGGCCCGGAAGAACTCTGTCAGGTCCTCCGCCATTTTTTTGGTAAGGGTCGTGACCAGCACCCGCTCATTCCGCTGGGCTCTTGCGCGGATCTCCTCTATCAGATCGTCGATCTGCCCCTCCACAGGGCGGACTTCCACGCGGGGGTCCAGCAGCCCGGTAGGCCGGATCACCTGCTCAACGATGTTGTCCGCCCGTTCCCGCTCATAAGGACCCGGCGTGGCGGAGACAAACACTGCCTGCCCGATCCGCTGCTCGAACTCCTCAAATTTCAGGGGACGGTTGTCAAAGGCACAGGGCAGGCGGAACCCGTACCGCACCAGCGATTCCTTCCGGGCGTGGTCGCCGTTGTACATAGCCCGCACCTGAGGCAGCGTCACATGGCTTTCGTCCACAAACAGCAGGAAATCGTCCGGGAAGAAGTCCAGCAGGGTCATAGGGGCGCTGCCTGCCGGACGGTCGGAGATGATCCGGGAATAGTTTTCGATGCCGGAACAGTAGCCCAGCTCCCGCATCATTTCCATGTCGTACTCCGTCCGCTGGCGGATGCGCTGGGCCTCCACCAGCATCTCGTTGTCATTGAAGTATTTGACCTGCTCCTCCAACTCCGTCCGAATCTGGCCGATGGCCCGGTCCATTTTGTCCTTGGTGGTGACATAGTGGCTGGCGGGGTAGATGGCCACATGGTTCAGCACCCGGTTCACCGTGCCGGTAAGGGGGTGAAAGTCAGAGATCCGATCGATCTCGTCCCCGAAAAACTCCACCCGGATGGCGTGATCCTTATAGTAGGCGGGGTAGATCTCCACCGTGTCGCCCCGGACTCGGAACATATTCCGTTCGAAGGCTACGTCGTTCCGCTCGTAGCGGTTTTCCACCAGACGGCGCAGCAGCTCGTCCCGATCCCATTCCGCCCCCACCCGCAGGGAGATCACCAGCTTGGCAAAGTCGTCCGGCTCGCCCAGGCCGTAAATGCAGGAGACGGAGGACACCACAATGACATCCCGCCGCTCCAGCAGGGCGCAGGTGGCGGACAGCCGCAGACGGTCGATCTCGTCATTGGTAGAGGCGTCCTTGGCGATGTAGGTGTCCGTATGGGGAATGTAGGCCTCCGGCTGGTAGTAGTCGTAGTAGGAGACAAAATACTCTACGGCGTTGTGGGGGAAGAACTCCTTGAACTCCTCGCACAGCTGGGCTGCCAGCGTTTTGTTGTGGGCCAGCACCAGTGTGGGGCGCTGCACCTTCTCGATGACTTTGGCCATGGTGTAGGTCTTGCCGGAGCCGGTAACGCCCAGCAGCACCTGCTCCTTCAGGCCGTTTTCAATTCCCTCCGCCAGCGCGGCAATGGCCTCCGGCTGATCGCCACTGGGCTGGTAAGGAGAGACTACTTCAAATTTCGGCATGATCTATTCTCCATTTTCCCTCCGAATATTCCGCAGTTCAGTTTATCACATTCAGCACAGAAAATCAAACATTCGTTCGCAGGCCGTTTAAGAAAGATATCCGCTCTGGGCCATGGAAACGAAATCGTCATCTGCCACGATGATATGATCTGCCAGCGCGACACCGATGGTTTGCAGCGCCTGCGCGGCGTGAGTCGTGGCGGCGCAGTCGTCATCAGACGGCAGAGCGATGCCGCTGGGGTGATTGTGGGCCAGAATCACCGTGCTGGCAGAGGTGAGAATCGCGTTTTCCACCACTTTTCGGATGTCCAGCGCGGCGGAAGCGGCTCCGCCGTCATGAAGCCGCTTGCAGGCCAGCAGCTTGCCTTTCCGATCCAGACAAAGCTCATAGATCACCTCATGGGTCTCCCCGGCGTAGCGTTCCAGCAGGTAGGCGCCCACGGTTTCCACATCCGTCATGGCGCGGCTCTGCGTCGCGTCCGACAGCCGGGCCTTCCGTCCAATCTGCCCGGCGATCTTCAGCAGCACCACAGCACTCTCGCCGATGCCCTCCACCTTTTTCAGATCCTCCGCCGGAGCCGAGAGAACCGCCGTCAGGGAGCCGTAGCGCTCCATCAGCCGGTGGGCAATGGGATTGGTGTCCCGTCGGGGAATGGCATAATACAGCAGCAGCTCCAGCGCCTCATGATCTGCAAAGCTTTCCAGCCCACTTTTCAGAAAGCGCTGCCGCATTTTCTCCCGGTGTCCCTGATGGATATTTTCCATGCCGATCCCTTCCTTCACCCGCCGCACCCCTGCGGAAAATTGTAATAAAATATTATAGCATACCCGATTTCAAAAAGGAAGAGCGGACAGCCGTCCGCTCTTCCTTACATAGTCTGATCCGACCAGTAGCTTACAGGTTCTTCTCGTAAGACTCGATCATCTTCTTGACCATCTGGCCGCCCACGGAGCCGGCCTCGCGGCTGGTCAGGTCGCCGTTGTAGCCTTCCTTCAGGTTGACGCCCATCTCGGCGGCAGCTTCCATCTTAAACTTATCCATCGCGGTGCGGGCCTCAGGAACGTTAATCTTATTGGTGTTCTTACTGGACATAACAATTTCTCCTTTTCAACATCTTACATTTGTGGGTTCTTGGGTATCGCAAGCATAGTTTGGCTCGAAAAGGAGTGGATATGCGAAAATGCAGTCGGTAATTTCTGCGTATTTCTGAAATTTGCACCATTTTTCAAGGGATAGGATCGTGCCGGATAAATTACGGAGCAATGTAGGCAGGCTGTGAAAAAAGGAGAGCCGGCGGCTCTCCTTTTTCCTGTTATTCAGGTGTGCAACGCAAAATAGGCCCGGACTTTCAGGGCGTCGGACTCAATCTGGGCTTTCAGTTCCTCCAGTGAATCGAAACGGATTTCATCCCGGAGATGCTGGTAAAACTCCACCCGGATGGTCTGGCCGTAGAGATCCCCGTCAAAATCCAGCATCCAGGATTCCACGGTCAGATCGCTGCCATTGTTGACCGTAGGCCGGGTGCCTACATTGGTGACGGAGGCATAGCTGCTGCCGTCCGCCAGATGCACTCTGGCGGTATAGACACCGTTCCCCGGCACCAACACATGGGGCGGCGGCACCAGATTCACCGTGGGGATGCCGATGGTGTGGCCGATGCGGCGGCCGTGGCGGACGGTCTGGGTCAGGATATGGGGATGGCCCAGATATTCCATGGCCCGCTCCACCTGTCCGAGACTTACCAGCCGGCGGATATAGGTGGAGCTGACAGTGATGCCGTTGATGGTGACTTCCGGGATGATGTCGCATCCCAGCCCCAGTTCCGTACACTTGGCCTTCAGCAGCTCCGGGCTGCCCTGATTCTTATGGCCGAAGCGGTGGTCGTGGCCTGCCACCAGATGGACGGCATGATATCGCTTCACCAGAATTTCCGTGATGAAATCCTCCCATGAGGTGGTCATCATTTCGCGGTCGAAGGGAACCATGATCACATCGTCGATGCCGTACAGGTTCTTAGCCAGCCAGGCCCGATCCTCCGGGGAGTTGATGAGGGGAACCGGCACGCCGGTGACCACCTCCTTGGGGGGCTGGGCGAAGGTAAAGACCGCCGAGCGAACGCCCCGCGCTTTGGCCTCTTCTGCCGCGCGGCGCAGCAGAGCGCCGTGGCCCAGATGCACCCCGTCAAAAAAGCCCAGAGCAATGACTCTTGATTGATTGGACATACTTACGCTCCAAAAAAGTTTTTGATAGAAGTCAGCGTGCCGTCTTTGGCACGGGAAAGACAGAGAAACGTGCCGCTGCTGCCGTGAACCCGGTACAGGCCGTCCGCCAGCTCCGGCACCGTAATGGGATTGCCGTTGCGAACCCGGTTTTCCTTGCCGGGGGAAGAGAGCACATACACGGGATAGGCTGCAAACATGGTTTCCACGGGCCGCAGCAGGGCTGCACCCTGCACCTGCACATCGTCAAGGGAAACCGCTTCCGCAAGGGAATACCCGGCGGCCATGGTGCGGCGGAGACGGAACATGGCGCCGCCGCAGCCCAACGCCTGACCAATGTCATGGCACAACGTTCTGAGATAGGTCCCCTTGGAGCAGCGGCAGCGGAGCAGGTAATCCGTTTCGTTTACCTGTTCCAGCAGTTCCAGCTCAAAGATGGTGATGCTGCGGGGCTTCCGCTCCACCTCCTTGCCCTTGCGGGCCAGGTCGTAAAGCTTCTGCCCGCCGATCTTGATGGCGGAGTACATGGGCGGGATCTGCTGGATCGGCCCGGTAAACCGGGGAAGCAGAGCCTCCAGCGCCTTGCGGTCTGCCGTGACCGGATGGGTCTCCAGCGTTTCACCGGAGGTGTCCTGCGTGTTGGTGACAAGGCCCAGCCGCAGACCGGCGATGTATTCCTTTTCGCCGTTTTCGGCAAACTCCACGGCGCGGGTAGCCTGTCCCACAAACACCGGCAGGACGCCGGTGGCCATGGGATCCAGCGTGCCGCCGTGACCCACCCGCTTTTCCTTCAGGATTCCCCGGATCTTGGCGCAGACATCCATGGATGTCCAGCCGGAGGGCTTGTCGATGATGACGATTCCGTTAGGCATGGATGTTCCTCATTTCTTGAAGTCCGGGACGATCTGCGCGATGGCGGAGAGCATTTTTTCCTCGGCTTCCGCCTGCGTCACGTGTTCCACGGTGGCACCGGCAGCCCGCGCGTGGCCGCCGCCACCCAGCAGGCGGCAGACCTCCGTGGCGTTGACCCGCTCCCCGGTGCGGAGCGAGAATTTCCATACGCCGTCTCCCAGCTCCCGCATGGTCACGGCGCAGTCCACCCCCTGAATCTGGGGGCCGAGGGCGGAAAGATCCTCGGCGTCGCTCTCTGTGGCGTGGAATTTTTCCAGCAGGGCGCGGGGAACGGCGAGAACCGCCACCCGGCTGCCATCGTAGAATTTCGCATCCGCCAGCATGGTGGCTTCCAGCTGCATCCGAACGCGGGATTTGGTCTGGAAAAACAGCTTATTGACCCTGCGGTAGTCAATCCCGGCGTCCATCAGCTCCGCCGCAGCCCGATGAGTGGCGGCGGTGACGTTGGAGTAGATAAAACCGCCGGTGTCCGTGGAAATCGCCACATACAGCGGCAGGGCGATCTCTGGCGTCACAGGCGTCAGCTCCCGGATGATGTCCAGAATCAGCTCTCCGCAGGCCGCGGCCTCCGGGCGGACGATGTTGGCTTTGCCAAAGCCCTCGAAGGAGGGATGATGGTCAATGGCCAGATCCACGGCGCCGATATAGGGCTTGGCGTTGTCGGGGAACAGCCCCACCGCGGCAATGTCCACGGAAACCGCCTTTGCCGGCGTAAACTCCGCCGGGGCGGCATAGGGCGCAAAATAGGGGGCGGTGGTGTCCGTCAGGCCGGGGTTGGGCAGGAGAAAGGCGGTTTTGCCCAGCGCCCGCAGGGCGGCGCACAGTCCGGCGGCGCAGCCCACCGTGTCCCCGTCGGGCCGGATATGGGTCAGGATGAGAACCCGGTCAAAGGAACGCAGCAGTTCCGCAGTTTCGGAAACGGTCAGCATCCGTCAGTCCTCCTCATCCGGCAGGACGGCGTCGTTGTCGGGATTGACCGGCTTCACCTTTTCCGGGTCCCGCAGGACTTCCAGAATATGTGCGCCGTAGGCGATGGAATCGTCTGCAATGAATTGCAGCTCCGGGGTGTAGCGCAGCTGGAGGCTGTGTCCCAACTCCCGGCGCAGGAAGCCGGAGGCGGATTTCAGCCCTTTCAGGACGTCCTTTTCCTGATCCTTATCCAGTACGCTGATATAGACCTTGGAATAGCGCAGGTCGCCGGTGGTGTCCACACGGGTGATGGAGACCATGCCCACCTGAGAAACCCGCGGATCCTTCAGACGGCGCAGCTGCTCCGCCAGCTCCCGCTGGATCTCTTCGTTGATGCGGCCGATACGGTTGGATGCCATAAAAAATCTCCTTTCTGTTGAGGGAGGAATGAACGGCAGGGCGGCGGCATAGCCGCCGCCCTGTCAGGATGCGTATCAGAGGGGAAACGATCAGCGGGGAACCTCTTCCATGGTGTAGGCCTCGATGATGTCGCCCAGCTTGATGTCGTTGAACTTGTCGATGGTCAGGCCGCACTCATAGCGCTCCTTGACCTCCTTGACGGAGTCCTTGAACCGCTGGAGAGAGCCGAGAACGCCTTCGTGTACCACGATGCCGTCCCGGACCACCCGCACGGAGCAGTCCCGGCGGATGACACCGTCCTGCACATAGCAGCCGGCCACCGTACCCACGGAGGAAACCTTGTAGGTTTCCCGCACCTCGGCGTGGCCCAGCACGGCTTCCTGATACTTGGGCGCCAGCATACCCTTCATGGCGGCTTCGATCTCGTCGATGGCGTCGTAGATCACGCGGTACATCCGCATATCCACGTTCTGCCGCTGTGCGCCGTCGCGGGCGGCGGCGTCCGGCCGGACGTTGAAGCCCACGATGATGGCGTTGGAGGAGGCGGCCAGCATGACGTCGGATTCGTTGATGGCGCCCACAGCGCCGTGGATGACCCGGACGTTGACCTCGTCGTTGGAGAGCTTTTCCAGAGAGGACTTCACGGCTTCCACACTGCCCTGTACGTCGGCCTTGACGATCAGCGCCAGCTCCTTGCGCTCGCCGGACTTGATCTGATCGAACAGGTTTTCCAGAGAGACCTTCTGCACGGGCGCGGCGGCCTTGGCGCGCTCCTCGGCCTTGCGCTGTTCCACCAGCTCACGGGCCATCCGCTCGTCCGCCACGGCGAAGAAGGGCGCACCGGCGGTAGGCGCTTCGGACAGACCTGCGATCTCCACAGGCACGGAGGGGCCGGCCTCGGTGAGACGCTCGCCCTTGTAGTTGGTCATGGTGCGGACACGGCCCACAGAGGTACCGGCGATGATGATGTCGCCCTGCTTGAGAGTGCCGTTCTGTACCAGCAGGGTGGCCACAGGGCCGCGGCCCTTGTCCAGACGGGCCTCGATGACGGTGCCCTGACCGGCGCGCTTGGGATTGGCCTTCAACTCCTGCACTTCCGCCAGCAGCACCAGATTTTCCAGCAGATTGTCGATGCCGATGTGTTTCTTGGCGGAGATCTTGCAGACGATGGTCTCGCCGCCCCACTCCTCAGGCACCAGACCGTACTCGGTCAGCTGCTGCATGACCCGGTCGGGGTTGGCGTTTTCCTTGTCGATTTTGTTGACGGCCACAATGATGGGGATCCCGGCCGCCTTGGCGTGGTTGATGGACTCAATGGTTTGGGGCATGATGCCGTCGTCCGCCGCCACCATCAAAATGGCAATATCCGTCACCATGGCGCCGCGGGCGCGCATGGAGGTGAAGGCTTCGTGACCCGGCGTATCCAGGAAGGTAATGGGCTTGCCGTTGATCTGCACCTGATAGGCGCCGATGTGCTGGGTAATGCCGCCGGCTTCGCCTGCCGCCACAGAGGTGTTCCGAATGGTATCCAGCAGGGAGGTCTTGCCGTGGTCCACGTGGCCCATGACCACCACCACGGGGGCGCGGGGAACCAGATCCTCAGGACGGTCCTCGGTGGTGTCAATGAGCTTTTCCTCAATGGTGACCACCACTTCCTTTTCCACCTTGCAGCCCAGTTCCTCGGCTACGAAGGAGGCGGTGTCGAAGTCGATGATCTGGCTGAGAGAGGCCATGACGCCGTTTTTCATCAGGCACTTGACCACCTCTGCGCCGGTTTTCTTCATGCGGCTGGCCAGCTCGCCCACGCTGATCTCGTCAGGGATCTGCACCTTGACGGGGGCTTTCTTGGCGATCTCCAGCTGGAGCTTTCTCATCTTCTCAGCCTCGTCCTGACGGCGCTTGTTGGAGAACATCTGGCCGCCCTGACGGTTCTTGTTATTGCGGAATTTCTCCTTGCCGCCCTTCTGGGACATCCGCTCGCCCCGCTGGCCGCCCAGCTCTTCCAGACGCTGGTCATACTTGGCCAGGTTCACGTCGCCGCCCTTGCGGGTATCCACCAGCTTTTTCTCAGGCACACGGGTGGTGGGCTGAGCGGTGGCTGTGGATTTGTTCAGCCGCTGGGGCTGCTGGGGCGCGGCCTGCTGTGCCGCCTGCTGGGCAGGCTTCTGCTGAGGCTGCTGGACGGGACGCTGCTGCGCCGCCTGTGCGGTTTTTTGCTGCTGTGCTGCCGGAGCGGACTTCTGCTGGGGCTGCTGGGCAGGGCGCTGCTGCACCGGCTGGGCAGGCTTTGGCTGCTGAGGCTGCTGCGCTGCCGGCTTTGCGGTCTGCGCCGGCTTCTGGGCCGGAGCGGGCTGCGCCTTGGGAGGCTCCGGCTTCTTCGGCTCATCCGCATAGATGGCGGCAATGCTGGAGACCTGATTGTTCTGGGTCAGATGCTCAAAAACGATGGACAGCTCATGATCCTCCAGCGCCTGCATATTGCTCTTGGGCGCGGTGGCGTATTTGTCCAGAATTTCGGTAATCACCTTGGCGGGGAGACCAAAGTCCCGCGCCACATCTCTTACTCTGTATTTTTCCAATCAAAACACCTCGTTCATCTCCAACCCTGGGGCTGGGCTTTTCGTCGATAGGAAACCCACGTCGGACGGCTTAGCCTTCCTTTTTCCGAAAGGAGCCTTTTCCCTTTTTCACCGGGCGGCTGTGGGCATATGGATTCGCTTTTCCCCTGGGTTTGGGGCGGTTGCTTTTGGAGGGGCGGGAGCCGCTCTTGCGGAGAGGACGCCGCTGTGCGCCGCCGTTTCCGGGACGGGGCGTATCCGCCTGTTCGCCGGACTTCCGACGGCCGGAATCGGGGCGGCTGCCTGCTTTTTCGGTACGCCGCTCGCCGGAGGGGGTTCTGCCGGTGGGTTTCCGGCGATCTGCCCTGGCCTCCGGGCTGCTCTCCGCTTCATTATCTGTCTTTTTGGGACGCTTGACGCCCCGGCGGAGGTTTTTCTCATGCCGTGCGGCTTCGATCTTCCGCTCTGCGGCACGCTTGGCCTTCAATTCCAGCTTGGCGAGATCCTCGTCATACTTTTCGGGATCCAGCTCCGCCAACCGGCGCGCCACCGCCACCGCCAGACCGATATCCGTCACGGCGGCTACGGCGGCAGAGCCGCGGCCGGTGGCCTGCCCCAGCTCCCGCTTGGTGAAGGGAACCCGGAGCCACACGCACTGGCCGGTTTCTGCAAAGCGCTGCACCCGGCGGGCGGTGTTCTCCGCCGCGTCGGACGCCAGCAGGATCACGCGGGCGTCCCGCGCGCGGGACACGGCCTCCACCGGCTCTTCGCCCACTTCCAGATTCCGGCCCCGGAGGCACAGACCGATCAGGGAGAGAACCTGCTCATTCCTGTCCATTCTGTCCCTCCAGTTCTGCCTCCATGGCGTCGTAGACCTCCGGGGGGATTGCCGTGCTGAACGCACGCTCCAGCGCTTTGGATTTCCGCGCCTTCTTCAGACACTCCACATCGTGGCACACATAGGCGCCGCGGCCGGGCTTTTTGCCCACGAAATCCAGACTGACGGTTCCCTCTGGGGATTTGACTACCCGCAGCAGGCTTTTTTTGTCTTTCATCTCCCGGCAGCCGACACACTGGCGCTGGGGGATTTTTTTTACCTTTTGCATTCAGACAGCCCTCCCTTACACATGGCGCGCCTGCGCGCGCCGGGCTTTTTATTGTTTCCTGTTTTTTCCGTTGAGCCACAGGGACAGCAGGGCCAGCGCCGCTGCCAGTCCGCAGAGGATGAAATACAGCGGACTCATTCTGCTGCGGCTTCTTCCTCGTCGTGATAGCTTTCCGGCTTGATGTCGATCTTATAGCCGGTGAGACGGGCGGCCAGACGGGCGTTCTGGCCCTCCTTGCCGATGGCCAGAGACAGCTGGTCGTCGGGGACGATGACCCGGCAGGCCTTGCCCTCCTCCGCCATGAGGACGCTCACCACATCAGAGGGCGCCAGCGCGGCGGCAATAAACTGAGCGGGATCCTCGCTCCACTTGATGATGTCGATCTTCTCGCCCCGCAGCTCCTCCACAATGTTGGCGACCCGCTGGCCCTTGGGGCCGACGCAGGCGCCGATGGGGTCCACGTTTTCGTCGGCGGACCAGACGGCCATCTTGGTACGGCTGCCGGCTTCCCGTGCGATGGACTTCACTTCCACGGTGCCGTCGTAAATCTCCGGCACTTCCAGCTCGAACAGACGCTTGACAAGGCCGGGGTGGGTGCGGGAGATCAGGATCTGAGGGCCGCGGGTGGAGCGGCGGACGTCCACCACATACACCTTGACGTGCTGGCCTTCCACCAGCTCCTCGCCGGGAACCTGCTCTCCAGCGAGCAGCAGAGCCTCCGTGGACTCCGTGCCGGTGCCGATCCGCAGGGATACGGCGTTGGTGCGGGGATCGATGCGGGTCACTACGCCGGTGAGGATCTCATGCTGCTTGGAGTTGAACTCATCGTACACCATGCCCCGCTCGGCTTCCCGCAGGCCCTGAATGATGACCTGCTTGCCGTTGCCGGCGGCGATGCGGCCGAACTCCGTGTTGTCCACGGGGATGTTCACAACGTCGCCCACCTGATACTTGGCGGAAATGGCTCTGGCGTCCTGAATGGGGATCTCGTTGAAGGGGTCCACATAGTCCTCTTCTTCTACTACGTTCTTCTGAACGTACATTTTCAGGGTCTGATGCTCCTCGTCCACATCCACAATGACGTTTTCCACGTCTCTGTGATCCCGCTTGTAGGCGGTGGTGACGGCCTGAATGATCTTATCCATCATGAAGGTCTGGGGGATGCCCCGCTCTTTCTCCAGCATGGACAAAGCTGCGAAGATCTCCGGAATATTCATGCCCGGAGCTTCTTTCACCTTTTTCTTGCCTTTCATTGCGATTCTCCTTTTTACTTTATACGTCTTTTTTTCGAGACAGGGATAACAGATTAAAATTCCACCCGCAGGCGGCACAGCGCCACGTCCTTCTTGCCGAAGGTGTAGACGCTGCCGTTCAGGTCTACGGTTACGGAACCATCGGCCTCGTTGTAGGCGGTCAGCGTGCCGGGAAATTCCTTGCGGCCGTCCACCGGCTTGTAGAGCTTTACCAGCACAGGACTGCCCAGATACCGCTGAAAATCGGCGGGGCGCTTCAGCGCCCGCTCCGCACCGGCGGAGCCGACCTCCAGCGTGTAGCTGCCCTCGATAGGATCGGCTTCATCCAGCAGGTCACTGAGCTGCCGGGAGATGGCTTCGCAGTCCAGAATATCCACGCCGCCCTCCTTGTCGATGAGGACCCGGAGATACCAGGTGCCGGCCTCCTTCACATATTCCACGTCCCACAGGGAACAGCCCTGTTCCTCAATAATGGGCGCCGCCAGCCGGGCGGTGAGTTCCGTGACCTTTTCCATGGTGTTCTCCTTCCTGATTCCGATTTGTACGGGGGTGCTGATGTCACAAAAAAGAGCGGACCTTGCGGTCCACTCCCAGCTTACACTCCTTTAACATATGCAGGATAGCATACTTTATTACGAAATGCAAGGGCATTTGGGAACTTTTCTGAAAAAATATCGCCGGTTTTCAATATTTTCCGAACGATTCCGGGAAAAGGGAACCCGGAACCGCCCGAAAGGGCGGTTTTTATCAGAGATCTGACGGTGAAACCCTGCATCCGCCCCACTCCACTGCGGTGAACCCGATGCGTGCCGGGGCGGTCAGGCTCTGGGCGGGAAGTTCTACCGGGCGTTCCAGCGGCGTCCACGCCATGAACACCCGCAGCAGCGTATCCGGCTCCGGGGTGACGGTCAGCTGTGCTGTCCGGGTATAGGCGTCGGACTGGAAGGCAATCAGGTTATAGGGATTGTCCTGCATCTGGGGGAGCCAGTAGATAATGAATTCACCGGCCTCCCGCCGGGTGAGACCCAGTTGGGAGAGGGCGTTTTCCAGGAAGGCGGCGGTGTCGCCTCCCGCCACGCAGAAGCCCTGTGAAAAGTCGTAGGCGGCGGTATCCACGCCCTCCCAGAAGAGGTAGCTGTAGGTCTGGCCGGCGGCATCGGTGAGGGTGCCGTCAGGCTGCGCCGTGACCGTCCAGCCATCGTCATAGGCGGGGTAAGTGCAGGTCAGTTCCCCGGCGTAATCCAGTTTGACCGTGACCTGCGTTTCTTCCTCCGGGTAGAGGTAGATCACAGGCTTGGCGGCCACATCCCCCCGGTCTTCCCGGCAGGCCGTCAGGCACAGAACGCACATCAGGATCAGAAATGCGGCAGAAAAACGCTTCATGGGATGATCCCTCCTCCGTTATTTTGAAAGCGGTGCTGCTTCTGATCTATAAGACGGAAAACGCGGCGCTTATATTACGCATGGAGACGGCTTTTCTGAATCTGGCAGCCCGTTTGATCGGTGTACCGAAGCCAAACGGAAACAGGAGCAATCTATTGAATAAAATCTGTGTTCAGCCCAGAATCCAGGCGACTGCAAAGCCCAGCACAGCCCCGCAGCACACCTGCATGGGTGTGTGTCCCAAAAACTCCTTGAGCTTGACGTCCGGCTCCTGTTGACTGCTGAGGGTTTCCAGAAGCTCGTTGATAGCTTTGGCGTGGCGGCCTGCTTCCCGGCGGACGCCCATAGCGTCGTGCATGACGATGATGGCCAGTACCACGCACACGGCAAAAGCCGGCGAGTCATAGCCGTATTCCAGCCCGGAGGTCACGGCCAGCGCGGTGACGGTGGCAGAATGGCCGCTGGGCATTCCGCCGTCCCCTGTAAGCCGCTTCCAGTCGATGGTGCGGTTCACCGCCAGGTAGATAAAGAATTTCAGGATCTGCGCCGTGGCCCATGCAAGCAGCGCGTTCATCAGCAGATGATTGCGGAAGATATCAGAAAACATAAAAATCTCCGATCGTTTCGTATCAGTATGGCTTGCGCTGCCCTTACTATACACCGGATGTTAAGAACGTGTCAAATTTTGAAATGTAAAATTTCGCGGAAATTGGCGTGCGGACTCCAAATGTGTTCCACCCTGAGAAAAGCCAACAGGACGGCTGCGGAGCAGCCGTCCTGTTGATGCGGATCCGGCAGAGCTGAGCGGCCTCAGCCCTCCCATTTCCAGTTGCGGACTTCCGGCAGGTCGATGCCGTTGTCCCGGATATACTGGCGGTGTTCCACCAGCTTATCGTTCATTTTCTGTACCAGATAAGCGCCCCGGTTGCCCAGCTGGGGCAGGCGGCGCACAGTGTCGATGACCAGATCGAAACGGTCAATGTCGTTGAGTACCCGCATATCGAAGGGGGTGGTAATGGTGCCTTCCTCCTTGTAGCCGCGAACATGGAGATTCCTGTTGCGGCGGCGGTAGGTCAGCTCATGGATCAGGGTGGGATACCCGTGGTAGGCGAAGATGATGGGCTTATCCCTGGTGAAGAGGGTGTCGTACTCCTCGTCGGTAAGGCCGTGAGGATGCTCCGTGTGGGGCTGGAGCTTCATGAGATCCACCACGTTTACCACCCGGATCTTCAGCTCCGGCAGCTCCTTCCGCAGAATACTGACGGCGGCCAGCGTTTCCAGCGTGGGGGTGTCGCCGCAGCAGGCCATCACCACGTCCGGCTCACAGCCGGCGTCGTTGGAGGCCCATTCCCAGATGCCGATGCCCTGAGTGCAGTGCTTGACGGCCTGCTCCATGGTGAGCCACTGGGGACGGGGGTGCTTGCTGGCCACAATGACGTTGACATAATTCCGGCTCTTGATGCAGTGATCGAAGCAGCTCAGCAGGCAGTTGGCATCCGGCGGCAGATACATCCGCACCACGTCCGCCTTCTTGTTGGCCACATGGTCCAGGAAGCCGGGATCCTGATGGGTGAAGCCGTTGTGATCCTGCTGCCAGACGTTGGAAGCCAGAATGTAGTTCAGAGAGGCGATATCCTGCCGCCAGGGCAGCTCGTTGCACATTTTCAGCCATTTGGCGTGCTGGGAGAACATGGAGTCCACGATGCGGATGAACGCCTCATAGCTGTCAAAGAAGCCGTGGCGGCCCGTCAGCAGATAGCCCTCAAGGAAGCCCTCACAGAAATGCTCGGAGAGCATGGAGTCCATGACCCGGCCATCGGGATCCAGATTTTCGTCGATATCGGGCAGCTGATGGTCAAGGAAGCGGCGGCCGGTGACGTCAAACACCGCCTGAAGTCGGTTGGAGGCTGTCTCGTCCGGGGCGAAAATGCGGAAATTCCGGGCGTCCAGATTCAGCTTCATCACATCCCGGACGTAAGTACCCAGCACATACATATCCTGCGTTTCCACAGCGCCGGGGGACTTCACATCCACGGCGTAGTTTCGGAAATCGGGAGTGCGGAGATCCCGCAGGAGCAGTCCGCCGTTGGCGTGGGGGTTGGCGCCCATGCGGCGGCTGCCGGTGGGCGGGAAGGAGGCGACCAGCTCAACGGGGGTGCCGTCCTCGTTGAACAGTTCCTCCGGCTTATAGGAGCGAAGCCATGCTTCCAGCTCCGGCAGGTGCTTATCCGTGTCAGCCCCCATGGAAATGGGTACCTGATGTGCTCGCCAGCTGCCTTCCAGAATGTGGCCGTCTACCTTCTTGGGGCCGGTCCAGCCCTTGGGGGTGCGGAGAACGATCATGGGCCAGCGGGGACGGCTGGCGTCGCCTGTGGTGCGGGCTTGGGTCTGGATCCGCTTGATCTCCCGGATGGCCCAGTCCACCGTGGCGGCCATCTTCTGATGCATTTCGGCGGGATCGCTGCCCTCCACGAAGCGGGGTTCCCAGCCACAGCCCCGGAAGAAGCTCTCCACTTCCTCATGGCTCATGCGGGAGAAAATGGTGGGATTGGCGATCTTGAAGCCGTTGAGGTGCAGAATGGGCAGCACTGCGCCGTCGGTAATGGGGTTCATGAACTTGTTGCCGTGCCAGGAGGTGGCCAGCGGGCCGGTCTCCGCCTCGCCGTCACCCACTACGCAGGCGGCGATCAGGTCGGGGTTGTCCGCCACGGCGCCGAAAGCATGGGCCAGAGAATAGCCCAACTCGCCGCCCTCATGGATAGAGCCGGGGGTTTCGGGGGCCACATGGCTGGGGATGCCGCCGGGGAAGGAGAACCGCTTGAAGAGCTTCTTCATGCCGTCCTTGTCCTGCGTGATGTTGGGGTAGACCTCGGTGTAGCTGCCGTCCAGCCAGTCCTGCGCCACCATGGCGTTGCCGCCGTGGCCGGGGCCGGAGAGGTAGATCATGTCCAGATCATCCCGCTTGATGACCCGATCCAGATGGGTGTAGATGAAGTTCTGCCCCGGACAGGTACCCCAATGGCCGACAATGGTCTGCTTCAGGTCGGCGGCGGTCAGGGGACGCTCCAGCAGAGGATTGTCCAGCAGATAGAGCTGGCAGGCGGTCAGATAGTTGGCGGCGCGCCAGTAGGTGTCGATCTGCTTCAGCTGCGCCGGGGTCAGCGGCGGCTTTTTGGAAAGACGCGCCCCGCTTCGGGATCTTCCGGCAGCCTTGGCTGACACCGCTTTCTTCTTAACGGGCATATAGGATCCTCCTTTGAAAGTATTGTAGGTTTAGTATACTCTTTACTTTGAAAAAAGCAACCGATTCTACATTAATTTATTTCTTATTCATAAAGAAATAACATTTAAGCGAAAAATAAAAAGGAAGATTGCAAAACATCAGAAAAAGCGCTATCATGTACCCATGAGAGACTATGAATTGATTCGTTCCCGCCGGAAAACACTGGCGCTGGAACTGACCCGCGACGGCCGGCTGATCGCAAGAGCGCCGATGCGTCTGGCGAAGCGGGAGATCGACCGCTTTGTGGCGGCCCATGAGGACTGGATTCTCCGCAATCTGGCAAAGCAGGCGGAGCGCCCGCCTTTGCCCGCGCCGGATTTTCCTGAGACGGAAGCCCTCAAGGCGCAGGCCAAAGCCGAGCTGCCGGGCAGGGTAGCCTATTGGAGCAAAATCATGGGCGTGCAGCCCACAGGCGTCAGAATTACCACAGCGCGGAAGCGGTACGGCAGTTGCAGCAGCAAGCACAGCCTCTGCTTTTCCTGCTATCTGATGCGAAGCCCGGAGACGGCGGTGGATCTGGTGGTGGTTCACGAGCTTTGCCATATCCGGGAGATGAACCACGGGCCGCGGTTTTATGCCCTGCTGGAACAGTACCTGCCAGATTGGAAAGAGCGAAAGAAGTTGTTGAAATAAAGCAAGCGCATGGCCGCAGCCGTGCGCTGTTTTATTTCGTTCGTTTCAGTATGGCCTGCATGGTCAGCCCGCCCAGACACACCGCGGCCACGTCCCGCCAGTCCCCGGTAGAGCGGGCGAGGTACAGGGGCGTGACCAGCTCCCAGAAGCCGCCGCAGAGGAGGGAAAATCCTAAAGCAGAAGCAGCACGCCGCACCGGCTGCCGTCCGGATAGTTCCAGGGCGCAGTCCAGCACGCAGAGCATCAGTCCCCCGGCCAGAAAGTCGGCAAAGTGCCACGCCAGCAGCCGGTGGAGCATCCCGGCAGTGTGCGGGATCAAAAGAAGCCGGTTGCCTGCATACAGGGCGGCGATGATGAGAGCCGGAAGCCCGTACCGTCGCAGAATAGCCTTCATCAGAAAATGGAGAGGATCAGCAGCGCCACGATGACGGCAAACACCACGCCCCAGAAGCCAAGACCGCTTTTTTCCGGGTGCGCGGAGGGCGGCAGCTCCATGGCGCTTTCCTTGAGCAGCAGCTTGTCCTCCTCTTCGCCCTCATCCAGAACGATGGAAAGGCCGAAGAAGGTATCCCGCAGATTGGCGGCCAGATACTGGGCGGCGCTGTCCGGGAGATCCCGCCGCAGCAGGATCCGGCTGGCGTAGTTGGAGCTGTTGCACTGGCCTGCCAGCATCTTCGCGTATTCCTCGGAATAGCCGCAGTATTTTTGCAGGTCGCTTTCCGCTTCCGACAGCTTGCTGATGGTGCCTGCGGAATAAATGGCGTATTTCGGCCCTCTGGGCGGCGCGGTGGGCAGGGCATAGCCACATACCGGGCAGATGGTTCCCCCAACATGGCGTCCGCAGCAGGGGCAGGTATCCGGCGGCGTATAGGCCGAAGCGGCAGACCCGGAAGCGGTATCCGGATCAACGCCCAGAAGAAGATAGTCCGCCGAAACGTGGAGCTTCTGGCACAGGGCGGTAATGGTCAGGGCGTCCGGCACGGCCTGACCGCTTTCCCACTTGCTGACGGCCTGGCGGCTGACGCCCACCAGCTCGCCCAGCTGCTCCTGCGTCAGTCCGGCCGCCTTTCGGACGGAGGCGATGCGTTCATTGAATTCCATAGCAGTCTCCTTTGTGTTTTCTGTACCTGAATTCTAACAGAAAACCCCTGAAAGGACAAGCGCCCATAGCTGGAATCCTGTCAACCGGCAGTTGACAAGCCTTCAGAAGGCGTACCGCAGGGCGTTCAGGTCGTGGGTGACGGCCAGAAAGCGGAGGGAACACACCGCGTCGGCGGCAAAGACCATCAGACACAGCCAGGTGAGGAGCGGCGGGACCCGCAGGGCCAGCGCGGCGGCTGCCGGGGCGGCCAGCTTTACCGCCGGGAACATCAGCAGCCCCCATGCCAGAGAAAAGGGCAGGCAGACCCGCCCCCGGAGATTGCCGGGAACGCTGGTATAGTCCCAGAAGCGGACGCGCAGAAAGCAGTCGCCCCACCAGTGGTACAGGTATTCCACGGCGGTGGCGGCCAGACTGCCGAAAAAGTACAGCCGCCAGCCGGAAAGCAAAGGCGCGGGCAGGGCCAGCACCGCCGCCATGCCCAGACCGTACACGGGACACAGGGGCGAAACCAGCAGGCAGCGCCGCCGCTGCCGGGGGGAGTGGGTAACGGCGGCAAACAGCCGCTCCAGACACCACCCCCAAAAGCTGAATATCCAGAAATTCCAAAGCCAGACCGCCATACCGACCTCCTTGCGTTTGTACTCAGTATCGGCGGGGGCGGTTCGGCTTATGCACTTGCAGAGAAGAACGGGGTGTGGTATACTCGGAAAAACAGACCACCGGCGGCGGATTGCCCGTGCTGCCGGTGATGCGAAAGGCGGGATCGGAATGGCGGACAGCTGGGAGGCGCTGAAGCAGGACTGCGCCCATTGCCGGGGCTGTGCGCTGGCAGACACCAGAACCAACGTGGTGTTTGGGGACGGCGCGGAGACTGCGGAGATCATGCTCATCGGGGAAGGCCCCGGCCAGCACGAGGATGAGCAGGGCGTCCCCTTTGTGGGCAGGGCCGGTCAGCTGCTGGACGATATGCTGGAGATCATTCATCTGGACCGCACCAAGGTCTATATTGCCAATGTGGTGAAGTGCCGCCCGCCCCAGAACCGGGATCCTCTGAACGTGGAGCAGGACGCCTGCATCGGCTATCTGCGGCGGCAGGCCGCGCTGGTGAAGCCGAAGATCATTGTCTGTCTGGGGCGGATCGCCGCCAAGGCCATCATCAAGGAGGATTTCAAAATCACGCAGGAGCATGGGCAGTGGTTCCAGCGGGGCGGCGTGCAGATGACCGCCATCTATCACCCGGCGGCGCTTCTGCGGGATGAGCAGAAGCGGCCGGAGACCTTTGTGGATCTGAAGAACATTCAGGCCAAGGTTCGGGAGCTGTGTGAACATACGGAGTGCTGAAATAAGCATCCACCCGCTTTTCGGGTGGATGCTTATTTTACCTGCGGGATCAAAGGGTCAGGCCGGGCAGCTCCGTCAGCGGCGCAAAACGGTAGCCCATCTCCTCCCACTTGGTCAGCAGATCGTCCAGAATGGCGGCGTTGGTGGAGGAGGTGGAGTGCAGCAGCACAATGGCCCCGTTGTGAATCCGGGGCAGCAGCTTGGCATAGGCCTGCTCTGCTGTGGGCTGCTTGTCTGCGTACCAGTCCACATAGGCAAGACTCCAGAATACTGTCTGATAACCCAGCTCCTGCGCCATTTTCAGATTTTCTTCGCTGTATTTCCCCTGAGGAGGACGGTAGAACCGGGACAGCGCCTGCCCGGTGGTCTCCTGATACAGTGCGGCCAGAGAATCCAGCTCCTTCTGAAAGCTGGCCTTGTCGGCAATGGCGGACATATCCGGGTGATGATAGGTGTGGTTGCCCACAATGTGTCCTTCTTCGGCCATGCGGCGGACAATGTCCGGCGCGGATTCGATCATATGCCCCACCACAAAGAACGCCGCCGGGGCGCTGTGCTTTTTCAGCGCATCCAGAATGGCCTCCGTGTTGCCGTTTTCGTAGCCGCAGTCAAAGGTGAGATAGATGACCTTCTGGCTGACGTCCCCTACATACCACGCGTCGTATTGGGACAGAAAGTCCGCGGTGGCGTTGCCGACGGGAGTCAGGCCCTCCTCCGGGAAGGACAGCCCCCAGTTGTCGGCGGAAGCGGGAATAGCCGCGTCACCGGCGGTCAGGGCGGCAGGGGAGCCGCGGCCCAGCAGCCCCGCCAGCGTCAGGCAGGGCAGGAGCAGCAGGCAGAATATTTGCAGGCGTTTACGCATAGGATTCCTCCTCACTGTTTTGCCGTAGTTTGCCCGGAGGGAAAGACTTTCATACCCGGTTGCGAAAACGGACGAAAGCTGGTATGATGTGGCAGTAAAAAAACCTTGCGGATGAAAAAGGAGAACAACTATGGCAAAGAAGAAGCGCACGCCCCGGAAGCTCAGCTGGAAGGAGGCGCTGGTGGTTATTGCGCTGGCGATGATCCTCAGCCTGATCCGGCAGGCGACCATGCCCGGCTACGACATGAGCAATATCCCGGACTATGACGGCACCAGCGCTTACGCCGTGATCGACCGGAACCAGCCCTCGTTCACCGAGGAGGATTACACCACCGAGTCCTATGAATACTACAGCGATCTGGACAACCTGGGCCGCTGCGGCGTGACGGAGGCCTGCATCGGCGTGGATCTGATGCCTACGGAGGAGCGGGAGAGCATTTCCAGCGTGTATCCCACCGGCTGGGTACAGAACCAGTATGACTTTGTGGACGGCAAGAGCCTATATAACCGCTGCCACCTCATCGGCTTCCAGCTCACCGGCGAAAACGCCAACGAAAAGAACCTCATCACCGGCACCCGGTACATGAATGTGGATGGAATGCTGCCCTTTGAAAACGAGGTGGCGGACTATGTGGCCTCTACCGGCAACCATGTCCTCTACCGGGTGACGCCGGCTTTCGTCGGCTCTGAGCTGGTGGCCCGCGGCGTGGAGATGGAGGCTTACTCCGTGGAGGATGACGGCCGGGGCGTATGCTTCCATGTGTACTGCTACAATGTGCAGCCCGGTGTGGAGATCGACTATGCCACCGGCGAGAACTGGGCGGCATGATGGAGCTGTGGAACGAATTTGACCGGCTGGTGGTGTTCGACACGGAGACCACCGGCATTGAGTTCGGAACGGACCGAATCATCGAAATCGGTGCGGCGGCGCTGGAAAACGGCGAGGAGCAGGGCGGCTTCAACGCATTGATCCGCCTGCCTGCGGGGCAGACCCTGCCGCACTTTATCACCCAGCTTACCGGCATTACCGATGAACAGCTGAGAGATGAGGGGGTGGATGACCGCACGGCAGCGGAGGGGTTCTGCCGCCTGCTGGACGGCGCGGAGCAGCCGCTGCTGGTGGCCTACAACGCCCAGTTTGATCTGAATTTCCTCTATTATCTGCTGCGGCCGCTGGGACTGCTGTCCGTCCTGCAAAAGCCCCGGTTTCTGGACGCCCTGACGGTGTACCGGGATCGGCGGGATTTTCCCCACAAGCTGTGCAACGCCATTGAGGCCTATGGGCTGACTGGGGTGGAAAACAGCCACCGGGCGGTGGATGACGCCCGCGCCGCAGCGCTGCTGCTGGAAGCCATGGCGGCGGAAAAGGATGATCTGCTGCAATATGTGAATCTCTTCGGCGTGCATCCCAAGTACGGCATGAGCGGGAAGAAGATCTCCTCCGTGACCTATTGCCCCCAGCCCTATGACCGGCGGGTACCACTGTATGAACTGCTTCATACAATGTGAAAATTCTGTGAACAATCCTGAAATGGGGTTGAAATATGACAACCTGTCAGGTACCATACCTGACAGGTTGTCATATTAGTGGGCTTTAACAACATAAGATGCACCTGCCCCGACGGGAGGAAAGGCGTGCAGTGCTGCGTATTCCAATTTGAAAAATTCGACAAATCGGAATTTATATATAAAGGAGAATATTGATGAAACTGTTTTTATGTTCGCACTTTTCAAGTGTAGGAAGTC
>ERZ838483.448-NODE-448-length-51743-cov-10.261492_pt1 | contig 51743 bp, 38 predicted proteins | sample MGYA00519939_ERZ838483 | MGnify/ENA primary metagenome ERZ838483 (study PRJEB31850, sample SAMEA3708836) | human gut metagenome | biome: human gut; feature: human-associated habitat; material: faeces | place: China | collected 2014 ...
AGTGGGGACGGAGAAAAGTGGCTTTGAAAAGCCACTTTTCTCCGTCCCCACTGGTCCCCGCCCACCGCGCTTTTTCACCTGCCTGCACTGCTATTTTTCCGATATGCCCCCGGCGTTGTATGCACTTCTTTCCGAAACACCTGTGAAAAATAAGACTGAGAAGAGAAGCCGACAGATTGTGCGATCTTGGCGATCGGGAGATTGCTGCATGTCAACAGTTCTTTTGCTTCATCGATTCTCCGGTTGATCAGATAATTGATCGGGGAGATTCCCTTATAGCGCGTGAAAACGTGAACCATATAATATTTATTCATATACGTCAGTTCGCTCAACGTATCCAGATTGATATCCTCCGCAAAATGCTCATCCAGATACTGCTCAATAAAATGACACTCCCGGGAAAGTTTGTCTGTTGTGGAAAGTTTCGGGGTGGCGATGGTGTTGCGGTCTACGAGCTGGATCAGGATTTCGAGAAGGTTCTGGCAGATGTTGATATAATTTTCTTTCTTCTCTCGCAGTTCCTGGATCAGGGTCTGGGTGTAAAAAAGCATTTCTTTTCGGTTGGAACGGAGATTACAGATTGTGTATGGTAAAAACGTATTGTTGGAGGAACGAAAAGAGATTCCGTCCAGACCAAGAACGATATATTCCAGGGCATTTTCCCCGTGGCTGAACTCCGTATGTGTTACGTTCGGGTTAATCAGTACCAGATCGTCCTCTGCAACCGGGAACGAATCATTTTCTGTCTGAAAAACACCGGTTCCGTGAATGACATAAAAAAGTTCGGCGAAAGCATGGGAATGAAGGATGCTCTGCCAGTTCCGATCATAGCGCGATTTGCTGATATAGAGAAGCCGGATGTCCAGCCGTTCGTTGGATAAGGCTTCTTTTTCAGGTTCGGTAAATATGTAGCGGTGATATGCCATGCGTTCCGTTCCTCCTTTTTATGTGATGTACTCCCGGAGTCTTTCTGCACTTGCTTTTGCGGCTGATTTTCCGCCAGTCGCACCCAAATTTCATCAACGTACGCACCGCGTACGTCTCAGAAATTTGGGCACAACTGATAAAAAATCATCTCACAAAATCAGGCACAGAAAGATTCCGAGAGCACATTGTGCAAAATGCGAAAAAGTATAGAAAAAGTATAAAATGTGTTATATAAATTTACAAGAAATTATTTAGGATAAAGCAAGAAACCTAAAAAAATAGACAACATAGAGATATAGAAACCAGCAGAAGTGTGTTACGATAAAGATAGAACCAATAACCAGACAAAACGATAAGGAGGAAATCATGAAGGAGAGAACAAAGAGATTGCAGGCACTTTTCTGTGCACTTGCAGTAACGGCGACTTCTGTTGGCTCACCGCTGGTATCGATCCCCGTATATGCGGAGGATACACAGGGGGCAGAAGATACTTCTGAACAGCCGGAAACAGAGAGCGGAAAAACAACAGATGCATCAGACAACGCGATATCAGAAAGTCCGGATCAGGCAGAGGAACCAGTGGAACTGATACCGGAGAATCCGAATCAGGAACCAGCGGCAGAGGACGAAGAGGACAGCGGTCAGGAAACAACAGTGGAGGCAGAAACGGCACAGATGCCGCAGGCAGCAGCGGTGCAGGAAGCACAGACACAGGAAGCTGAAACCGTAACGCCGAAAGAGGGCACGCTGACAGTGAAAATCAACGGAACCGCAGCGAGCGGAGAAAGTCTGGAAACAGCAGTCACCGCCAGCGGAACGGAAGCTGCCGCAGTGACCCGTCTCGATCTGGTATCCGGTACGATCACACAGGCAGATCTGGCATACATCACAACCCTGACCAATCTGCAGGATTTTCATATGCAGCTGGGAAGCGGACTGAAACTGATCGGAAAGAGCGGAAGTGCAACGACCGTGCTCGGAAAAAATACGGCGGTACTGAATTTTGCACCGAAAGCATCCGGAAGCAGCAAGGGCGCGCTCAGATCTGTGGAACTTGGCGGCGTGACCGAGATCCTGACCGGCGGAATCGTTTCGGATTCGGTAGAAACGATCAGCATGCCGGATGTTGTGAATGTGGGCATGAATGCGTTTAAGGGATTTGGATGGCTGGAGAGCGTCTCACTGCCAAAGGCAGAAACCATCGGTTCAAGTGCATTTTTTAACTGTACCAGAATGACCAGCATCACACTGGAATCTGTAAAAACACTGAAAGCAAGCAGCTTTGAAAATACAAACAGCCTCACAAAACTGACGTTACCGGCAACGATCCAGACGATTGAAAATATCAAATTTGGCACGGTACGCCAGGGAAATAAAGCGGGAACGCGCGTGGTGATGAAAGGGATGACTCCTCCAACCGTAGCGTCGGGAGCATTTACCGGAGTTTCCCAGACTACAATCTCTACGGTAACTGTACCGGCTGGCGCGCTGGATGCGTATCTGGCACAGATCAATGCAGAAAACAGTTCTGCAGGACTGATCAGAAAAAAAGAGACGATGTGGAACAATCTGTACCTGAGAGAAGAGGGCAGTTATGCAGTAGAATATTACAGCGAGTATGTCACCGGCGTGAAAGTGGCATATGTGAAAGCCGGAGAGGGAGTCACCGCAGAAAAAGTGGCATCTGCGACGAAAGCAGGAAATATTTTCAAAGGCTGGAATACAAAGAAAAACGGAACGGGAGAAGCCTTTGGAGAGGGAAGCGTACCGACCGGAGATCTGACGGTATACCCTGTATTTGCAGCATCCTGTACCGTACAGATCCATCAGGAAGACGGAACGACAACGACCCTGGAAGTAGAAAAAGACCAGGCAATCGGAGAAAAACTGCCGACTGCACCGGAAAAAGAGGGTTATGTATTCAAAGAGTGGAATACCAGTGAAGACGGAACAGGAGAAACTGTGACTGCGGACACCGTCATTACAGCCAATATGGATATTTATCCGGTTTACGAAGAAAATCTGCCGGATGTGATCAAAGTTCTGGTAAATGGCATCAGCGTGGACGGTTCAAGCCTGGAAGACGCGATCAAAGACAGTAAGGTAGCAGTAGCCGATGTGACAAGCATCGAACTGGTATCCGGGGAGATTACACAGAACGATCTGGCATATCTTGCACAGATAACAAACCTGGAAAAATTCACGATGCATCTTGGTGAAGACCTGATCCTGCACGGAAAAGACGGCAATCCGACAACGGTACTGGGACCGAACAGTGCGGTACTGAACTTTGCACCGAAGGCATCCGGAAGCAGCAAGGGAGAACTGAGAGAAGTACACCTGGAAGGTGTGACGGAGATTCAGAAGGGTGGAATTGTAAGTGATTCCGTAGAAATCGTAGACCTGCCGGATGCAACAGAAGTAGGAGATGATGCATTCAACGGATTTGGCTGGCTGGAGAAAGTTTCCCTGCCGAAAGCCGAGACGATCGGAATGCGCGCGTTCTATAAATGTACCAGACTGACAGATGTCACACTGGAAGCAGTAAAAACGCTGAAAAAAGATTCCTTCTATTATACAAACAGCCTGAAACGCCTGACGCTTCCGGCAACACTGGAGACGATTGAAAATATCCAGTTCGGAAGGGTTGGACAGGGAAATAAAGCGGGAACGCGCGTGGTGATGAAAGGAATGACCCCTCCAACCGTAGCGTCGGGAGCATTTACCGGAGTTTCCCAGACTACAATTTCTACGGTAACTGTACCGGCTGGTGCGCTGGATGCGTATCTGGCACAGATCAATGCAGAAAACAGCTCTGCGGGACTGATCCGCAAAAAAGAGACGATGTGGAACAATCTGTACCTGAGAGAAGAGGGCAGTTATGCAGTAGAATATTACAGCGAGTATGTCACCGGCGTGAAAGTGGCATATGTGAAAGCCGGAGAGGGAGTCACCGCAGAAAAAGTGGCATCTGCGACGAAAGCAGGAAATATTTTCAAAGGCTGGAATACAAAGAAAAACGGAACGGGAGAAGCCTTTGGAGAGGGAAGCGTACCGACCGATGATATCACCGTATATCCGGTATTTGCAGCAGCATGCACGATCCAGGTACATCAGGAAGATGGAACCACAACAAAACTGGAAGTAGAGAAAGGTCAGGCGATCGGAGAAAACCTGCCTGCAGCACCGACAAAAGAAGGATATCTCTTCAAAGGCTGGAACACCAGCGCAGACGGAACCGGAACGACAGTGACTGCGGACACGGTGATTACTGAAAATATGGATCTTTACCCGATCTTCGAGGAGGATATTCCACCGGTAGTGGAAGTAAGAGTGGTCTTTGATGTAGACGGACAGAAGAGTGAAGTGAAGGTAGTGAAAGGGGAAGCAATCGGAAGTAACCTTCCGGCGGACCCAGAGAAAGACGGATATACTTTCAAAGGCTGGAATACTAAAGCAGACGGAACGGGAGAAACCGTGACTGCGGAAACTGTAGTGACGGATGAGATGGAAGTATACGCCGTATTCGAACAGAACCCAGCACCGATCGAAGAAGTGAGAGTAGTTTTCGATGTAGACGGTGTGAAGAGCGAAGTGAAAGTAGTCAAAGGAGAAGCGATTGGAAGTAATTTGCCGACGGATCCGACGAAAGAGGGCTACACATTCAAAGGCTGGAATACAAAGGCAGACGGAACGGGAGAAACCGTGACTGCGGAAACTGTAGTGACGGACGAGATGGAAGTATACGCGGTATTTGAGCAAAATCCAGCACCAATTGAAGAAGTAAGAGTAGTCTTCGATGTAGACGGTGTGAAGAGTGAAGTGAAAGTCATCAAGGGAGAAGCAATTGGAAGTAACCTTCCAGCGGATCCGACAAAAGAGGGCTACACATTCAAAGGCTGGAATACAAAAGCCGATGGAACGGGAGAAACCGTGACTGCGGAAACTGTAGTGACGGACGAGATGGAAGTGTACGCTGTATTCGAACAGAACCCAGCACCAATTGAAGAAGTCAAAGTTGTTTTTGACGTAGACGGTGTGAAGACGGAAGTGAAAGTCATTAAAGGAGAAGCGATCGGAAGTAACCTTCCGGCAGATCCGACGAAAAAGGGCTACACCTTCAAAGGATGGAATACAAAGGCAGACGGAACCGGAGAAACTGTGACCGCAGATACGCTGGTAAGTGACAATCTGGAAGTATATGCAATCTTCGAGAAGACCGAAACCCCGAAAGATCCGGAGAAACCGGATCCGGGAAAAAGCGATGATACGAAGAAACCGGAGACTTCAACCCCGACACCAACCACGACTCCAACCAACACCAACACAACCAAAAAGAACAACACAACAACAGGTACCACAACACCTGCATCCAAAACAACCACAACAGCGCAGACAGCCAAAACGGTGAAAACAGCCGATGCCACACCACTGGCATCCACCGCAGCCGCAGGAGGACTCTCTCTGCTCGGTATACTGGCAGCCCTGTTTGGAAAAAAGAAAAAATAATCTGATACTCAACACTCCTGGAGTATAAAAAGAACCCCGCCCCGGATAAGAAGCGAAACGATTCGCGGAAGATCCGGGGCGGGGTTTTGTAAAGGTAAAACACGCTTGTTCTGCGAATGAAAACATGATATTATATAACCAGTCAGGAAAAAACAAGAAAGTAAAAGAAAAATGGGAAGTTCCCGTATCAGGATCAATGAATGAAGCGATAAAAGCATATCATAATTTTTGTCGCAGGCAGTAAAACATATCACAATTCATCAGACTCATCTGAAAAAATGTAATCATTTAATTCCTCAAAATCCAAAAATTCAGCCAATGTCATATTAAATGCGTTAGAGATTTTGTGAAGTGTAGATGCACGCGGATCTTTCGTGATTCCGCGGACGATATTGTCCAACGTCGATTGTTTCACACCACTCATAGTTGCCAGTTTATTTATGGAGATGTGACGCTGGTTGCACAAAGAACGTATTCGTTGTTGATATAATTCTGAATATTCCATGTATCCCTCCCTATATTCTTGATTTTACAATACTCATTTTGTAACTGAAAAAGTACGGAACAGTTCTCCGGATTCTTTTAACGGCTTAATAGTATCAAGACGAAGAGAAAAACTTACCCATATACGGGTTAAGAGAGGGGATAAATCAGATATACTTGCATATACATGAAAAAAATACAGATAAATATCATATGAGGAATGAAAAACAAACAAAAGGAAATTTATTTGTAAATAAACAGGGGGAAACAACTGAAAAATGAGTGAATTTTCACAAAAGTTATCGGAATATATCAAACAGAAAGATACAAATGTATATATGTTGGCAAAGTACTGCGGTTACGACCGGGCGAATATGTATAAGCTGATCAACGGAAAGAGAAATGCGCCGGATGCAGAATTTGTCAAAAAACTTTCGGAATATCTGCACCTGTCACCATCGGAAGAACAGGAGTTGACAGAAAAATATCATATATCTGTCATGGGATATGAAAATTACCACAGACGGAAAAATATCATGAAATTCCTTTCGGAATTTACACTGACAGAAAAGAAGAACTCTGCCTTGTCAGAAATTCATGTAATAACAAAAATGGACGAGACAAAAGAAAACATCACATTAAAGGGAGCATATGAACTGGAATCTGCGCTGCTTTCGATGATTGTGGAAGAAACCGGTAAATCACAGGGAGAAATTACCATGATCATGCAGCCGGAGATTGATATGTTAAACAGTATTCTTGGTGTGTGCGGGAGAACCGAAAACAACATCCGGGTGGATCATATCGTATGTCTCTCCGACCAGCCGGACAAGATCGAAGACGGAAAACTGTATAATCTGGAGTGCCTGAAAAAGATCTTACCATTATATAATTATAACTATGACTACAATACATGGTACTATTATGGAAATGTGAAATACACAGACAGTGCATTTGTGATGTTCCCATATATGGTTATGACTTCGGAATACGCATGTCTGATATCTGCGGATATGAAAAATGGCTGTCTGACCAGAGACAAAGAACTGATTCAAATGCTGACAGAACGATTTGAAAAATTCAGAAAAAAATCCCGGCGCCTGATCAACTGTATCGGCAATATTATGGAGCAGTTCGAAGAGGTGGGCAATACAGTATCAACCAGATATGCGGGCTACAGCCTGCAGATGGAACCGTGTCTGATGGGATTTCTGGATCGGGAAATGATAGAAAAATACCTGACACAGCAGATGCCGAACAGAGCATTTCTGGTAGAGGCAACAACAGCGTACTGTGAAAAACTGTCTGCACAGAACATTACCTATATCTTTTGCATGGAAGGTCTTTTCCACTTCCTGGAAACGGGAAATATCAGAGAACTGCCGCCGGAACTGTATGAAAAACCGGTACTGGAAGACAGAATCCGGATCGTAGAGAAGATGCTGAGACTGGAGAAAGAAAAACGAGTCCGAATTTTAAAACAGGGAATCGGGCATCCGGAGACAGATGTAAATATATTTGTAACATCGGAACACGGTTTGCTGCGTGTGTCGGTTCCGACGAAAAGAGTATTTCTGGATATGATTCTGGAAGAATCCGGAGTACTGTATTCCTTCTATGATTTCTGTGAAAGCATGGGAGCAGGCATGTTTTATGGAAAAGAAGAGGCAGAAAAGATGATCCGTGAAAAGATAAAGATGCTGCGGGAAAACTGACACGGAAACGGACACACCGGAATAAAAAAGATGAAGAGTATAAAAATTGTCGTAAGAAGCAATTTTTATACTCTTTTTTTCGAAAATACAGGAAAAATGTGGAAATTTGTAAATAAAAACTGACACAAAACGTGACACATATTGCCGGATAGGATAAGAAAAAAGTAAAATGTAATAAGAATTTTTTAATAAAATGTCTAAATCTAAAGGCAGGGAGGAAACAAGATGAAGAAAGCAAATGCACTAATGAGGAGAGTACTTTCTTTCTGTATGGTAGTAATGCTGGCAGCTGGTATGCTGGTAATCCCGTCAGAGAAAGTAGCAGCAGAAACATCTGCAAATCAGAACATTCAGGACGCAAAGAATGCAGTAGTACAGGTTATGGTTTGCGTTCAGAACAAATTAGGTGACTGGGTGAACCTGGTAGGTGGTACCGGATTCCTTGTAGGAACAGAGTCCAATGCCCAGTATGTTATCACCAATGACCATGTGGCAAACGCTACAAGTTCAAACTGGCTGTCTGATGATGTAATCGAAGGTATGGTTGCTATCAGTGAGAAAGAAGATTATACAAAAATCAAAACAAAAGTCCGTGTCGTACTGAAACGTGACTCTTATATTGACGCAAGTGTAGTACAGAGCAGTACAGAAGCGGATCTGGCAATCCTGAAACTGGAACAGCCGATTTACAACCGTGCACCGATTGCTCTGGATGCTGAGAATGAACCGCAGAGTACAGAAACAGTTTACACACTGGGATTCCCTGGAATCGTACAGGCTTACCAAGATGACAGAGTCTATACCAGCGATGATGTAACAGTAACAGATGGTTCCATCTCAAAAATCGCAGCAAGTTCTGCAATCACAGGAAGCCCGATCACTTACATCAACCATTCAGCAAGAATCTCCGAAGGTAACTCCGGTGGACCACTTCTGAATGCGGAAGGAAATGTTATCGGTGTAAACAGCTGGTCCGCAAGTACCGATCAGACTTCTTACTACTACTCCATCCAGATCAGTGAGGTAACTGACCTGCTGGATGCTATGGGTATCGATTATATGAAAGCCGGCGAAAAACCGAGCGACGGTACTGACACAGAGGGAACAGATGAAACAGATGAAACAGATCCGGCAGCGGGAACAGACGGAGAAGAAACCGAAGAGCCGGGTGCAGCAGTAGAGCCTACCGCAGAACCGGACAACAGCGCAGCAGAAGCACTGATGGCAGATCTGAGCGCAGCAATCAAATCTGCAAAGAAATTAGACACAGACAAATACACAGAAGAATCTGTAAAAGCATATGACGAAGCGCTTGCAACAGCAGAGAGTACAGAAAAACTGGGAGCGCTTGCAACAGAAGATGAGATCCAGAAATCTCTGGACGGACTGGATGAAGCAAAGAAAGGACTGGAAGAAAAATCCGGACTGAGCATGCAGATGATCATCATTATCGCAGTTGTAGCAGTTGTACTGATTATCGTAATCATCCTGATCGTTGTGATGAGCAACAAGAAGAAAAGAGAACAGGAAGAAGCAACTAAGAAAGCAAACTCCATGCGTCAGCAGCAGGCTATGAACATGAACAACAACATGCAGGGTGGCTTCCAGCAGAATCAGGGATTTGCTCCAAGAGATACTTCACCATTCCACAACGCAGATGACGGATCCACACCAACCGGTATTCTGAATGACGGAAGCAGTGCTACCACAGTTCTTGGAAACGCAGGTATGCCGACAGCAACGCTGATCAGAAAGAAAACAGGTGAGAAGATCACAATCAATAAAGCTGAATTCCGTATCGGTAAAGAAAGAAGTAAAGTAGATTACTGCATCAGCGGAAACAGCAACATCAGCCGTACACATGCAATCATCGTATATCGCAACGGTGCATTCGCAATTGTTGATAACAACGCTACAAACGGAACTAATGTAAACGGTGTAGCTGTACCGGCAGGAAAAGAACGGGCGTTAACAGGAAATGAAACCATCCGTCTGGCAGACGAAGAATTTCTGTTTCGTGCTTAATAACTGAATAATGAATGTGAGGTATGAGGATGATTTATAAAATAGCAGCCCACAGTGATGTGGGAATTGTGAAAAAGACAAATCAGGACTCAGTACTCGTGAAAATCGCACAGACAAACCATGATAAGGTTTGTCTGTGCGTCGTGTGTGACGGAATGGGCGGTCTGGCTGATGGCGAGTTAGCCAGTGCAACAGTGATCCGGGAGTTTGATCAGTGGTTTATCAACAAACTCCCCGGCTTGCTGGAAACACCGGAATTTCCAATGGATGAACTTCGTGTACAGTGGGACGACCTGGTAATGCGGCAGAACAAGAAACTGGCAAAGTATGCATCCGGAATAGGGACACGCATGGGTACAACAGTCGTAGCTTTTCTGGTTGTGGATGACAAATATTACATCATGAACATCGGCGACTCGAGAGCTTACATGGTTTCCGATGCCATCTATCAGCTGACGAAGGATCAGACCTATGTGCAGTACGAGATGGATCTGGGACATCTGACCTGGGAACAGGCACAGACCCATCCACAGAGAAATGTACTGCTCCAGTGTGTAGGAGCATCGGATGAGATCCACCCGGATTATTTTGTGGGAGATGCCAATCCGGACACCACCTTTATTCTCTGCTCCGATGGATTTCGCCATGTGATCTCGCCGGATGAGATCTATGAGAAGTTTCGTCCGGAACTTCTGGAGAATGAAGATATTATGCTTCAGAATATCGTCTCACTGGTGGAACTGAACAAATCCAGAAAAGAAGTGGATAACATATCGGCAGCTGTTATCCGGACATGTCGGGAGGGATAAGCATGCTGCAGATAGGTTCTTATGTAGACGGAAAATACAAAGTATTAAATAAGATCGGCCAGGGCGGTATGAGTGTCGTCTACCTGGCATTGAATGAAAAAGCAAATAAAACATGGGCCATCAAAGAGGTCCGAAAAGATGGACAGCAGGATTTTACCACAGTCAAACAGGGGCTGATCGCTGAGACAAATATCCTGAAAGAACTGAATCACAAATACCTGCCAAGTATCATCGATGTGATCGACGACGGGGATTCTTTCCTGATCGTTATGGATTATATCCAGGGAAAATCACTGGATAAGATCCTGAAGACGAGCATGGAAAAAGACGGACTTCCCATTGCCCTGGATGATGTGATTTCCTGGGGCAAACAGTTGTGTGAAGTATTCTATTATCTTCACACCAGACCAAATCCGATTATCTATCGTGATATGAAACCGGGTAATGTCATGCTGAAACCGGACGGGGAGATTTCCCTGATCGACTTCGGTACTGCCCGAACCTTTAAACAGGGAAACAGAGAGGATACCACCTGTCTGGGAACACCGGGATATGCTTCCCCGGAACAGTATGGCGGTAACGGACAGTCTACACCGCGAAGTGATATCTACTGTCTGGGCGCGACACTGCATCACCTGATTACAGGAAGAAATCCTTCACCGACGCCGTTTAACTTTCCGAAGATCACACAGTGCCGGCCAAGTCTAGTAGATGAGATCCCGAGAGAAGATATGAACAAATTGCTCGGTCTTGAGATGATCATAGACCGGTGTACACAGTACGAACCGGAGAATCGATACGAGTCCTGTCTGGAAATGCTCTATGACCTGGAACATATCGAGGAGTTGAGTTTACCGTACAGAAAAAAACTGAAACACAAATTGATCGGTTTTGGGGTCAGCGCAGCGATCGCTGTATTATGTGGAGGCGTTTCACTGGGCTGCATGTTTATGGAAACAAAAACAGAGCAGAGCGGTTACGATTACTACATTGATCAGGCGGAAAAAAGCGATGGCGCTGCGAAAGGCGATTATGCGAAAAAAGCAGTGGCGATCGATCCGGTAAACGAAGAAGCGTATCTGCTGTACCTGGAAGCTCTGCGAGATGACGATGACGGATTCTCGGGACAGGACAGTCAGGATTTTAAAGCACTGTTACAGCAGAACTCCGGAAGACAGACTTACGAGGAAATTCTGCAGGACAATACAGATGGCTATGTGGAACTGGCTTACGAACTGGGAATGGCATATTACTTCCCGGGCGGAGCAGGAAAACCATCCGGTGATAAAACAGTTGCCAAAAAATGGTTCAGTATCGTGGCACAGTCAGCGCTTCCGGACAGCGACCTGAAAACCTTCGGACTGGATGCGTCGACCAAATTATCAGCAGATAAGATCCAGGAATACGATATCGATACAGATCTGGTAAAAACATTCCTGAGTATCTGTACCTATCAGGAAAAGGCAGGAGAGAACGATAAAGTTACCGGAGAGATAAAATATTCTTATGAAGACTTCTGGCTGGAACTGAACAGTCTGGTTGCGGACCTTCCGGAAACAGTCAGCACAGAGAGCCGTGAGAGACTGACACAGCTTCGACTGCTGAACGATGTGGCATATCAGCTGTACGACAAAGCAAAATACTTTGTGGCAGACGGCGGTGTGGACAAATCCACATTCAGTCAGGCGCTGGAAGCAATCGAAAACAGAGTATCCGGTGCGAATACCGGATCCAACCAGATCGCGGAACAGACACGGGAAAATACACTGAATATCATAGCAAGTGCGAAAAAACAGCTGGATTCTCTGTATGGTTCCAACTCAGAAATCGTAAAGGGCGGAGGTGAGCAGTAATGGATAAGGCACAAAATATAGAGCAGCAGATCAAGCTTCTGAGAAATCTCCGCCTTGGTTTTGGAATCGCTGCATTACTGTTCCTCGCACTGGCGATTTTCCTTTTCTTCTATCTGAAGATTCCACAGGTATTCAGTGAATACCGTGGAAAGAGTGCACAGAGAGAACTGGAAGCGATGGCAGCCAACAGCAGCGAGTCCGGTCGTATCGTAACTTCAGATAAGAAGAGCAAGGGTAAGAAAAAAGGAAACAGTGAGAACATACAGCGACGTCATTACACCGACAGCCTTACGGATGATCTGAGTCAGAGAATCAGCCAGGAGATCAGTGAGCCGACCGGTCATATGGGTGCGGCAATGGCGGAAGCAGCTGTAACAGGATCCGAAGCAACCGATGTGCTGAATCAGAATGTGATGGCGGGATCCGAAGCAACGGATATCCTGGATCAGAATGTGATGACAGGATCCGAGGCAACCGATGTACTGGATCAGAACATGATGACAGGATCCGAGGCAACCGATGTGCTGGATCAGAACATGATGGCAGGATCCGAGGCAACCGATGTGCTGGATCAGAACATGATGGGAGGATCCGAAGCAACGGATATTCTGGATCAGAGTATGATAGCAGGATCCGAAACTACCGGAACTTTGAGAGAAGAAGCTCCGGCAGTGCAACATACGACAGCACCGCAGCAGGAAGGCACTATGGTTCTGGATCCGGCGATGCTGGCAGCAACATCAAACAGTGTGTTTGAGATAGAAAGAAGTATCATTCTGATACACACAGAGAAGGTGATCTGATGGAAAAGAAGAAAAAAACAGCGAGACTTTTAAATGATGCATCTATGGGATTTTTCCTTTTATCGTCACTGATTATTCCGTTACTCCCGTTTGCCGATCAGGAGAAACATCCGGCGGTGGCAATCTTCGCCGGAGGACTTTTCTGGATAGGATTGATATGGGGATGTTTCCTGTACTACCTCAGTTACAGAAAAGTCAAAAAAACCAAAGGCTACCAAACCCTGGCGGCAACCGAAAAAATCGGAGCAATTGCATTTGGTTCTACACAGGAAGGTCTGATCGCAGACATTGCATTCATCCCGGGAATCCTGATATCGATTCTGGGAACCTTTTTCGTCGTGTTACCAAACGCAGTGATGCTGATTGCCATGTGGGTGGCTATCGTATCCTGCTATGGACACTTCGTATTAAACGGAAGAACATACAAGTTTATACATAAAAGAAAAGTAAAAAGATACAGAACCAAGGAACAAAAAGAAACAGCTGAAACAGAAGAACAAGAAGAACAGCTGGAGGAAGGAGTCTGAAAACATGAAACAAAGAGCAAAGAGACTTATGGCTCTCTTTATGGCAGGTGTTTTCGCACTGTCTACCTGCATGACATCCGGACCATATACGGTTATGGCAACGGAAGCGGGTACGGCAGGTATAACGACACCGTCAGAAGGAACCTCAACAACACCATCCGAAGGAAGTGCAACAACGCCGGATAACACCACACCAAGCGGTACACCAGAAGAAGGTGAAACAACAAACCCAGAACCAACAACTGGTGCTGAGGAAGGAAATGGAACCGGAAATCCGGAACCGTCAACAGAACCGGAAAATCCAGGAGCACAGGAACCTGGCGATAACGGTCAGGAAGCAAGCTATGAATATGAGGTGGAATTACCGGAAAAGATTGGTAATGTATCGTGGAGTAGCGATAATACTGACAAAGTACAGATCGTTTATGGTGAACAAGAATATGAAGTAAAAGAAAAAAATGTAGACAATAACATACAAAAATACGTAGAACTGCCAACATTAATAGAGGGACGGCCGGAAATTAAATGTGATAACTACATATTTGATGGGATTAATGTCGACGATGTAAATAAAAAGATTACAATTGGAACCGCAACACCAAATGCACAATTCACAGAAATCTCTGACTATAATGCAATTGTGGTAGGCGAAGAAAAGGAATACACTGTTGGCGTGAACAGTGCCTGGAAAGATTATGTTACATGGACCGTGGAGGGAAATGATACATCAGGTGTGGAAATTGTAACAGATAAAGAGGATAAAACCAAAGCTACTTTAACGGCAACAGGCTTTACAGGAGCTGATAAAGTTGTAACAGTAAAGGTACAGATAGAGGTACAGGGTAAGGTATATGTTGAAAAAACCCATGCTGTAACTGTGAATAAAAAAATTCCTCTTAAATGTATTAATGTAACAAAACCGGAACAAAATTCACCATGGAATGTTCAGGTGGAATTAAAAATAATGGCTGATAAGGGATTAGCCGGCGAAAAAATTACGGTTACTACTGATGAACAGAAAAACGGTGTTAAGCCGGAAAAAGAAGCTACTATAGGAAAAGATGGAACGGTAACTGTCGAATGGAAACTTACTAAATATCAGGAAAATAATATTACATTTTATGCAAATTATGAGGGAAACCAAGAGTATGCGACAGGAGAGGTATCTATTTCTTATAATATGACCAAGGCGGATCAGGAATTTGCAATTAGAAATATCGAAACAAATTCTGAAATAAAAGATCCTATTAATGTTACATATGGTGCTGATGAAACGGAAATCGCTTATATTGACGGTACAGATATTGTAAATAATGAAAATAAAGAATGGACATATACATATACTGGAACCGATGTCGGAACATTAGAGGTACGCCGTGATGAGGAAAATAATCGATACGGTATTTATTTTACACCAAGCATTACAGAAAACAATAAACTTGTTCGGATGGGTGCAGGAAAGACATATTCGTTTACGATAACACGGGAAAATGATGATTATAATCCGGTTAGTGTTGAATTTAAGGTGAACATTGAAAAAAAACAGGTGGGAATCATCGGTAGTGCTAAGGAAGATGAGACCAGAATATATGATGGTAAAACGGATATTCAGGTATCAGCAATATTAAATACAGAGGATTTTCTAAAGGATGAGCTTGCTGAACTTACAGAAAGTGGAATAACTGATTTCAAGGTTTCTACAAATGGTACTATGCAGAATCCAGATGCCGGATCAGAAGAGGTAACATATAACGAATTTAATTTCCCGTCAGGATATCCGGAGAAGATTACTAACAACTATGAGATCAAAACAGAGCAAAAAACTACTGTCACAGTTGAAAAACGTTCATTAGAAGTATCCGTTTGCACAACAGAAGGAAAACCTATAGAGCGTCAGTATACGGATTATAAAAACTTAGAAAATCCAGATGATGCATGGATTGAAGTGGAAAATTTTGCTGATGGTGAGTCTGCTAAGACATTAAAGGGATATGTAGCACCGAAACTGATTATTAATACTAACGTAGTAAATGAAAATGTAGAATTAAATTCAAAGATTGATGGTGCGATTATTCCGGACTACACCAACGCAGAGGCAACAAAGAACTATGAATTCAAGACTAAGGAAACAGGAGCATTAATTCTGCGGCCACAGAAAATTACAAATATAAAAGATATTTTAAGTGTGGATAATGCTAGTAGTACGAAGGCATATCAGCGTACGGATAATAAAAAAATTTATTATGGACAAGGTGAATCTGAAATTGTATGGAAAATTGATAATCAGTTTAACAATAATGTAAAAGATACATCTGACTTAAATGCAACATATAATATGGTAGAAGTTAGACACCAAGTAGATAAAGATATACCAGAAGAAGGTGCATTAACCTACTATAACCCAAAAGAAAACGATGCTAAGATTTATGTAAGATTGAAAGCAACGAGTGGTGATGGTGTAACAGAGTGGTGTTCACTGGAATTATGTTTTGATGCAACAGTACCAAAAGCAGAGATCACGATGAAAGATAAAACAAATATGTATAAGTTTGGAAATGTGATTACGTTTGGTCTGTTCGTGAACAAAACAGAAAGTGTAAGTGCAAAAATAGATCTGACAGATGAAGAAGCGGGAGTAAAGTCTTGGAAATATTATAAGCTTAATCTGACTGAAGATAAGAAATTTGCTGACGGAAAAGCTTTTATAGATTATGTAAAAGATGTCTTACCAACGGAAACGGGAAGTACGACAACTACCAAAAGTAGTGTTACCCCTGAACCCCTAAATTTGGGTACTGATGAGGGTAATTATGTCGTATTTGCGGTAGTGGAAGATAATGTTGGAAATGAAGCTATATATGGATCTAATGGTGTGATTATTGATAATACTAAACCGCAAATATTTGAATTGCTATATGAAGGATTGGAAAGTAAAGATATTAATAATCCTGAAAATAAAGATCTGAAAAATGTAGACTTTATTAGGAATAAAAACGCAGTAAGTTTATATGCACATGCAAAAGAGGCTACAACAGTATTTTCTGGAATTTCAAAAATTACGGCGGATGTATATGCGGAAAATGAAGAGATTGACAAGGGAAAAGTGTTATATGAAGAAAATGATACAGCATTAACTTTAAAAGCACTTAAAAATTACGAGGAGGTATTTACCAATTCCCCGAATACGGATAATGGAAAAATTGAACAGGAGATTGCTTCGAAGGGTGAGTGTGTAAGGTATAGAGTTGATGCTAAGGTTTGGGATAAAGCCGGAAATATACAAACAACAAGTAAGGAATTTGTTCTGGATACCCTTGCACCAGTTATTGGAGAGAATAGCACCGAGTCACCTTACTATAGTAACCAAGATGTAACAATCGAGACGTCTGTTACCGAGCGTTTTATTGATAATGATAATATTAGACTGGTGTTGACCCAGGATGATGGAGAAAAAACAGAAACAATAAACAAATCATTGAGTGAATGGCTGAAAGACGGCTCTGGAATAGCAACAGTAACAGTGACGGAAACAAAAAAAGATAATACAGAGGACGTTATACGGGATATTAAGTTTAATGTTACGGCAAATGAAGGTCTGGAAAGCAAATTCTCCTATTATGTAATTGCGGAAGATTATTCTGGAAACTCTACTTCAACTAAGGACACGCCAATCGATTTTGTTATCGATACCGTAGATCCGAAAGTTGATGAAAATGAGATCACAGATGCAATAGAAAAACAGTTTGACAGTAATATTTATTATAGTAAAAATGATGTTGTTGTAACAACAGAAGTTACCGATCGCTTTATTGACGATGAACATATTACCATTTCGTTAACGAAAGACAAAAAGGAGTACACGAAGTCTGTAAAAGAATGGCAGGAGCATCCTGATCTGGGTATTGAATGTAATTATGAATATAAAGAACCAGATGCTAATAAAGATGCAAGAGTAGCCAGAATTATTACATTTAGAATTCCGGTAAAGGTTAAAAAAGAGAGCAATGAGGGCGATTTTACTTATAAGGTAAGCGCAGTAGACTATGCGGGAAATCCAGTGGGAAATCCGGCGGAAAATCAGAAAATAAACTTCTGTATTGATACAACACAACCAGAAGTTGAAGTTACATATTCGCCGATTCAAAATGGAAAGACTCTCGCTCCAATCAATACTTCAAACAGTATTTATTATTTAAATCAGAACTACGATGAGTTTGAAGTAAATGTAAAAGTTATAGAGAAACATTTAAAAGCAAACGATACAGATAAAATTTTGAGTAATTACCAGGCGATTCGTACGTATCGTGTAAAGGGCGATATTGATTCAAATCCAACAGAAGAAGATATTGAAGTAAGTGCAAGCAGAAAAGGCAGTACCTCAGAGATAAATTTGCAAACAGGTATTATCGATGATATTAAGGGAAAAGAAAGTTGGTTAGAAAATCCAAAGAATTCAATAGAATACAATTATACATTTACATGTAAAAAAGAAGCAAACTATGAATTCCCTGACATTACAATTACTGACCTTGCAGGTAATAAATCTGAAGCCACTGGAAATGCCAAAATCACATTAGACCGTACAGCACCAGAAGGTACGGTAGAAGTTGATGGATTAATCAGTACTAATGGCAAAGATACTGTATGGGATAGATTACTGGAGAGTCTTACTTTTGGATTGTATGGAAAAGATCCTGTAACTGCAACAATCAGGAACCGTGATGAAAAAACTGGTGGTTCCGGTATTGCAAAAAAGAGTTATTATCTGGCAACAGATCTTATGTCTAGATCTGCTCTTGATGCATTAAAGGATGAACAGTGGACAACGTATAATGGAAACATAACAATGCCTGCAAACAGAAGCTACATTGTATATGAAAAAGTAGTAGATAAAGCAGGAAACCTTGCATACTACAGTTCCGACCGTGTCATCGTCGATGCTCAGAACCCGCAGCCGGAAGTAACCATCACACCGACTACACCGGGATGGGGCAAAGGTGTTTACAGTGCATCTGACAATCCGGGATTTGATGTTTATGTAGTAGATCCGGCAGGTTCCGATGGATCCTGTGCTGGTCTGGCAGAAATCAAGTGCACGATTACAGACAGAACCACAGGTCATTCAAAACCGGTTCCGCTGGCAAGCTTCAGCGCAACAAGCGCACCGGAGGCAACTTATAGAACACATGTAAGTATCGATCCGGCAGAATTCTACAGCAACGAAGTACAGGTTACAGTAGAAGCAAAAGACCATTCCACAAACCCTGCAACGGTAGAGTCACAGGTTATTAAGATCGATAACAAAGCGCCGATCGTAACATTCTCCTTCGATAAGAGCGATGTTCACAATGGCAAATACTACAACAACGACAAGACACTGACGATCACAGTAGATGAACGTAACTTTGATGAAAGCTACAAACCGCAGGTAACTTCCACCGCAGGTGGCGGATACAGCATCAGTGGATGGTCTCATAATGGTGAGATCCATACAGCTACCGTAACCTTCAGTGGAGACAGTGATTACACAGTAACTTATGACTGCTACGACCTTGCAGGTAATAAGTCCAACACAGAGAAACTGGAAGAATTCACCGTAGATAAGACAAAACCGGCGATCCAGGTTTCTTATGACAACAACAATGCATTAAACAATAACTATTACAAAGATGCAAGAACAGCAACAATCACGATCACCGAGCATAACTTTAATCCTGGTGAAGTGACAGTGACAACAACAGCACAGCTGGACGGCGCACCGGTTGCAGCACCTGGTGTAAGCGGATGGTCAGGATCCGGAGATACTCATGTAGCTACCGTATCTTATTCCGCAGATGCTGATTATACATTTACAATCAGCGCAACAGACCTGGCAAGCAACGTATCTGAGCCGTATGTAACCGATAATTTCACGGTTGACCAGACAAAACCGACTGTTGAGATCACAAACATCGAAGATCATTCCGCAAACAACGGAGAAGTAGCTCCGGTTGTTACCCTGAATGATATCAACTTCGACAGCAGTAAGACCGTCGTACACCTGACAGGTGCAAACAAGGGAGAGGTAGATACCACGGGTATGTATACTTCCGCAGCAACTGCAAAAGGTCAGACACTTACTTTCCATAACTTTGCAGAAAACATGGATGATATCTATACACTGACTGCAGAAGCAACAGATAAAGCAGGTAACGTATACAGTACTTCCAAGATGTTCTCTGTAAACCGTGATGGTTCTACTTATATGTATGACAGCTACACAGATGAACTGATCAAGAATGGTTACACCAATGATCCGAAGAATCTGGTAGTATCCGAGATCAACGTAGATACACTGACATTCCAGGAACTGACAGTGACAGAAAACGGTACACTGAAGACTCTGGAACAGGATAAAGATTACGAAATACAGGAATCCGGAAGCGAAGTAAGCTGGAAAGAATACAAGTACACCATCAACGCATCCAACTTCGAAGAAGAAGGAGATTACAATGTTTCCATCTACTCCGAAGACCGTGCAACCAACGTAACAACCAATACATCCAAGTCCAAAGATATTCTCTTTGCAGTGGATAAGACTTCACCGGTTATCGCCCTGTCCAACATTGAAGACGGCGGAAGATACAAAGTAGAAAGCCAGAAGTTCACAGCCAACGTAGACGATAACATGGCACTGGATAAAGTGGAATATTACGTAGACGGAAAACTGCAGCAGACATTTGACGCATCGGAAGTTGCAGAACAGAGCGGTTCTCTGGAACTGAGCGTGGATTCTTCCAGTAAATTCCAGAAAGTATCTGTCAAAGCTTACGATAAAGCAAACAACGAAGCAACATCCGCAGATGCAGATGTTCTGGTATCTGCAAGTTCATGGGTACAGTTCTACAACAACAAACCGGCATTCTACGGTACGATTGGCGGTGGAGTTGCAGTTCTGGCAGCAGCTGTAGCAGCAGGCGTTCACTTCAGTGGAGCCGGAGCTGCAGCAGGAACAGCTGGTGCAGCCGGCGCAGGTGGCTTCTTCTTCCTGGCCGGAAAGAAAAAGAAAGATGAAGAAGAAACAAAATAAAATCTAAAACAAGCTGAGACAGGCTGCTGCTAAAAGAGCAGCAGCCTGTTCTGCTTTGTCAGCATACAGTTGTCGGTTGGAAGAGAACTCTATGCTGAGAGCGCAGAACAGGAAAAGAGGGATCACATATGAAAAAGGCATGCGAAGAATATTTGATATACGGGGTCAGGAATCGATCATGGATCGATCCGGAGAGTCTGGGATGTATCCAGAGGCAGGAAGTGGACGGTGTGTTATATACGCAGGTGATCCCGAAAGATACCGGTGTATTGTGTTTCTGGAATCACCGTGGAATGAAGACCCTGGAGAGCCGGATCGGGGAATCCGGGGAGAACGAATTTGTCACACAGATCACAGGACTTCTCGAAGTCTTACAGAGGATAAAAAGACAGGAACAGCTCAGTCTCGACAGTGTAGTGTTGGATACGGATACGATTTATGTGGATGAGAGTGATGGGGAGATCTTTTTACCGGCGCTGCCGGTGAAGGCCGAGACAGGAGAATGGGAAGGTAAGTTAAGAAAAGCAATCTGTACACTGCTGGAAAAGAGTAAGGCAAAAGGGACGGAATTCGGACAGTCTTTGCGGGTTTTACTGAGCAGTGAACTGGTGGAGCCGGAGAATCTGAGTCGGAATCTTCAGCTGATGGTGCAGAAATTACAGGAAGAAGCAAGCCGGAAGGCGATGGTTCGTACAGAGTCGGAAAAAGAGAAAAAAGCTTCCACAGAGGAACTGAACTGGAAAGCAAAGATGGAAAAGAGTGTACAGGGAAAAGCCGTACACAAGACGGAGAAAAAAGAACCGGAAGAAACGACAAATGGTGTATTTTTCCGGCGATTTCATGAGAAACCGGAGGAGAAACCTGAGACAGGGGTGGTTTCCGGAAAACTGGATGCACAGCCTTCGGAAGAAAACATAAAAAAAGATACACAGGTGCTTCGAAAAAATATGCTGAATACAGGCAATATCGGGGCAACATCCGGGTTCGCAAGTGTCGCGCCGGTGCAGTTGAATCAGAAAAAGGAAGGTCCTGCGGAGTCGCAGAAGATGCCGTCTCAAAATGCACAGAAACAGTTGCATTTTGTATCGTTTGGAACTTCCGCGGGAGTGGATATTCTGATTGATAAATCTTATTTTGTTCTGGGAAAATGGGCAGCTCAGGTGGATGGAGTGATCGGTTATACACCTACCATCAGCCGGACGCACTGTGCACTTCACAGAAATGGCGAGGATGTATATATCGAAGACCTTGGAAGTGCCAACGGAACATTTGTCAATGATAAGAGGCTGGAACCATACGAAGGTGTGAAGATCACACCGAAGGATACGATCCGGCTTGCCAGAGAAGGATTTGCTATTGCTTATAGATAATACAGGTGGGACATGAACGAAGAAAAGAAAATTGTAATTGTAACAGAAAATGAAGACCAGATGTTGCTGCTGGCATGTATGTTTTTGCGTCATGGAAAAAGCAACCTGGAATTGTATTCGGACTGTGCGTTTATCAGGGAACCACAGAGTATCGGCTGGCTTCTGACAGATGAGAAAAGTGTGGATTTTGTGCCGGTGATTTCGGGAAGTGTAATCGTTTTTGGAACAGGCAGTGAGAGACAGGAATCCGGGAAACTGTTTCTGGATATCAGTCAGTCGTCGGAACTTATCTATCAGAAATTTCAGGAATATGTCAGCCGACTGCCGATGCCGCAGCCGATACCGGAACCTGTACCGATGCCGGAAAATAAACAGACAAAATTATATCTCAGTATGGCTCTGGCAGGAGGATCCGGAAAGACAGAGGGAACGATTGTACTTGCCAAAAGACTGGCGCAGCAGGGGAAAAAGGTGTTGTATATCAATCTGGAAGAAGAACAGGATTTTGGATTTTTCCTGGGAATTGCAGATAAAGTATTGGATTCTGCTCTGGACAAACCGGTGAATGAACTGGTGGTTATCCGGCAGGGAGACCTTTCTTATCTGTATCCGATACAGATGGAACAGTCGGAAGATGAGATGGCGGAACGTTATATCGGTCTGCTGCGGGAGATACGCAGAGCGAATCTGTATGATGTGATTCTGGTCGAGATACCTGCGAAAAAGGACTGGTACATTATATGTTTACAGGAGATAACGGATAAAGTACTGGTTTTTGTCAGACAGGATGCTGCCAGCGCGGCAAAGCTGGAAAGTCTGGAACGGGAAAAGGGAATGGATATGGAATATCTCTATATTTGCGGTCTGTATGATAAGAACAGACAGAATCGTCTGGAACATATGGAGATTACGGAGTATGTTCCCTACACCGGGGATGAATCCGTGGAAGGATTGCTGAAGAATGACTGTATGAAAGCAACAGCAGAGATCCTTCGATAAAGAAACGATAGATTTGGAGTATATATGTATATATGATACAGATTAAAACGAAGCACAAAGGAAATCAGCTGATTATCCGACATAAACTGAATCAGAACGAACAGGTGGCTTACCTGGAGCAGTCACTGATCGAACAGGGAGAGATACCGGATCTGATACCGGTATCTGTGCAGAACAGACTTCTGGGGCTGTGGATGCAATTCGTACTGGAAGACTGTGTTCCACTGCCGGAATATCTGGGAGCAGGGATCTCACTGGAACAGTTTTGTCGCTGTTTACTGGAAATCATTCATATTATACAGGACTGTGAATCTCACGGTATCAGCATCAGTAATCTGGAAGTAAGACCGCAGTATATTTATTATGATGTATCCAGAAAGAAGATCTGCATGTTGTACTGGCCGATTCATTCCATGAAGGAATATCCGAACATCCGGGCGATGTTTCTTGCACTGGCAGACAGTTATGTGTACAGTCCACAAGATCAAAATGCGTTTTTCCAGTTGACGTATCTGCTGGGAAAACGGGAAAAACTGGATCTTCTGGAGTGGGAGAAACAGATTTCGCTGTATACAGGGATTCAGAGGACAAAGCAGAGACAGTATCGGCTGTATCATATCAACAGACAGCGTTGGGTGGAACTGAAGAAATATCCGTTTTCTGTCGGACGGCAGCCGGGAACCTGTGACTATGCGGTACAAGATTCGCTGGTCAGCAGATGTCATTTTTCTCTGTTTGTGAAAGAGGGGCAGATTGGTATTCGCGATAATGGATCTGCGAATGGAACGATGGTGGACGGACAGTTACTGACCAGTGGACGGGAGTGTATCCTGCAGAATAAAAGTCTGGTTGTTGTGGGAAAACAGAGATTTCAGTTTTTTACAGAATAAAAAGAGTGGGGGAAGGAAACGATGGGATTGATCTTAGCAATTTACACAAATGATGCATATCAGGAGGTACATCTGCCGTTGATCGATAATGCGGATTATGATCTTTTGCTGCGTGCCAATGCCTATGGGCTTCGACGGGACATCCATATTTTTATGGATGTTCTGGAACTGCAGTGGAGATTTAAAGCTTCATCGGATTATGTGGTGATGCATTCGAGAGGAGAATTCCGGGATACGGCACTGGAACCGGGACAGATTCTTCAGATCGAAGCGGCAAGTGGAGATACGCTGGCAGTTCTCGTACTGGCTTCGCCGCAGGAATTGTCTGCATCCAGCAAATTCCGGATTCTTGGAAATACCATATCGATCGGTAAAGCAGAAGACTGTGATATCTGCTATCCGTCTCAGAGTATTATCTCGCAGCATCATGCACAGTTACAGATACAGAATGGAAGATGTGTGATCACAGATACCAGTACCAATGGTACTTATGTAGGAAATCTGCGTATGCATCAGTCACGGGAGCTTCAGTTCGGTGATCTGATCAATCTGTATGGTTTGTCTGTGATCTATCTGGGAGATATCCTGTCGGTCAGCTGTCTGGATGGACAGGTTTATGTCAATCCGGATAAACTGGAGATTTTATCTTTTCCGGAAGAGCCGAAAACGGCAGGAAAGAAAGAGGAGTTTCCGCCAAGTGAAAAGATCGTACATATTTCCCCTCGTGTGATTCCCAAGCTGTTTGAGGGAGAAGAACGGATTGACAATGTACCGCAGAAGAGGGAAGAAGATCACAAACCGGCGTGGATGAGTATATTGCCATCTTTCACTATGATGCTTCCGATGATGCTTGGGTATAGTCTGATGAGTTCCGGTAATATGGGAATGGGTATCTTTATCACAGGTGGATCAGCAGTTGTCGGTACAGCATGGGCGATTATCAATCTGCGTTACACGAAAAAAGAAAACAGAGAAAAAGAGCAGAAACGTCTGACTCGATATGAAGAATATTTGATTCAGTCTGCGGACCGTATCCGTGATAAGTTTGAATTCAACCGGCGTGCGCTGCTTGAGATGTATCCGGATGCGGCAGTGTGCAGCAGCTATACAGGAGATTCCGCGGAAATCTGGACACGTTCGAAACAGTATTCCGATTTTCTGTATGTTCGCCTGGGACTTGGTGAGATACCGTTCCAGGTAAAAATCAGTGTTCCGCATCAGGGATTTTCCATGATCGATGACGAACTGGCGGATCGTCCGGAGAATCTTGCGAAAAACTTCGAGACGATGCGGGATGTACCTCTGGGAGTGAATCTGGGAGAACATTCGGTTGTCGGTGTACTGACGGGTTCTGATCGGAATGCCGCCTTGAATATGTCCCGGGTTATGATTGCACAGCTTGCGGCGACCCACAGTCCTGCGGATGTGAAACTGGTGGCATTATACGATGAAAACTTGGAACATGCGAGAGAGTGGTCCTATGTGCGCTGGCTTCCACATGTATGGAACGAGGAGAGAACCATGCGGTATGTGGCATCGAACGAGTCAGAGATTAATGATGTCCTGTATTCGTTGGCACAGATTTTGAGAAACCGGGCAGAGAGCGCACAGAGTGGCTTCGGTGCGCCGAAAGCTTTTTATCCGCATTATGTGATCTTGGTGGAAAAACCGGAGATGCTGGAATCCCAGATGATCTCCAAGTATCTGTACGAGAGCGGTGCAGCTCTTGGGGTAACGACTGTGATCCTTGCCAGCTCTTATGAGAAACTGCCAAGTGAGTGTAGTTTTATCATTCAGGATGATGAGAAATTCCGTGGCATCTATGGGGTAAGAGAAGGTGGAGACGAGCGCAGAAATGTAAACTTTGATATGGTCAGCTATCCACAGATGGATCATATGGCAAAACAGATGAGTATGTTGAAAGTCAACCAGATCGAAGCGAGCAGTGATATTCCGAATTCCATTACGTTCTTCGAGATGCTGGGAATCCACAGACTGGAAGAGATGAATGTACTGGAACACTGGAGAAAGAACCGTACGTATGAGTCCATGCGTGCACTGATCGGCCAGAAAGCGGGAAATAAAGACTGCTATCTGGATATCAACGAAAAATACCATGGTCCTCACGGTCTGGTTGCCGGTACTACCGGTTCCGGAAAAAGTGAAACGTTACAGACTTATATTATCTCTCTGGCAATGAATTTCAGCCCGCAGGATGTGGGATTTCTGATCATTGACTTTAAGGGTGGCGGTATGGCGAACCTGTTTTCCAAACTGCCGCATACGATCGGTCAGATTTCCAACCTTTCCGGAAGCCAGGTGCGTCGTGCGATGGTTTCCATCAAGAGTGAAAACCGCAGACGTGAGCGGATTTTCGGGGAATACGGTGTAAAAAATATTGATGAATACACAAAGCTGGTGAAAAACCGTGAAGCCAGCGAACCGATTCCGCATCTGCTGATCATCATCGATGAGTTTGCAGAGTTAAAGAGAGAAGAACCGGAGTTCATGAGAGAGCTGATCTCCGTAGCACAGGTAGGTCGAAGCCTTGGTGTGCATCTGATCCTGGCAACACAGAAACCAAGCGGAACGGTAGATGACAATATCTGGAGTAATACGAAATTCAAACTTTGTCTGCGTGTGGCGGACAAACATGACAGTAACGATATGTTGCACAAACCGGATGCTGCATTCCTGACACAGACCGGACGTGGATATCTGCAGGTTGGAAATGATGAAGTATACGAACAGTTCCAGTCCGGATGGAGTGGTGCAGTCTATGATGCTGACGGAAACAGCGGAAAGAACGGAGCAGTGATCCTTGACCTTCAGGGAAGAGAGATGGCGAGTGGACATCGTTCCAAAGGTGAGAAGAAGAAAAAGACCCTGGTTCGCTGGATGACAGAAGTTGTCACAGTAATGCTGGCAGCAGGAAAAGACCAGGGTGTCGGGGAATCGCTGTTCCTTTGCAGCCGCGAAGAGAGAAGAACACTGGCAAAAGAGACGATTGCACGTCTGAACGTAGCGGAAGAGAGATTTCCTGAAAATGCATCCAATATACATATCATAGAAGAGATGATCCAGTGCTGGCCGCAGTCCCATGGTACGGAAGCAGAGATTGCAGAAGAACTGATCGAGCAGTTCCAGACTTCCGGCAGGAAACTTCCGGAACAGAAAGAGATCACGCAGCTGGATGCAGTGGTTCGTTATCTGGCGGAGCTGGCTGAAAAGAATAATTATATCAACAAACAGAAATTGTGGATGCCGGAACTTCCGACACAGATCGCGATGAATCAGCTGCAGGGATACGGAGAAAACTCCTATCAGAATGGCAGCTGGCCACAGCATGAGAAAGAATTTGTTCTTTCCACCTATATCGGTCTGATTGACGATCCGGAAAATCAGATGCAGTATCCGCTGGTTCTTGATCTGGCATCGAAAGGGCATCTGTCTGTAGTGGGCGGTGTTACCAGCGGTAAGAGTACGATGTTGCAGTCTCTGGTATATGGTCTTGTGACCGGCTATTCACCGGAAGAAGTCAATATCTATGCAGTAGACTTCAGCAGCCAGATGCTGTGTCCGTTTGAAGAGGACGCACATGTGGGCGGCGTGGTTCTCGAAGGTGAAGATGACCGTCTGAATAAACTGTTTGGTATGATCGGAAGTATTCTCGCGGAGAGAAAGAAGATCGTAAAAGGAGGAAGTTTTGGTCAGTATGTGAAACTGCACGGACATAAACTTCCGGCGATTGTTCTGGTGATCGATGGGTATGCAAACTTCCGTGAGAAGACAGATAACCGTTTTGAAGATATTCTTCTGGAACTGTCCAGATCCGCAGAGGGATACGGTATTTTCCTGGTGATCTCTTCGGCAGGTTTCGGAGCAACAGAGTTGCAGAATAAGATTGCAGATAATATGCGGCAGAGTATCTGTCTGGAACTGGGAGATAAATACCGGTATGCGGAAGCGCTTCGTACTTCTCATTTTGATGTCCTTCCGGAAAATAATATCAAAGGGCGTGGTCTGGCGATCATTGATGGTAATGTACTGGAATACCAGGCGGTATTACCGATGCTTGCAGAGAATGATTACGTTCGTTCCGAAATGATCAAAGAAAAATGCGAACAGATGAGTGCAACATGGAATGGAAGAAGAGCCGCAGAGATTCCGGAGATACCGGAAAAACCGACCTGGAGTATCTTTACACAGCTGGATCGTTATCAGAGGATGATTCAGGAAAAGGCCGCACTTCCGGTGGCATATGTCCAGGAAGATGCTTCCCTGTTTGGTATCGAACTGGCGAAGACATTCTGTTATCTGATCGTCGGAAGAGAACGAACCGGAAAATCCGTGCTGCTTCGTAATATTGCATGTGCGGCAAGAGATATGGAAGGAAAACTGCTGTTTTTTGATCATGAAAAAGCAACAGATAAGACGACGGCAGATCTGACCGGAGCACAGTATGCATCTGATCCGAAGAGTTATTTTGAGAATATCAAAGAACTGATTACCGTTACCAACGAACGTGCTCCGCGACGGAAAGTATTACAGAATCAGGGGTTGGAGGATGAAGAAATCTACGAACAGATCCGTAAGGAATTCCCACCGGTATTTGTGTGTATTGCTGATCTTTCTTACTTTATGCAGACGATTTATACCAATCTGGAAGGCATCGGCAAGCTAAGCCCGTGGATGGAAAATATCTTTGCAAAAGGCCGGCTGTTAAATGTATTTTTCTTTGGTGTATTCAATGTGTCTGAGACGGTGAGTATGATGGATAAGATTGCTTATCTGAACTTTATCAGTGAGAAGAACGGAATTGTCCTTGGTGGAGAACTGAGTAAACAGAATGTTCTTTCCTATACCAATATCAGTTACAACGAGCAGGTGAAACGAATGAAACCGGGACTGGCGTATGCTACGCTGGCAGAAGATAATCAGATGGTAGAACAGATCGTGATTCCGCAGAACAGGGGGACAGTAGTACAATGATTCAAATTCTGGCATATGGAGGAAAGGATGAAATGCAGAGTTTGCGTGACATGCTAATCCATCTGTCTGTGCAGTATGAAGAACTGGAATACACACTGAAAATCTTTACAACAATAAAAGACTGGGAAGAAGCCACAGCAAAGATGGATCAGATCGATCTTGTGATCTGCGATGTATCGGATCCACAGGCTGTGGAGATGCTGGTTCGGGCAAGGAAGAATTACAGGGAAGCAAAAATTATTCCGATTGCAGATGAACATATTTTACCATCGGTTTATGTAAGACCGGATATTTTTCCGTGTACGCTCCTGTGGAGACCACTGAAAACAGAAAAAAACAGGAAGGCATTATTACAGATTCTGCAGACCTTTGTGGTTTCAAACAAGGAAGAAAGAGTATTTTATATCACAACACGTCAGAAAACGCAGACCGTGCCTTATGGGAAAATCCTGTATTTTGAAGCGAGAGATAAAAGGGTTTATGTGCGGACGGAATTTCAGGAGATCGGATTCCACGGAACACTGTCCGGGCTGGAAAAAGAATTGCAGGACGCTTTTATCCGGTGCCATAAAGGGTATCTGGTGAATAAAGATAAGATCCGCAGTGTGGACTGGTCACAACATCTGGTGCAGGTTGGAGAGGACTGTATCCTTCCAATCTCACGAAATTATCAGAGCAGATTAAGGGAGGAGTACCATGAAAGAAGCAATGGATGAGACAAGAATCTTATCCACCCTGGAAGTAAAGATCTGTATGCAGATCCTGGGTGTGGAAGAATGGAACTATTTTCCGATCTCTCTGGAGGAAGAAAATCTGGATCAGAGAATCATGGAAGCGTTTTTGCGGCTGGTGGAGATGGGATTTCTGGAAAGCTGTGACGGCGGCTACCGCAAAACAGAACAGATGGAACAGATATTTGCACAGGCTGTGCATCCGGACTTTACCATGCAGGTTCTGAAAAAAGAGAGTATGCCGATGGTTGTCAGCGGAAATCGAAAGAAGATGGTAGTTCTGGAAACGTTATCTGTTCAGGATGGAAAAGTACGTGTCTATCATAACGGGCAGGAAGAAATGTGGAAATATCTGAGTGAATTTTCCGGGAGACAGAAGGGAGAAGAACTGGAAGATCTGCCGGTGGCAGCCAGAATAGAAAAAGCGGATGTGGTAATCAATCTGGAAAAAGGACGGAAAAACCGTCTGTTGTATATCTGGCAGACAGATACCGGAGAAAAGTATCTGAAAAACGGAGAGGAAAAAGAAACGATACTGGAAAAAGAAGCATTTTGGAAACTGCTGGAGGGAGAAAAGCAATGATCATCGTAAATGTTGTGTTTGGAGAAATGAACAAAGCGTACGACTTTAAGGTGGATGAAACAGAGAAAATCAGACTGCTTGTGGATGAGATGGTAGGAATGATTGCAGAAAAAGAACATCTGAATGTAAGTAAACATTCCGGACTGTTTCTGCTGTGTGATCAGAAAAGACAGAAGGTATTTTCACCGGACAGCACCCTTTCGGAGCAGCAGGTAGCCTATGGAGATACGTTATTTTTAATATAAAATGCAGGTTATCCCGTTTGACATGCAGGTTGTCGCATCTGGGAAGAGGAAGAGAGAAGATATGGTAGAGTATAGTCATGGAAAGGGAGGGAGGTAATGTGATAAAAGTCAATACCGTTGCCCTGGAAGAAAATGCCTCCAATCTGCAGAAGATAGAGATGCAGGTTGCGGATATCCTGTATGATATTTCATTGATTGAAAAGGAACTAACCAGTAATCATACTGTATTTGAAGAAGAGATCCATGCGATACAGAAGCAGACTAGCAGAATCAGTAAAGAAAAAGAACATCTTCACACGATGCAGCAGTGTCTGGCACAGTGTTCGCAGCAATATATACAGACAGAACAGAAAAACAGCAGGTACGGTGAAGAGATTCCGGTGACCGAAACAACGAAAAAAACCGGATTGCCGGAAGTAAAAGTTGCCGGACGGATCGATCTGACCATGACGAATATCTATCGCCAGAACCAGCCAAACCGGATGAACATTATCCGGCGAGCCTGGATCAACCGCTGGATCGTGATGTTTCCGTGGCATGGAAATCACTGGAAATTGATGAAAGCACCTGTTGTAAAACGGAGCCAGGTACTGGTGTTTCTTCCGGATACAGTGCTTAATCAGCGGATTCAGCAAATGGTTCAGCTGATGGTGAAATGATGGGATGTATCATCGGATTTATCTCACAAAATCAGGCACAGAAAGATTTCGAAGGTATATGAAGAAGAGGAGGGAGCAGATGAAGTTTGAGGTAGAGACAGGTCAGGTCAACAGCATGGTACAGAGTTTCAAAGAATCTCTGGCACAGATTTCAGCGAACAGACAGCGAATGTACAATGCTATGGAAACGCTGGACGGTATGTGGCAGGGACAGGCTCACGATGCATTTGCGGTGCAGTATCGGAGTGATAACGAAGAAGTGGTTGCACTTTTGAAAGATCTGGAACAGGTAGTAGAGAATATCGCGAAAGCAAGACAGGAGTATGATACCTGTGAGCAGCAGGTAAAAGAAACAATAGCTGCAATTGAGATATAGAGCAGGAGGAGAGAACATGGCATTAACAGGTCAGATTATTGTTACAACGGAGCAGCTGCGGACCCAGGCGGGAGTTGTCCGACAGGAATTAAGCAGTATGCAGGCTCAGTTTGACCGCATCAAAGGCTTGATTGACGGATCCTCCGGATACTGGATCGGTGAAGCGGGAGATGCTCACAGAAAGCAGTATACAGGCAGAATCTCATCGATAGAAGAGATGTTTAAAAAATATGCGGAACATGTGAAGGATCTGGAAGAGATGGCAGGAGTATACGAAGCAGCAGAACAGGCAGCATCCAACGCAGCAGACTCTCTTCCGATGAGTTTGCTGGATTAAGGAGGAGACATGAAGACAGCCAGATCGATTTCAATAGCATTTGGAAATGCAATTGCACAGGCGGAAAAACTGGAAGCCAGTGCCGAGCAGATGCGTGCTTCGAAAAGACAGCTGGATAGTATCCGGGATTCCTTGAAAACAGAATGGGAAGGAGAAAGCGCATCTCTTTACTTCCAGAAATGCGATCTTCTGGGAGCAAAATTAGAAAAAACAGCCGGCGAACTGGCACAGATCGCGTCGGTTATCCGCAGATCAGCCAGAACATACCGGGATGCTGAGATGAAAGCACTTGAAGCAGTGCAGACAAAAACGTTAGCTTAAAAAAATTATTATATTTTAGGAGGAAATTAACATGGCAAAATTTCAGGTAACAACAGCAGAACTGAAAGCGGCAATCGCAGATCTTCAGGAGAAAAACGGCACATTCAAAAACAAAGTCAGCGAACTGGAACAGTCCCAGCAGGCACTGAGAGCACAGTGGCAGGGTGATGCCAATACTGCATTCAACACAGCATTCGAGAATGACAAAGCACAGTGGACAACATTCTCCACGCTGATCGATCAGTATATTCAGGCGCTGCAGACGATCCTGCAGACTTACGAACAGGCAGAAGCAACCAACACTTCTACTGCATCCAACAGAAGTTATTAGAGTAATTGTTCAGCAGCCACTGTAAAGGTGCTGCATAGGTACAAACTTACCAGGAACTATACAAAAGTAAACGAAAAGGAGAATAACAGATATGGAAGGAACATTATTAGTAACACCTGCAGAATTAAAAACAACAGCCAGCACATTTCAGGGAAAAGCAGGAGAAGTAAAAAGCCTGCATGACGAGATGATCAGCAAAGTAAACGCACTGTCCGGAAGCTGGACCGGCGAAGCATCTGAAGCATACAAAAGCAAATTCAGCTCCTTACAGGCAAGCATGGACAAAGTCAACCGTATGATCATGGAACATGTAAACGATCTGAACAACATGGCAGATGAATACGAAAGAGCAGAGACCACAGCGATGAATGCTGCCAACGAACTGCCGGCAAGTACACTGGATTAATAAATCTACATACGGTGAGTACAGTTAGACGGGCTTTGCAGAAACTCTGCAAAGCCCGTGCAGTAAACAGACTATTGATAAGTGAAATAAGATACAGACAGGGGTTTTTATGAAGTATTGGGTTCGAATGAATAAGGAAGAATTACAGATCGCGCTATTGCTTATGAAAGAAACCGAACTGACAGGGGTGTTAAAGGTTGATCCGGATTTCGAACCGGAAAAGAGCAAAATAGATGAAATGATACGGAAAAAATTTCTGAAACAGGAAGACAGTAAAGTATCGTGGAATCCGTTTGTCAAAATGATAGTATGGAGTGTAACACATGCACAGTCTGTGTTGAAAATAAACATTCCAAATAAAGCATTACGTCATATTTATTTTTATGATGAGATCATGATTTTACTGTCGAAAGATCATGAAGAGGATATATATACATTTTATTTTGTACCTGTATTGCCGGAAGCAATAGGTGGTCTGGCAAATACATTAGAAGAGTTGAAAGAAATTATACCGGAAAAAGGAAAAGCTGAGGCGAAAAAGATACCGATTTTATCGGAAAAGGAAAAAGAACTTGAATTGACAGAAATTATTTCAGAGATAAATGATATAGATATTGTGGCCGAACATTTTGAACCGATAGTAGTAAACAGTGATATTTTCGGAAAACATGATGTACAGAATGTAGTTGTAAAGATGCAGGAAATATTCTGGTGGGTAGAAAGAAAAGATGAAAATGTGTTCTTTTACCCAGTAGAGTTTTATGAGCTGATGGAGTTTATAGCGAAAAAAATTGTACGGATGCATGGAGCATCAATTGCTTTTAAGAGAAAAGGAATGAACGTATGACATATATAAAGATCAATACGCAAAGTGCAGATTCTGCAATAAATGATTTGGCAACACTGGAGATGAATTACAGAAATTATAATGAAACATTGAAAGAAATACAGAATGCATTAAAGAGGGATAATGCAGCATATGTGGAACCGGTATGTAATAAGATCGGCGATATAAATGAAATTATTATCAATAACGCAGCAAAAATGGAGCGTTTGGAAGATGCATTGAGATACACGGTTTCAGCGTATGTGGAAATAGAAAGGAAAAATGCCGGGCTGGTATCCGAGATTCCTGATTCTGTGCAGGATACCGGGAAGAATGGTGAAGAAAAAAAGAGTATTATACAAAGATTCTGGGAATGGCTAAAAGATTTCTTTGGCTGGTCCGAAAAGAGTGTGGATGTAGATAAAGAACAGGAAAAGACACAGGATCTTGCGATGCAGAGTGAAATTTTTGCATTGCTGGATAAAGATGATTATAAAGAAGAAACATGGAAGAACGCAACAATCGAAGAAAGAAAAGATATTTTGAGAAAATATCTGAAGGAAATAGCGCGGATTTTTGGTATAACTATATCAGAGGATGTTACATTTCTTTCATTGGGTGGAAGTACACGCGGACAATATAGCAATAATGGAAAAAAAATATCTATTAATGAAGATTATCTGAGCAGAAGCGACAGTTATCAGATTATGTATACTATGATACATGAAATGCGTCATGCATATCAGTATGCAGTCGTAGAAAACCCGGGACAGTACAACGTCAGTAAAGAAACTATTAAACAATGGGCGGACAATCAAAAAAATTATAAACGCTATGATAAAAATGTAGAAGGATCATATGAAGAATATGTTTCACAGCCGATTGAGTACGATGCAAAAAACTTTGCAAAACAATATACGGATATACAAAATGCAAAGCCAAAGTATAAGGGAAGCTGGGGACAATAATTGTACGGAGGTAATTAGCGATGATGAGGGGTATTGGAATTTTGCTTATCCTGGCAATCGGATTGAGCGGGTGTAAAACGCAGACACAGGTTACAGAAAATAAAGGAGAAAAGACAGATGCGGTAGAGGAGGTGAGAACAGATATGGAACATGCAGTCGAATTGATGAAAGATGCAGGAAATTTGAGTCAGGACAGTGCACAGGGAGCAATGGAAACATTATATGAATCAGGTGCAGCAGAGGTAACAACAGCAGAGCTGGTATCTGAAAATTACGGGGTTACTCTCAAAGTGACAGATGTGAATGGAAAGGTTTATTATCTTGGATTTGGCGGCTCGGGCTATCTGGAAATTATACGTAAAGATTCTGAAAACGGAGAGATTCTTTATGCACCGATTGATTAAGTAAAATACGGAGAGGTAAAGGAGAAGAAGATGGGACGTAGTATAGTTAAGTGCGTTGTATATGCAATCACAATATGTGTTTTGTATGGAGTTATAGAATATTTAAACAACAGAAATAATAGCGTCAAGGGAAGCAGTCAGGATGATACACATTATATTGTAAGAGTTCCATCGGCATTAAAATATGTGTATATGACAATGTTCATCCTTGGAATCATTTTATTTGTTGTTTTCCTTCTGTTTAAAGCAAAAGGAAATGCAAGTGTAACAATGGGTCATCTCTGGTTCTCATTGATTTTTGCAGGAATAGGATTGCTGGTAATGGTATGGGCATCCAGATGGAGTATTAATGTGAATGGATCAGAAATGGAAGTTCATAAAATGTTTCGGGGAAAAACAGAGTTATCCATACAGGATATTGGAAGTGTGGAAGTTGGTAAAAAAGAAGAAATAATTTTGTATGATCAGAGCGGTAAAAAATTGCTTATTATCGATGGATTATCAGATAATTATGATCGATTTGTAAAAAGCCTGAAAACATACGGAAAAATAAAGTAAGATACAGGACGAGGAGGGATGCATCATGGGGAAGATTTCTGTAAATACAGATACGATGGAAAGTCTGGCAGATTTACTGGAACGTCAGGCAGAAATGCTGGAAAATATTGGCGAATCTGCAAGTTCAACACAAAATAGCCTGAGCATGAGGTGGGCAGGAAGAAATTCTGTAATGTCTGCAATAAAAACGACCAGCAGTAATGTACAAAAAGAAGCACAGACGGCAGCTGCTATGGGAAGAACACTCCGACAAATTGCGGAGACATATCGATTGACGGAAAATCGTATAGCTGGTTATGAGACAGGAATCCCTCAGGGTGGAAACCAAGGAAATAACGGTCAGGGAAGTGTTATTAAGCCGACAAAAAATGAGAAAGATCAGAATGGTGAAAATAAAAGTTCCGGGGTATACAGTACAGATCCGGTAAATCTGAACAACGGTAATTTTATTCTGGATAATAAAGACATGGAGATCGGTGGAGAAATCCCATTGATTCTCGGACGTTTTTATAATTCCAGGGGAGATTTTTCAGGAATGCTGGGAGACGACTGGAATACAAATTTTGAAATGAAATTATTCAAAGCACCGATGCATCAATTATTTGGAAATGATATATGCATTATGCTTGAAGATGGAAGAGAAGAATATTTTTCATCAGCAGATGGGAAAAAATACAGATGTGATTTCGGAAGTACTGCAGAATTAAGCAGAAGCGATGAGGGGTATATTTATGAAACCCTGGAAGGAAACAGATATCATTTCAATGAACAGGGACAGTATACACGATTCGAGAACGCACACCGTGTAGGATTTGATCTTATCTATCATGAGGATAAATTACAGACGGTAAGAAAAGATTCCGGGGAGGCTTTTGCGTTTTTCTACAATGAAGAAGGAAAGTTACAGGAAGTAAAAGACCATGCAGGAAGAAGCTGTAAATATATTTTTGAAGGAAATCGTCTGCAGCAGGTTGTATTACCGGATGAAAATAAATATGAGTATTCTTATAATATATATGGAAAAATAAAACGTGTGCTTAATCCGAGAAATGTAGATGCAGTAGAAACGGAATACGATGATCTGCACAGAGTTGTGTATCAGAAATTTGCGGATGATACAACAAATATATTTGAATACAATGATGTGGAAATGTCGGTTACTATGACTGAACGAAACGGAAGTAAGAGTATTCACTATCATAATGAAAAATATCAGAATATTCGAAATGTGTATCCGGATGGAGAGGAATCCTTTGTCTATAATGAGAAAGGACAAAAAACATCTGCTACAGATAAATCAGGAAACACAACACATATACAGTACGATAATAAGGGAAATATGACAGGTCTTATACTGCCGGATAAGACCAAAATAGCAGCTACATATGATAAAGGAAATCATTTGCTGACGATGTCTGTAAATGGAAAGATGAAAATACGCAATCAGTATAATGAATGTGGAGATTTGATCAGTTCTACAGATGGCGTGGGAAGAAAAACAGCGTATACATATGATGAAAAAGGAAGGTTAATCAGTGTAAAGAGAGCTGATGGAAGCCAGGTAAGTGCTGTTTATGATGCACATGGAAATATGAAGACGCTGACAGATGCAACAGGTGGTATCTGGGAGTACGAATATAACGAATGGAATCAGATTGTGTCTCAGAAGGATGCAATGGGGCGTATAAGTTCGTGTACATATGATATCAAAGGAAATCTGACATCCTTTACCAGAGCAGATGGAAAGACCATGTATTATCGATATGATGCGTGGGGAAATGTAATCAGTGAAGAAGATTATGCGGGAAATACAATAAAAAGAGAATACAATGAAAATAATAAGTTAATCTCCTTATATGATGCACAGGAAAGAAAAACAGCTTATGAATATGATTCCATGTGGAATGTGAAAAAGGTAGTATTACCGGGCGACAGAGTCTTTGAATACATATATGATGGAAATAATCATCTGAAGACAGCAGTGGATGCCATGGGAAATGCGACAAATTATGAGTATGATCCAATGGGGAATATTGTGACTGTTACAGATGCATGTGAGAATAAAATACAATATACATGGGATTCCAATGGGAATTGTATTAAGGTTGTAGACGCATGTGGAAACACTTCAGAGTATCAATACAATGAGGATGGAGAAGTTGTCTATGTAAAAGATCCGGAAGGAATTGAACTGTTTCGGATTTTTGATGATGCAGGACAGCTGATTGAAGAAAAAGACAGTCTTGGAAAGACAAGAAAATATACATATGATCTGATGGGAAATGTAAGTTCGATAAAGGACGAGAAAGATCATATAACATACTATCAATATGAAAAAGGTACATCGCATATATCAGAAGTAACATATGCAGATGGAAATAAAGAGTTTTATACACATGACGCAGCAGGAAATGTTACCAGTTACAAAGATGTATACGGGGCAACATTATATTATGAATATGATCAGTTAGATCGACTGGTTAGTCTGAAAAAAGAAACGGGTGAGGCGCTGGAATATACATATGACTGCATGGGAAGAATTACGCGGGAAAAAGATTTTTCAGGTAATGTGACAAGCTATGAATATTCAGCAACAGGGGCAATGACAGCGATTACAGATGCCTTGGGAAATACAACATGGTATTCTTATAATCAGGCGGATGAACTGATGGAAGTATTACGGGGAGTTCCGGGATCGGAGCAGATTCGGCGTACGATTTATGAGCGGGATTCTATGGGACATATTACAAAAGTGACAGATCCTTCCGGAGAAAAAGAAAGCTATTGTTATGATCAGCTTGGACATATGATTCAAAAAACAGACAGGGAAGGAATAGAAACAAACTATCAGTACAATGCAATTGGTTTACTCAGTAGGGTGCAGTTTTCTGATGGCAGGAGTGCAGATTATGACTATACTCCACTGCAACGGTTACATAAAGTTCAGGACTGGACAGGAACAACGGAGATTAACTACAACGGTGTAGGTAATGTAGTACAGATCAGGTATCCGGATGAGAGGACACTGGATATTTCGTATGATCCTCATAATAATATCAGTCAAATGATTTATCCGGATGGAAAACAGATATCTTATGCATATGACGCATGGGATCGATTGATTAAGATTACGCAGGATAAGAATTCTATTGTGTATGGTTATGATCATGTGGGCAGAGTAACGGAAAAGAGAATTGCAGAAAATAATCGTATTCAATATGAATATAACCCGTTCGGCGAAGTAAAAAAGATACAGCATCTGGATGAAAGAGGTGTTCTGGATTCTTTCGAGTTTGGATATGACAAACTGGGCAGAAAGTCAGAATATGGTGTCTATCGGAGAGACTATTCGAAGGACAATGGAAGATATGCATATCTGTATGATCCGGCAGGTCATCTGAAACAGGTACACAAGAATAATGAACTGATCAGGGAATATTTTTATGATTCGCTGGGAAACAGAAGTAAGATGCTGGAATATGATCCTGTAGAAAAGACATCAGCAGAAACGGAGTATCTGTATGATCCGGCAGGAACATTGAAACAGGTGAAAAAGGGAGAATATCAGGAAGAATACAGGTACGATAAACGGGGCAATCTGATCCGGCAGATCATAGATGGAAGAATAGAAAGAGAGTATCAATATGATGCACTTAACAGATTGAACAGAGTGAAGACTGCTGAGAAAACAGCCATCTATGAATATAATGGATTAGGATATCGTACCAGAAAATGTGTTACTGACCAGAAACAGATCAGAAAAGATATTCGATATGTTTCGGACTACAGAAAAATCTATAACAATCTTCTGGAAAGAGTAAATGGAGCAGAGGCAGAGGATTATTTCTGGGGACAGGGACTGGAATGCTATAGTTCCCGGAATGGAACAGCAGGATGGTATGTAACAGATGCACTTGGAAGCGTTTTACGGGAAGGCAGTTTCGAAAATACAGTAACAGATAGCTCCGACAGCTACAGAGAGTTTTATGATGAATTCGGAAATATGAGTCTGGGGCAGGAGCAGGAAGATGAATTTTTCGGATATAATGGATTTCTCTTTGACAGCGTGGCAGGAACATGGTTTGCACAGGCAAGACAGTATCGGAGCGGTGTCGGTATGTTTGATGCACGAGATCGCTTTGGCGGAGAGATCACTACACCGGAAACCGTAAATCCGTATACATATTGTATCAATGATCCGCTAAATTATACAGATAAATCAGGTTACTGGTTCGGACTGGATGATGCAATCGCCGCAGGTATAGGTGCTGTTGGTGGTGTTGCAGGTCAGTTCATAGGTGATGTTATAGATGGAGTTACTAGCGGCGAGTTTGAATTCTCCTCATGGCAAAGTTATACAGGAGCTGCGATTGGAGGTGCAGCAGGAGGAGTAACTACACTGTATGTTGGACCGATTGCAGGAGGTGCAGTAGCAGGAGGAGTAACCAGACTTACAACGGAAGGACTGACTTATGTGTCTGATCCGAAGAAGTATAATAAAAGTGCTGGACAGGTGATAGGAGAAACAGCGATTGATGCAGGAATGGGAGCGCTTTCAGGAGCTGTAACAAAATTTCTTGGAAAGGTTACAGAAAAGCTTACAAATACAAAATGCGTGCAGGGAATTATTAAAAAATTGAATTCAAAAGGGAAAGTAGGAAGTTATATTGCAGGAAAATTATCAGATATAGCTTTAGGTAAAAAAAATGCATGGGGAACCATGTCAAAAATATTAAAAAATCAGCATGAAGCCATTGCAAAATCAAGCGGACTAAGGCGAAAGCTGTATTCTGTGTTATTGCACGCAATGCCTGTATATATGTTTGAAACAATCAGGGGTAAGTTGCTGGATAAAATGAATCCTATAAAAATAATCAGAGGAAAAATGAAATCGGGTATCGTAGACTGGTTGAAGGAGAAACTTGGATTAGCTGAAAAACCTGCAGAATGTGCAGCGGGCTCGTTCGGCGGAGGTGGAGGCGGAGGAGGCTTCCGATAAAAACAGAAAAGGGATACACTATGAATAATAACATACTCCCATCCCCCTATCACGTAATGAAACCACTCGGTCATGGAGGTATCGGGGAGATTTATCTGGCGTATCATGAGAATCTGCAAAAGCAGGTGGTGGTAAAGAAGGTGAAGGATCATTGCAAGGGTATCGTAGATTCCAGAATCGAAGTAGATATCCTGAAAAACCTTCACCACCAATACCTGCCGCAGGTCTATGATTTTTTGCAGATCGGGGATCAGATTTATACGGTGATTGACTATATTTCCGGTCATGATCTGGAATATTATTGCAAACAGAATATACACTTTTCGGAGGAACAGCTGCTGATCTGGCTTCAGCAGCTTCTTGAAGTTCTTGAATATTTACATACAAGGAAACCGATGATCCTTCACTGCGATATCAAACCGGCGAATATCATGATCACAGAAGAAGGAAATATCTGCCTGATTGATTTTAATATATCTATTGACGGGGAGAGTAACAAGGATCTGATCGGACTGAGCAATCAGTTTGCTTCCCCGGAGCAGGTGGAAAAAGCAGACAGGATCCTTGCGGGTGGGGATGACAGTAAGGTGATCCTGGATGGACGAACAGACCTGTACAGTGTGGGAGCAGTATTTTATTTCCTGATGACGGGCATCTATCCGAATGCCCGCAGAGAAAACTTTGTAGAGCTGAAATATCTGAATGAAGAATACAGCGATGCACTGGCAAATATTATAGCGAAGGCGATGCATCCGGATACGCACAGGAGGTTTAAAAGTGCCGGAGAGATGAAAAAGGCACTGGAACATATGGAAGCGTGGTCCACAAAGCAGATCCGAAGAAGAAAAATAATATTTGCGGGAAGTATGCTGGCGGCACTTGTGGCGATCGCAGGGATTTCCGGAGGGATCTATTATCATGAACGGGTACAGTATCAGAAATATGTGGACACAGTAGAAGCGTTTGTGGAAAAAGAGGAAGAATGGGAATATCTGAGCCAGGAGGAGACGGAAACCAGAGATCTGTATGAAGAGGGAATCCGAATTCTGAATACAGATAATTATCAGAAATATTTCAAGAAGGATCAGGTATCACAGGCAGAACTTCTGTATGCCACCGGGAACTGTGCGTTGTACCTGGAAGAGTATGAAGAGGCTGCACAGTTACTGGAAGATGCGGTGGATATTGATGAAGATAATCCGGATCTGTACAGGGATCTGGCGCTTGCACGGGCCGGGGAAAATGATGTGGAGGAAGCTGAGTGGAATCTTCGGATGGCGAAACGGCTTGGAGCAACCGAGGCGGATGTATCGCTGATTCAGGCGGAAATTTCGCATATGTACGGAGAGAATCAAAAGGCTTATGAGATGGCGCAGGAAGCGTTACAGAAAGCGTCGGCAGATATGATGGGACATGCAGTCAGTACATACCTTCTGACAGCGGAAGCATGTGGACATACGAAAGAAAGCATTACCTATCTGGTCAGCCATGCGGCAGAGATGGCGGACAGTACAAGGATATACTGGCTTCGAAGAGCGGCGCAGGAAGCATTGAAGACAGGAGATACGAAAACGGCAGAATCGTGTCTGGAAGAGGTTATTAACAGCAGAATCGTCCTGATAGAAGATCTGTATAACCTGGATTCTGTTTATGAAAAAGAAGGCGCATGGGATAAGAGTATGAAGATCCTGAAACAGATGAAAAACGAATATCCGGGAGAGTATACGGTCTATATTCGACTTGCCTATGTGTCTTACCGGTTTAATAACGACAGAAGACCTGCGGATCGGTCTTACCGGGAGGTCTTTTCGTGCTATGAGAAAGCTCGTGAGTTGATGAAGGAAAAAGGTGTGAAAACGGAATCCGAACCGGATATGGTTCAGTTGGAAGCGATCATCACGCAGCTGAAAGAACTGGGATGGGAGGAAGAGGAATGAAAAAGAACAACACGAAGTACATGATTGCAGGTGGAATCGGTCTTATTCTTGTTGCGGTAGTGGCGGTTACGGCAGCTACAGTGGCAGGAAGAAAAGTGAATGAACGCAAGTACGGCGTGAAGATGGAATCTGCAAAGCAGTATCTGCTGGATGAAGATTATGATACGGCGGAGACGCTGTATCTTCAGTCCATCGAGATGTATCCGGAGAAAACAGATGCATATAAAGAACTGATCAGTCTGTATATTGAGGAAGGCGATTACGACAATGCCTATGACACAGCAGATGAGGGATATACCAACACGCAGGACACATTTTTTGAGACTGTCATGGAGAGAGTACGGGAAGAAAGAGCGAAGAGACAGAAGGATGGACAGCAGGCTGATATTTTGCAGCAGGTTTATGCAACGGACAAAGATGATGACAAGATAGCAGCCCGGTTTATGCTTCTGGATAATATCAGTGCTTTTTGCTACCAACAGTATGTAGATACCTATGGAAGCTGTGAGGTATCGGAGGCGGGAAGTCAGGGATACAAGGCGAAATTTGCTAATTTTTCAGGCAGTGTGTATTTTAAAAACAGTGATGATACACCGAATGCGGTCGATATGGCAAGCAGAAAGATTACACAGAGAGTAAAACCGTATAAAATTGTACTGACGTCCCCATCCATGTTGTTTGTTGGTTATGATGGTTATCTGAGCTTTGAAAAACTGCAGACGATATTTGATATAAGTGTCCAGCCAAAACAGGATAAAAAAGGAAATTACTGGATTTCATTTAAGAAAAACGGATGCTCGATGAAAATGGAGACAGACAGTGAAGGAAATCTTGTTGGAGAAAGCCCGAAGATTATTATTGCCCCACTGGATCTGAAAACGGTGGAATGGGTAGAAGAGCCGGAACAAGAAGAGGAGGAAGAAGAAGATACCTTCGTGCTGGGTGGAAATACATATACCTATGATGTAACAGAAATCAATATCAGCGGTGCGCAGATCTATGATCTGAGTCCACTGGAAAACTGTAAAAAACTGAGAAGTCTGATCCTGTATGATTGCGGTATTGAAGATATTACCCCGCTTCAGGGATGCGAGAGTCTGGTAGAACTTTGTCTGGATTATAATCCATTTTCTGATCTGAGTCCGTTGGCAGGACTTAAAAATCTGGAATATTTGCAGTTTCATGAGTCCGGGGTAACGGATCTGAGTCCAATCTATGGTCTGGATCTGAAACTGATGAATCCGTGTTCTCCTGGTGTTACAAGAGATCAGGTAGAAGAGTACAAGCGGCTCCATCCGGATTGTGTCTGCTACTGGGATTATTATATGATTGAATAAGCGAGGAAAATATTATGGGGAGAATGGTATATGAGTTTCAGGACACGCAGCGACAGCTGATTGAGAAAGAGAAGCTGTATCGGCTGACTTCGAATGCGATTATGTGTACAGCGCTTTATCCGGAGCATTTGTCCGTGACAAGAGTGATGGGAAGTTGCTATACCAACATCAGTGTGGCGGAAACTACGACATTACGTGCTGCGGAGCGATTGTCGCAGCAATATCCAAAAATTGCAGTATTAAACTTTGCAAATGCAGTGACTCCGGGTGGAGGAGCTGCATATGGCGAAGAATCACAGGAGGCGGGGTTGTGCAGGTGTACAAATCTGTATCCATGCCTGACTAAAAATGAAAATTTTATTCATTTTTATCAGTATAATGACGGACTGGCACCGTATTACAGCAGTCGAATCATATATTCGGAAAATATTACGGTGATAAAAAGAGAGAACGGACGCCCGCTGGAGCGGTATTTTCCGGTGGATGTAATTACCTGTGCAGCACCGAATGTGCGTGATCAGAGAGCAAAACTGAAAAAGAAAAAACTGAAAAAATTACTGGAAGAACGTATCCGGAATATTCTGATGGCAGCGGAGCTGCATGGTGTACAGGCACTGGTTCTGGGGGCTTTCGGCTGTGGTACGTTTGGCAATTCCCCGGATATGGTGGCGGAGATCTTTCAGAAACTGTTGGTGCAGGGAGAATTTGCATATTCTTTCAGAGAAGTGGTATTTGCGATTGCTGTGAACGGGTCAAGGGATCAGAGAAATCTGCAGGCTTTTCGGGAACAGTTCGGAAGTATGGCAGATACCCCTTTGTGGGGAAAGAAATTATCTGTTTATGGAGATTCGATCAGTACTTATATGGGGTATAATCCGCAGCCGTGTAAAGTTTATTATGATAGGGAACGAGCCGGAAGAGCAGGAATTTTTTCCGCAGATTCTACCTGGTGGGCAGTTGTACTGAAACATTTTGGTGCGCAGCTTTTGATGAACAATTCCTGGAGCGGAAGCAAAGTGTATGGAGATGATATGTCTGCGGGCAGCAGTGAATGGAGGACAAGAAACCTGCATCGGGATGGCGAACTGCCGGATATCATTCTGATTTATATGGGAGTAAATGATTATGGCTATGGGATTTATCCGGGGGAAGGATATTTTCAGTCGGCGTACGAACGGATGCTGTGGACACTGAAAGGACGATATCCCCGTGCAAAAATCTACTGTGCAACGCTGGCGTGTGGTGCTATGAACGGACAGAAGACGTTCCCGGCATATCTGAATGGAAATGCGTTTGAGGATTACAATCAGGCGATCCGAATTGCTGCGCAGAAATACAGATGCCGTCTGGTAGATCTGGCAGCAATGGGAATTACCTATGAGTCAGTAGATGGAACACATCCAAATGCAATGGGAATGCAGCAGCTTGCAGAAGGATGGATTCGCGGAATCGAAGAAGCAGGAAAGAAAAAGACAACACAGAAAAAAAAGAAACGAAGCTGGCCCCAGATCCTTGTTCCGGTGCTGCTGGGAATAGAGGCGGTTATCATTATTGTGCTGATTGTGTTGATTGTTAATTTTGTGGGGAAGATGTGAAAGGATAGAAAGGATATTTGAAAAGAAAATTATGGATAAATATATATTTTTCAGATTACATTATCATGAGCTGGAACTGCTGAAACTAAATAGAACGACGACTCACTGGATTAACGGCTTTCCAAAAGCAAAGAAAGCAAATGCCTGTTTGGTATATGTGTTTGCTGACAATGAAAAAGGTCTGATGCTGGAGGTTGTAGCAGCTGCGAAAATACATAGATTTGGGGTTGTATATTTTGATTCAACAAATGACATCAGATCGGTTATACCAATGGAAAGAGTGGATGACAGTGATCTTAAATTTATAGAATATAAAAAAGAAGAGCAGTTGAGAAGAAAATATGCGGAGAAAATAGCAACAGTAAGAGATTACACAGTATCTCCGGAGATAGAAGAAACACGTTCTATGGGAGGACTGGATGAGTATCGACATGACAGTATGCTGGATATGGTTTTGGTTTACCTTATGAAAGAAGGAAACAGGCTGGAAGGATGCTGGGTAAGAATTACAGGTCTTAATGACAGAAGGATTAAGGGAAGTCTTCTTGAAGAACCGGAGCAGGATTTTGGCTGTCATATAGGCGATCCGCTTGCCTTTTATATGGAAAGAGGAATAACCGGATGCTTTTGTGTTGCTGATTTGAATGAAAAAAGAAATTCGGCGCAGGAGAATACCGAAAATAAAAAACGATTGGAAAGAGCGTTTTGTGAAGCAAAAACCACGAAAAATTCTGAATGTTTGCGGAAAATTTTAAGAGAAAGTACAGTCCTGCTTCCCTGTACGGCTGTTTTAGGAGAAAGAGATCGGTTCAAATTTGGTGAGCTTGGTGATCATGTGTTGAATGAAACGATTAATCATGAAAAATTTGTAAGATATGATGCCAGCGAGGTGAGGTTTGTGCCGGAAATCCTGAGGGATGGTGATACGTATTATTTACCGGTATTTACAACAACAGAAGTGCTGGGTGAGTATGGGATGGGATTTTCTCTGATAAAAAAGAACATGCTGGATGTTATTTCAATCGCCAGAAAAGAAAATGTTAATGTAGATGGAATTATTTGGGATGCATTTACCGAACCGCTTGTATTAGATAAAGAAACATGGAATGGGATTTATGACCTATGAAGGCAAATAAATACCGACACAAGCAGGGACACATGTTGAGTACCTGTCTTGTAAAAGGTTATAATGGAGTAAAATGTGAAAGGAAATAAACTTATGAAGCAGTCTGAAATTCTCCGGGGGGGAGTACACGAATCACAACTGTTAGAAGAAGGAAATTGAAAAAATAAAGAAAACAGAAGTTGATTCAAATGAAAAAATCAGGAAAAGGGTTAAAAATTACGATTGGAATAGTGTATGTGCTTATTGCGGTTGCGTGGCTGATCTGGTCGCTGACATGGTTTAGTTTTATCAATTATAATTTTGCCAGTATATACAGCGTAATATATTTTATTCCATTGTTAGTAATGTTTACTATCATCGGAGCAGGAATCTATCGTTTGATAAAGGATAAGGATAAAGTACTGGATACCATTGTAATGGTTGCCTTCATGGTATTAATGATTGTCATTGCGAATATAGTGAATGCAAATGCGGTAATTGATTTTGAAAACGGAAATTTTGATGTTACGGTTACGGGAATGATATTCAGAGTATATTCTCAGGCATCTATACTTACGGTAATCGGTGGAGTTTTAGCTGTAATATTGGCAGCAATTAGAAATAAGAAACGAAAAGGATGAGTGTCAGCAAGCTTTTCTGATTTCATCCATTTTCTATAAACATATACCAGTTTTGAGCTGCATCATTCTCTTATTTGATGTTCTCATGACTGATATTTTTGTGTTACGATAAAATATCCTCTGAAGAACAGGGTACCTCGGTAAGTTTCTTTTTAAGTTTCAAAAGTGCGTAAATTTCAAACATGCGGAAAATCAGTACAGATGTCATACTTATAGCATAACAGAGAGGCGATTTGATCTTTTCAGTAGGGCGCTCACATGAAAATTGCTGTAGGAGGATTAGAAAATGGATATTGATAGAGCGACATCGTATTTTGCGAAGGCACTTTATCTGGAAAACAAAAGATAAAATTGCTTTATAAAAAAATAACAAAACATGATATTTTTACTGTGCTGAAGATTCCGAGAGATTATAACTGAGATATGGAGGAAAAAGAGATAAAAAATTTATATATTGCAGTTTTCGAGATTAATTCTGATGGAATAAAGGCGTTTAAAAATGAAAAAATTCATGCTTGCGGTGTATATAAGTATGAAGGGTTTGAATTTGAAGTTTTATATCACGATGAGAAATTCTTTCAAGTGAAGGTATATGCATATAATCTATATACAACCAGAGTATTAGGTGTGTCTGTTGAAAAACATGGTATTAGGGTTGGCGGTCGGTACGATATACCTATTCTCATTGAGACGGAGGGGGGATTCGCGGGGGTATTATGTTCATATTTATTTATAGTGAGTCAATCGTTTATAGATAATAAAGCGGTTATTGAATCTTTGGGGTTCGATGAAAATGAAACAATAGTTGCTGAAAAATATAATATGGTAAAAGAAAAATTATTTCATTTAAAAAGAACAACCGGTTTTGCAGAATTGATGAATAGTATCGAGAGAAATTCCAATTTGCGATTTCAAACAAATGCTATGATAAATAAAACAAGGGTATATCAAGAAGCATTTATAAGTAATCGCAATCCATGTAAAACAACGGTTGTGAGTTTTCAGGAAAATCTTACTTTGTTAGCAGCAAAGGAAGCGGTTAGGACGGGCAGCCATGTGGCAGTTTTAAACTTTGCGAATCCGATTGAACCGGGTGGTGGAGTTCTCAGAGGAGCAAAAGCACAAGAAGAAAATATTTGCAGGTCCAGTAACCTTTACAAGTCGCTTACATCAAAGAATGCATATGAATATTATCAATTAAACAATAAGATTTTATCAAAAAATCAATATAACAGTATGTTTCTGGGGACGGATCAGGTGATTTACTCACCAGATGTTTTGATTTTGAAAGAGAGTGAATGGTATCGTCCTGGATTTTTATGCGATGAAAAAGAACAATATGTTGAAACAACATATAATGTTGATGTTATTACATGCGCAGCTCCTTTTTTTAGTGGTTCAGGATATATGCTGCCAAATGGCGATTTACAGTATTTGTTTGAAAAAAGAATTCGGAATATTTTAGAAGTAGCAATTGATAATGAAGTTGATGTATTGATTTTGGGTGCTTTTGGATGTGGCGCTTTTCATAACCCACCGGATATTGTTGCAGATGCATTTAGAGAGGTATTACTTACTGACAGGTATCGAAAGAGTTTTGAACAAATAGTCTTTGCGGTAAAAAGAACAAATATAGTATGTCCTAATATAGAAGCGTTTGAGAAAAACTTTTCTACATTTCCTGAACTCAACGTTCAGGGAAGGGAGAAATTGCATAGGGAGAAATTGAAATGGGAATGCCGCTGCGGTTTTCAACATTCATGGGATGAAATAGAATGCAGAAACTGCAAGACAAGCAGAAATAATGCCAGAAAAGCATACTATTCCTGAGAAATAAGTAGAAAAAATATCTTTTAAGTGAGGATAACATTATGCTCAGAGTCATTAAAAATAAGAGAACGACAGTCAAAGCATATCAACTGGGAAGCAATCATGAAGTTATAAAAAAACTGATGGAACAGGGAAAGATTCGCGATCTGGGAGAGGGAAGATTTGCAGTGTACTCTCAGGAAGCAATCAATGGGAAAGAAGGAGGGGAGATTGGTGTAGCCGGTGACTGGATAAAAGTAGATGGAAGTGGCTGTCCGTATCCGAATGACAAAGAGTTTTTTGAAGCAAATCATCGTCAGATAGAAGAAGATACTTTCGAGCAGGTTTCCAGGATTCTTTATGCATGGAACAAAAAGTGTGAAATGTGCCCGGAAATAAGGTTTTTAATAGAAACAAAGGGATTGAAAATAAATGAAAAATCTTTTGAACAGTATTATTCAGCGAAACTCTGGGGTACTACGGAAGCGGCAGCAGCGGACGCAATGATCGTGTTCTATGATATTCAATATAAGGAAGATGGTTCCGTAAAAGATGCAACGTTTAATTTTGTGGCAAGAGATGCATTTGAAAAAGCGTATAGTTTTGCGTGAAAAAAGGACCTGTATGCAATGAGTAAGGCTGCATACAGGTCCTTTACTTATTTTTCGATGGACTGCATCCATTTGCGGGCTATAATATCGCCGGTAGCTTCGATGTTAGACTTATCGATGCGCATAAAATCTTTTGGTGTAAAGCTGGCAGCACCATAAAGAAGTTCTTTATCGGCATAACGATCAGCCTGAGCATCATTCACAAGATAAGCCTGATCACAGAGATCCTGGGCAAGCTGGGGAAGCATGTCCAAATCACAGATGCAGCCATGCAGACGGGCAATATATAACTGATGTTTTGGATTGCCGCTTTTCATGTAATGAATCACCTGTTCAGAAGAAGCCGCTTTCCAGCCTCTTGAAATGGTCCATCGCATCCATCTGGAATGTTCGTACCTCAGCAACTCCTGCTTGATTGCAAATCGGGTATCGGAGGCAGTTAATGCACTTGTTACCGTCTCGACCAGTCGATCGATATCTTTTGGAGAAAAATCGGTCGAGAGAGGCTGATCCAGAGAGAAGATATGACCATACTTTCCAACATTGATCTGGAACAGGCGATATGGCATAGAAAGTGCAACTGCCATGGAGGAATCGGCGATTCGCTTAATCGCGCAAATGATAAACTGACCAAGAAAGGTGCAAAATAAAATAATCTGTAAATACGAAGACTACCTGAAAGAACCATATATTTTAACTCTCGAACAAATGCAGCAGATCCATAACGATCTGTTAACTGACCTTGGCAACGATCCCGAAGCATTGGAGTTATATGAAGAACTGATTGACGCCGCCACAAAATACGCTGCAATGCGTGCCAAATGGCTGCAGCTGCCCCGACAGGAAAAAATGGATACGGATTCCCTGAGGACTTCTCATCATGATTCTGTTATCACCCATTTCAATATGCTCGCAAGATATCTGCGCATGCAGGGCAAGAAAGCTGCGTGGAGGGATGCACTTGGGGATGAGAAAGAAAATAAATACGGCAGAAAAACGATTGGTGATTTCGCGTGCTACCTGGTGTTTATGAATAGCATTTGCGCGCGGTAGTGAAAAAAGAGCTGTTTTGCGAGATGAATTTCATATGGACCACAAGCCCCCGGTAAGTTGTAGGTAACGAATACAAACAATTTACCGGGGGGTGTTGTATAAGGGATTGACTGTGAGAGAATATAAAAAATAGGTTAAGGGGATTCATTATCCTTCACACACCGGAATCTGAATCTCCGTCACAAACTGTTTCGGATCGTTCGTCAACACATAATCGATCATCGTCACCTCTCTGGAAAATCCATCAATTTTCAACCGGTGTTCCCGGATATAAGCCAGAAGTTTCCGATAATAAGCCGGTGCCTCGTTGTGGCTTCCGCAGAATCGAATAGAAACACAGGTCTGTCCGGGGAGTTCCTCAGTGATGCACTGGTAGCGGTCTTCTGGTTCGAGGAGCAGAAAAACGGTGTCGTAGACCTGGTAAGCGTCGGCTTCCAAATGTTCTTTGGAGATGCCGAGCCCGACTTTTCCGAGAAAAACCAGAGCCTCTTCCTGATCTTTCTGGAGTGTCCGGATCGAAGTCTCCAGATCCAGATAGGTTTTCGGGGAGAGATGGTTGCGGATCCAGGTGATCCGTCTCGGCGGAGTCTGAACCAGTGTAATCGTATCCAGCCTGGAGGAGAGCGCATCAGCCAGTCCTTCGAGCCGGGTGTTGATCTTTTGCTCGATAATCTGAAGTTCCTGCTGTTTCTGGCGGACGGTTTTCCGTTGCTGGATCAGCATTTCCTGAATTTTCCCCACATCTTTATTCTAAAGAAAATCCGCGATGTCTTCGAGGGGCATGTTAAGGGCACGAAGATAGCGGATCGTATTTAACCGTTCAAACTGCTGGACGCCGTAGTAGCGGTAACCGGAATCCGGATCCGTATATTCCGGGCGGATCAGCCCTAGAGCGTGTCTGAAAAATCATTTCCGCAATCTGCAAGCCCCACTTTGCGGT
>ERZ838483.456-NODE-456-length-51442-cov-8.747816_pt1 | contig 51442 bp, 50 predicted proteins | sample MGYA00519939_ERZ838483 | MGnify/ENA primary metagenome ERZ838483 (study PRJEB31850, sample SAMEA3708836) | human gut metagenome | biome: human gut; feature: human-associated habitat; material: faeces | place: China | collected 2014 ...
GATTTATTGGTCGTGGTTCCAATGGACACTGGGAAATAATTGATGATTAGAAATAGTTTACTGATATTGATACAATGATGGGAGAGTAAAAATGATTATCAGAAAAGCAGAAGAAAAAGATATTCCAAGAATTTTAGAGCTATTAAAACAGGTGTTACAAATTCATGCAGATATAAGACCTGATATTTTTATTCCGGATACGACCAAATATACTACAGACGAATTGACAGAGCTTCTGAAAAATAAAGAAAAACCGGTATATGTTGCAGTAAATGAGGATGATGTTTGTATAGGGTATGCATTTTGTCAATTGCAGGAGCAGCCCTTTTCAAATAATATGGTGCAGTTTAAGTCTCTCTTTATTGATGATCTATGTGTCGATCAAGAGGCTCGAGGCCAGCATATTGGCGAAAGTCTGTTTGAATATGTAAAAAGTGAAGCGAAACAGCTGGGATGTTATGAAGTGACATTAAATGTATGGGCAGGAAATACTCCTGCTGAGAAATTCTATGAAAAAATCGGAATGCGAACGAAAGAAAGACAAATGGAGTACATATTATAAGATAGTTTTCATTTCTGGGATTACAATCAATAAAGCCGGTGGAGGATTTTGAATCCCGCATCGGCTTTGTTGAATTTATAGATCACTCGAAAGCTTATGCAACTGTAAAGGTGCTGAACCGTTAAAACTTTATTTGCTATGATTCAGCAGTGCTTTAATGTCTTCTTCCGGTGTGGTAATAGGTGCAATGCCATAATTCTCCACTAGAAAATTCAGAATATTAGGAGACAAAAACGCCGGAAGAGAAGGACCAAGACGAATGTTTTTGATACCTAAATGCAGAAGCGTTAACAAGATGCAGACAGCCTTCTGTTCGTACCAGGAGAGAACAAAGGAGAGTGGAAGTTCATTTACGGAACATCCAAATGCATCTGCAAGTGCCACAGCAACCTGAATCGCACCATAAGCATCATTGCACTGCCCCATATCCATCAGCCGTGGCAGACCACCGATTTCTCCCAGTTCAAGATCATTAAAACGAAATTTTCCACATGCCAGGGTAAGGACAATACTGTCAGAAGGTGTCTGTTTTACGAATTCTGTGTAATAGTTTCGGCCCGGTTTGGCACCATCACAGCCGGCAACCAGGAAGAAATGACGGATTGCTCCTGATTTTACAGCTTCTACTACAGTACCTGCATGAGACAGAATAGCCGCATGACCAAAACCGGTTGTCACTTTTTTACCGCCATTGATGCCTGTGAGTATCTGATCTTCCTTGTAACCACCCAGTTCCAGTGCCTTTTCAATAACCGGCGTAAAATCTTTCTTTTCATCGATATGAACAGCACCTGGGAAAGCAACCATTTCTGTTGTAAATACTCTGTCAGCATAGCTGCTTTTTGGCGGCATCAGACAGTTGGTAGTGTAGAGAATCGGAGCTGGAAGATGATCGAACTCTTTCTGCTGATTCTGCCATGCGGTTCCAAAATTCCCTTTTAAATGAGAGAATTTTTTTAAGAACGGATAGGCATGGGCAGGGAGCATTTCACCATGAGTATAGATGTTGATTCCTTTTCCCTCTGTTTGTTCAAGCAAAAGCTGCAGGTCTCTCAGATCATGTCCGGTCACGACAATAAAAGGCCCCTTTTCTATTGTAAGTGTCACATCGGTTGGTTCTGGTATTCCATAGGTTTCTGTATTTGCCTTGTCAAGAAGTGCCATACACTTCAGATTGATTTCCCCTACTTTCAGTACTGTAGGAAGCAGAGTTTCCACACTCTCCCCATAACCAATCATAAACAGTGCTTCGCAGAAGAATCGATTCACCTCGGCATCTTCATAATTCAGAACATTTGCATGATAGGCATAGGCTGCCATCCCACGAATCCCAAAAAGAATAAGAGACTTCAGAGAACGGATATCTTCGTTGGTATCCCACAGCTGCTGCATATCGTATTCATCTGTTTTACCGCATGGTGACTGACATTTGCTGCAGTCAGGAACCAGTCTTTCTTTTTCAGCTCTGACTTTTTGTATCATGTTTTCAATTGATGCATCGTCAAAATTCACATTTGTAACTGTAGTAAACAATCCTTCAATTATGATTTGCCCGGTTCTTTTAGAAATAGCAGTTGAACCGTCAACAGCTCTTGCAAGGCTGATCAACGCACCTGTCAGTTCATCCTGTAATCTGGCTGTATCTGCTTTTTTTCCACAGGCGCCGGCATTTCCTGTGCAGCCGGTACATCCGACTGTCTGTTCACACTGAAAACAAAACATTTTCTTATCCATTATTGCATTCTCCTTCTTTTTTTATTCTATAGTTTTCCCATCAATACCTATCGTTATAACCTGCCATGGTAAGAATTTTCCACTATTTTGAAGCGCTTTTTTTGCTGCCATCTCCAGACCACCACAGCAAGGAACTTCCATCCTTACGATCGTTACGCTTTGGATGTTGTTATTTTGAATGATTGCAGTTAATTTCTCACTATAATCTACCTGATCTAATTTAGGACAGCCGATTAATGTTACCTTATTCTGAATAAAATCCTTATGAAAACTTGCATAAGCGTAAGCAGTGCAATCGGCTGCAATTAAAAGCTTTGCACCGTCAAAATATGGTGCACTGACTGGGGCAAGTTTAATCTGGACTGGCCAGTTCTGAAGTTTTGATACAGAATCTACGGTTGAAGATGGTTTTACAGACTCAGGTGTTTCTGTCCGCCGAATCTGCATGATTTTAGATCCCGGACAGCCGGAGTGAGAGGACATTGCCTGATTTTGAGTAACTATTTTTTTCTGTGCTTCTTTTACGGCTTCTTCGTCATATGCAGGAGCTTCCCTTTCTTCAAAAGAAATGGCACCTGTAGGACATTCCGGGAGACAATCACCAAGTCCGTCACAGAAATGTTCTCTCACCAATTCTGCTTTTCCATTAATGATATCAATGGCACCTTCATGACAGGCATCTGCACAGACACCACAGCCGTTGCATTTTTCTTTATCGATTCGAATAATCTTTCTTATCATTTTTACCCTCCATTTATAACATTTCACTTTTGTTTCTGCTAGAATCATAGTATAATAAATACAACTTGTATGTTTGATTTCCAACAGGAGGAACGATTTTGAAAAAATATTTGCCTATTCTAAGAAACAGTCCATTCTTCAAAGGTCTTACAGATAACGAAATATTATCCATATTGCATTGTGTAAATGCAACAATAATTTCCAAAGAACGAAATTCTTATGTTTTCAGAGCAGGAGATTCTACTGAAGTAATGGGACTTGTGTTGTCAGGCTGCGTTCTTGTGATTCAGGAAGATCTTTGGGGACATCGGAATATTCTGTCAAAATGCCATACCGGTGATTTCTTTGGTGAGCCATATGCAGCAAGTCCGGGAGCAGTTCTGAATATCAGTGTGATAGCAGATGAGGATTGTGAAATTATTTCCCTGAATGTCCAGAGACTCCTTGTTTCCTGCCCGACGGCATGCGAGCATCATCAGAAACTGATCCGTAACCTTGTCAGTGTTCTGGCGAATAAGATACTGATCCTGAACGATAAGATTACCCATGTCGGGAAACGAACAACCAGAGATAAACTATTGTCGTATCTGTCAGCAGAATCTATCAGACATTCGTCGTTATCTTTTGATATTCCTTTTGACCGGCAGCAGCTGGCAGATTATCTTTGTATTGATCGTGCGGCAATGTCTACGGAGATATCGAAGTTACAAAAAGAAGGCTATCTAAAAACAAATCGAAAACACTTTGAGCTGACTGTTTCTAATGATACAGATTCAGGAATAAAAATATGACAAAGCTTATGAAAATATTTTTAAAACAACATGTGGAAAAATGATTTGCAGGGAGATGTTTGATTTTCGGGCGTTAAAACGGTAATGTTTCTCTTGTGTACAGTAGAGCATTATAGTATAATAATACCAGTTTTTGTGTAAGTTTAAAAGCTATAATAAGGAAATTGGCAAACCAGATGAAAGTCTGGGACGCAAAGCTACAGGTCCTGTAAAATGGCAGCCAGTTGCATAAAATGAGGTGCACTGTCTGTCTGACGGTGCTTTTTTACGGTGTTATTTCACAGACGTAACAATAATGATTTTATCAGGAAAGAATGAGGAAAATAAAAGTATGAAAAAGGCAAAACGTTGTCTGATAGCAGTGGTGTCAGGTGTACTTGTAGCAACTGCTGTCTTGTCTGGACGTGGACAGTCAAAGAAAGAGATATCTAAAAATGATGATCATCTTACCGTTTAATCCAATCCTCCTTAAGTGTCTGAAAGAACTGAGTCGTCAGTTTTCGAAAATGCCTGATAAAGGGATGGATGATAATAAATATTACAATGAGATACAGAGACTTTCGAATGAACTCAATTGATTACAATGCAATTTCAGGTCAATGAACTATCTTAAACGGAAAACAGCAGATATTATGTCAGAGGGATGATCCGAAATTTGATCTGTTCAAAGAATTTGGAGTAATTGAAGAAGATGTTCAATATATTCGGGGGTTGTTACACCAGACATCTGTACAAAATAAAGAAATCTCTGTGCAGATAAAAGCGACGGTGGAAAATAACAGCCAGATGTATAAACTGAAATTGCATACATTGTGGTCGCCTGTGAAGAAAGACGTATGCATAGGAATTATCGGGTATTTTGACACTGTAAAACAGAAGAAATGAAAAGGAAACTCAGAGGAGGACTCATAATGAAAAAGAAAAAACGGAACAGAGTTTTGGCTGTGCTTTTGGCGATGGTGACAGCCGTAACACTTCTTTCAGGCTGTGGCGGGAAGAGTGCGAAAAAAGAAGATGCAGAAACAATCACGGTGTATTTATGGACCACAAACCTGTATGAGAAATATGCACCATACATTCAGGAACAGCTCCCGGATATCAATGTTGAATTTGTAGTAGGGAATAATGACCTGGATTTCTACAGGTTTCTTAAGGAAAACGGTGGACTGCCGGATATTATAACCTGCTGTCGTTTTTCACTACATGATGCAAGTCCGCTGAAAGACAGTCTGATGGATCTTTCCACAACCAACGTGGCAGGAGCTGTCTATGATACATATCTCAGTAGTTTTATGAATGAAGATGGAAGCGTAAACTGGCTTCCGGTGTGTGCAGATGCGCATGGTTTTGTAGTGAATAAAGACCTTTTTGAAAAATACGATATCCCGTTGCCAACAGATTATGAAAGCTTTGTCTCTGCCTGCGAGGCATTTGAAGAGGTGGGAATCCGTGGTTTTACTGCAGACTATTATTATGATTATACCTGTATGGAAACACTGCAGGGTCTGTCAGCATCAGAGCTGTCTTCTGTAGACGGACGCAAGTGGCGTACCACCTACAGTGACCCGGATAATATAAAGAGAGAAGGCCTGGACAGTACTGTCTGGCCGAAGGCTTTTGAACGTATGGAGCAGTTCATCCAGGATACAGGGCTTAGCCAGGATGATCTGGATATGAATTATGATGATATAGTTGAGATGTATCAAAGCGGCAAGCTTGCCATGTACTTTGGCAGTTCTGCCGGTGTAAAAATGTTTCAGGATCAGGGCATAAACACGACATTTCTTCCATTCTTTCAGGAGAACGGTGAAAAGTGGATTATGACTACGCCATATTTCCAGGTGGCTTTAAACCGTGATCTGACAAAAGATGAAACACGCAGAAAGAAAGCAATGAAGGTGCTGAACACAATGCTTTCAGCGGATGCGCAGAACAGGATTGTTTATGATGGACAGGATCTGTTAAGCTACAGTCAGGATGTGGATCTTAAGCTTACAGAATATCTGAAGGATGTGAAACCTGTGATCGAAGAAAACCATATGTATATCCGCATTGCGTCAAATGATTTCTTCTCTGTTTCTCAGGATGTGGTTTCCAAAATGATCTCTGGAGAATACGATGCAGAGCAGGCGTATCAGTCATTTAATTCTCAGCTTCTTGAGGAAGAATCTGCTTCTGAGGATATCGTGCTGGATTCACAGAAATCCTATTCAAACCGCTTTCGCAGCAGTGGAGGAAATGCAGCATATTCTGTTATGGCAAACACTCTGCGTGGCATCTATGGGACAGATGTGCTGATCGCAACCGGAAACAGCTTTACGGGAAACGTACTGAAAGCCGGTTACACAGAAAAAATGGCGGGAGACATGATCATGCCAAATAGTCTTTCGGCTTACAGCAGTAAGATGAGCGGTGCTGAACTGAAAGAGACAGTTAAAAATTTTGTAGAAGGCTATGAGGGAGGCTTTATTCCGTTTAACTGTGGTTCTCTGCCTGTAGTCAGTGGTATTTCTGTGGAAATTAAGAAAACAGATGATGGTTACACATTGAGCAAAGTTACAAAGGACGGAAAACAAATTCAGGACGATGATACTTTTACAGTAACCTGCCTGGCGACATCACAACACATGGAGGCCTATCCGACAGATGATAATATAGTGTTTGACGGAGGAGATACCTCTGTGAAGGATACCTGGACAGGATATATTTCAAATGGTGATGCCGTTCTTGCAGAGCCAGAAGATTACATTAATGTGAGATGAGAAGAATGAATATTAAGAATCATAATACAAACAGAGAAAAGACTGTTATGAGAAAACAGTTAAGGATTGCGGTCTTCATAGCTGTTTTGGTGGGAATTGTTTTGATGGTTTTCCAGTATTTCAGATTTGTGTCGAAAACTATTTATGAGGAAAGTGTTTCTCATCTGACAGAAGTTTTTCATCAGTCTGATAACATGCTGAGAGAACTGACAGATAAGAATCTGACATATCTTCATATGTGGGGCGAGAATCTGCAGGATATTTCCAACGAAGACGCAATCCGTGATTATATAAAGAAAGCGCAGAAAGATGCCGGCTTTAAGGAATTCTTTTTTCTGTCTGCTGAGGGGAACTATAAGATGGCAACAGGGGAAACCGGATACCTTGGATTACAGGAAGATATTGGAGAGGATATCCGGCAGGGAAATGATGTGATAGCGAATGCGGCACTTCCCGGAAAATCCCAGCTGCTTGTTTTTGCTACACCTGAGGCTCATGGAATATATCAGGGATTTGAATATGATGCGATTGCCATTGCCTATGAAAATTCTGATATCGTAGAAGTGCTGGATATTTCTGCTTTCAATGGAAATGCCCAGAGTTTAATTGTTCATCCGGATGGTCGTGTTGTGATTGATCATTCTTCGGAGTCATGGGGGAACGTGTATAATTTCTTTGGACTTCTGAGAGAGCATTCTGATATGTCTGAAAAAGAGCTCAATGAACTTTTGGAGAAGTTTAAAGCGGGACGTACCGATGCGATGCTGCTGAATCTGGATGGAGGAAATTATTATCTGGTCTATGAAAAATCGAATATTCAGGACTGGATGTTCCTGGGACTTGTCCAGGCGGATATCGTCAATGCCAGTATGAACAGTCTGCAGCGTAGTACAATGCTTCTTGTTGGTGCGGTGGTGCTCTGTATTGCTGCTTTTCTTATCAGTCTTATTATTCAAACAAACAGGACCAATCTCAGAAGAAAGGATACGGAGATCCTGTACCGTGATGAGCTGTTTCAAAAACTTTCAATGAACGTGGATGACGTGTTTCTGATGCTGGATGCCAAAACATATCAGGCAGATTACGTCAGTCCAAATGCGGAAAAGCTGCTGGGGATTACGGTAGAACAGATTCATAAAGATATTCATGTTCTGGGAAAACTGTATCCGGAGAAAAAATATCTGGAGGAAATCCAGGTTCATGAACAGAGAGAATGGGATTTTGAATATGTTCATCTGAAGACAGGGGAAAGACGCTGGTTCCATAATATTGCAATGGGCAGTGAGGTAAACGGGAAAAAGAAATATATCCTGGTTATGTCAGATCGTACCTCTGACCGGAAAATGAACCAGGCACTTTCTGAGGCAGTACGTGCGGCAGAGACAGCAAACAAGGCAAAGAGTACTTTCCTTTCCAACATGTCTCACGATATCCGGACACCAATGAATGCGATCATCGGTTTTACCACACTGGCAGTAAGCAATATTGATGATAAAAAAAGGGTTCAGGATTATCTGGGTAAGATACTTTCATCCAGCAACCATCTGCTCTCACTGATCAACGATATACTGGATATGAGCCGGATTGAGAGTGGAAAGATCCATCTGGAAGAAACGGAGGTCAGTCTGTCGGAGGTGCTTCATGACCTGAAGACGATCATCAGTGGTCAGATCCATGCAAAGCAGCTGGAACTTTATATGGATGCAATGGATGTTACAAATGAGGATGTCTATTGTGATAAGACGCGGCTGAACCAGGTGCTGCTGAATCTTTTGTCCAATGCAGTTAAGTTTACACCTGCAGGAGGAACCGTTTCTGTTCGGATCAGACAGTGTCATGGAACACAGAAAGGCAGTGAGCTGTACGAAATCCGGGTTAAGGATAATGGAATCGGTATGAGTCAGGAATTTGTACAGAAGATTTTTTCTCCTTTTGAGAGGGAGCATACTTCCACAGTCAGCAGGACTCAGGGTACAGGACTTGGAATGGCCATTACCAAGAATATTGTGGATATGATGGGCGGTACTATTGAGGTTCAGACAGAGCAGGACAAAGGCACCGAATTTATAGTCCGTCTGCCATTTCGAACTCAGCCTGAGCATCAACGCACAGAGAAGATCGCAGAACTGGAAGGACTTAAGGCACTGGTTGTAGATGACGATTTTAATACCTGCGACAGTGTGACAAAAATGCTTGTGAGGGTTGGAATGCGTTCGGAATGGACACTTTCCGGTAAGGAGGCTGTTCTCCGTGCACGACAGTCTATGGAACTGGGAGATGCATTCCACGCTTATATCATCGACTGGCGTCTGCCGGATATGAATGGCATTGAGGTAACTCGTCAGATCCGCAGTCTTGGGGATGATACACCGATTATTATCCTGACTGCTTACGACTGGTCTGATATTGAGGCAGAAGCCAGGGCAGCAGGAGTGACTGCATTCTGTGCGAAACCTCTGTTCATGTCGGATATCAGAGAAACTTTGATGACTGCCATCGGCCAGAGTCAGTCTGAACCAGAAGACTCGGTTCTTCCGGCAGCAGGTTCAGATTTCAGAGGCAGATGTATACTGCTTGTGGAAGATAATGAACTGAACAGAGAAATTGCGGTGGAGCTCCTTAATGAATATGGATTCCTGATTGATAGCGCAGAAAATGGAGCAGAGGCAGTGGAGAAAGTTAAGAATTCGGAGCCAGGTAATTATGATCTGGTGCTGATGGATGTGCAGATGCCGGTAATGAACGGATATGAAGCTACGAAGCAGATCCGTGCGCTGGATGATCCGGCGCTGGCGGGAATCACCATCCTTGCCATGACTGCCAATGCTTTTGATGAGGACAGAAAGAGAGCCCTGAAATGTGGTATGGATGGATTCTTATCCAAGCCAATAGTTATTGAGGAATTGATCAGTACATTACAGAAGAATCTGGATCAGGTGTCAGGAGTATAAGAAAAGCCACATAAATAAAGGAAATAGAAGAATGAATAAAAGTAAAAAAAACTTAGCTGTATTATGCACAGCTATATTTGTAATCCTGGGAATGTGGGTGATGTTATCAGTACACTGCCAGGCTGCTGAGATGAATAACGATGAAAAACAACAGCCACAGACCATCCGTATCGGGTCGTTTGAGGATACCTTCAATTATGTCGACAAAAATGGTGTCAGACGGGGTTATGGATACGAGCTCATGCAGGCTCTGGCAGGTTATACCGGATGGAAATTCGAGTATGTGAAATGTGACTGGTCCAACTGTTTTGATAAGCTTGAAAATGGTGAGATTGATATCATGGGTGATATCTCTTACACCGATGAACGTGCACAAAAGATGCTTTTCCCGGATGAACCGATGGGTGAGGAAAAATATATCCTTTATGCTGATTTATCGGATATGGATATTGAAACCTCTGATTTTAAGTCGCTGGATGGAAAACGTGTAGGCGTGCTCTTAGGCACAGAACCTGAAATCATGCTGACAGAATGGGAAAATAAGAATGGCATACATACAGAACATGTAAATGTGAATAATAATGATGATGTCGAAAAGAAACTGGCAAATCATGAGATTGACTGTTTTGTATCTCTGGAGGAATCCATCTGGTCTGAACAGGGAATATCATCTGTTACAACTATTGGAAAATCAGGTATATATTTTGCAATAAATAAAGAACGCAGCGATATCAAGACAGAGCTGGATTGGGCAATGCGTCAGCTGGAACAGGACAGCCCTTTTTTTAAGGCCGATCTGTATAAGAAGTATTTTACCCTTGATTATAGTCAGATTCTTACTGGTAAAGAAAAGGTCTGGGTGGAAGAGCATGGAGATATCCAGATAGGATTTTTGAACAATGATCCGGCAATCTTTTCCATGGATAAAGAGACTGGAAAACTTACCGGTATGCTGGCGGAATATTTCTCCTATGCCAAAGATTGTCTGGGAAATCAGACATTGGAATTTAATATACAGGCATATGATAATTATGACGAAATGATTCAGGCTTTGCAGAATCGTGAGATTGATGTGGCTTTTTATGCCGGCAGAAATCCTGATTTCGCAGAAAAAAATGGCTATGCACTTACAAACACAGCCTGGACCTACAGTCTGATGGCGGTAACTGATGAGAAAAATTTTGACGAGAATAAGGCGTATACTGTAGCTGTACCAAAGTATAAATATGCTTTAAAACAGCATATTGCATTTAATTATCCCCAATGGAAGCTTGTAGATTGTGATTCGCTTGACGATGCTGCAGATATGGTCACCCAGGAAAAAGCAGACTGTTTCCTCATGGGAGCAAGCCAGGCACTGATATATGATAACAGTCAAAATTTCAAGAGTTTTCCACTTACAAATACAATGGAGGCATGCTTTGCAGTAAGAGGCGGAGAGGGAAGCCTTTTATCAATACTGAATAAAACCTTAAAGGCTATGCCATCTGATATGCTTACAAGTGCACTTGCTATCTATGACAGTACACCAGATAAGGTTACATTTTTGGATTTTATAAAAGACAATATGCTTGCTTTTATTGTCACGGCAGGATTTTTGTCACTTGTCATCATTGGCATTATCCTGGTACTTTTACGGAAGGCAAGAAAAGCAGAAGCTGCCGCAAAGCTTGCTGCAAATGATACACAAAAGCTTAATGACAAATTGGAAATCGCTCTGAAAAAAGCAGAAGATGCCAGCTTCGCAAAGACCCGTTTCCTTAACAATATGTCCCATGACATCCGTACTCCTATGAATGCGATTCTGGGCTATGCACAGCTTATGGAGGATGAAATGAAAGGAAAGGATTTGCCTGAAACTTCAGAATACTTAAAAAAACTGCAGCAGTCAGGAAATCTTCTTCTGTCAATCATAAATAATGTACTTGATATGGCTCGGATTGAAAGTGGAAGAATGGAGATTGATGAGAACTATGGAATGATTGAAGATATCTGGCAGACCTTATTTGAAATATTCGATGATGAAGCAAAGAAAAAGAATATTGCACTTCATTATACGATAAATGCAGAACATGAGCACATACTGACAGATGCTACAAAGGTAAAAGAAATATTTGTTAATATTCTGAGCAATGCCATGAAGTATACTCCATCCGGTGGTTCTGTTATGATAAACGTAGATGAATTACCATGCAGTGAGCCTGGATATATGATGGTGAGGACCAGGGTGAGTGATACAGGAATTGGTATGAGTCAGGAGTATCTGACAAATATTTTTGAGGCATTCACGCGTGAGCGGAATACTACAAAGAGCAAAATTGCAGGAACCGGACTGGGAATGTCAATTGTCAAGAAATATGTTGAACTGCTTGGTGGAACAATAGATGTAGAGAGTGAGCTTGGAAAGGGCAGTACTTTTACAGTTACACTGAAACATAAGATAGCGGATGAAAACTATTATGTAAAAAATTATGCTGAAAATCCAGAAACATATAGTGAAGTCCTTAAAGACAGGAAAATCCTTCTGGCAGAGGATAATGATCTGAATGCAGAGATTGCTAAGGAAATAATTGAACGTGCCGGTCTTAAGACAGAGCGAGTGGAGGATGGCATTCAGTGTGTAAATAAGATAGAAAAAATGCCGGCAGGCACATATGATATGATCCTAATGGATATTCAGATGCCGAAAATGAACGGTTATAAAGCAACACAGGCAATCAGACGCCTGCCAGATAAGGATAAAGCATACATACCGATCGTTGCAATGACAGCAAATGCATTTGAAGAAGATAAGAGAGATGCTTTTGCAGCCGGAATGAATGGTCATATCGCAAAGCCAATCCAGGTTGATAAACTGCTCTCGACATTGGCGGAAGTCTGGGGAAAGGAGATGACAGATGAAACGGATTGCCATATGTGATGATAATGAAAGATAATTTTGCTCAGGCGAGAGTTATGCCTGGAATTGAATCGAAAATGAGGCAGCGGAAAATCCGTTGCCTCATTTCATTGAGTGGATGTTTTGCAATGGGGAAAAAGAAAATAAACATAAAGTTTGAGTAATGATGACAATTTCATACTGTTTTGTTATAATATTTTTATCACATAATGCTTTTTATGCAATACACTAGAGCGTGTCTGAAAAAGGCTTTTCGTGAGCTGCGAGTCCCAGTTTGTGGGAGATTTTATCCGAATGAGGGCGGCGTAGCGGGCTACGGCAACCGAATGAGGGTAAAATATACCGCAAAGTGGGGCTTGCAGATTGCGGAAATGATTTTTCAGACACGCTCTAGTATAAGTACGCATGTTCTGCTGGCGGAGGATAATGATCTGAATGCGGAAATTGCAGTGACGCTTCTGGAAGAAACCGGGATTGTTATCAATCGCGTGGAAGATGGAATTCAGTGCGTGAACAGGGTAGAGCAGATGTCACCGGGAACTTATGATCTGATACTTATGGATATCCAGATGCCAAATATGGATGGCTATCAGGCAGCACAGCGTATCCGGCATTTAAATGATAAGACGAGGGCAGAGATCCCGATCATTGCCATGACAGCAAATGCCTTTGCAGAAGACAGGAAAAGAGCATTTGATGCCGGCATGAATGGACATATTGCAAAACCCATTGATATTGAGAAACTGGGGGCGGCTATTCTTTCTATATTAAAAAAGCAGGAAAGCTTACAGACCGGGAAGAACAACAGTATGAGCAAGTAGCGAAAGCGGATTGCGAATGTCCGCTTTAATGGATCATAAGAGGGAAAGAATGAACAGAAAGACAGAAAAACGGATGAGAAAAAAAGGTAAGAAAAAAAGAATATGTTTGAGCATTTTAGTACTTATGATGTTACTCTTTGTACCGGTTTCTGCTTATGCGTCAGAAATTAAAAGTGACGAGAAAACAACTCAGGGAATAGAGGAAGAGAATAAAACAGTGCGAGTTGGCTATTTCCCATATGCCAATTTTCAGGAAGGCGGTTATGGGGAACACAAGCAGGGAGCAGGCTATGAGTATCTCCAGAAGATTTCTTATATAACCGGCTGGAAGTATGAATATGTCTATGCTTCCTTTAAAGAGTGTCTGGATATGCTGGCAGATGGAGAAATAGATATACTTGGAAGTGTCAGTTATACACCGGAAAGAGCAGAATCTATCGATTTTTCGACCTATGCAGAGGGAACAGAACGATATTGGATCTATACCCGGGAAGATCATACGAATCTTACGAATGATGATCCAAAGCAGATGAATGGATGTCGTATCGGTGCTGCGGATGGAAGTTATCAGAAAGAACTTCTGGAAAAATGGCTGGACAGCAATCAGATCCAGGCAGAGGTGGTTGTCTGTAAGGGCTATGATGAAATGATAGAAAAAATGGATGCAGATGAACTGGATGCACTTGTGGTCCCGGCACTGTCTATCAACAGCGATTTTATTGCAATTGCCAACATCGGTGCAAGTGACTGTTATTTCGGTGTATCAAAATCAAGACCGGATCTGTTAAAGGAATTAAATTCTGCCCTGGAAGAAATCAACAATACAGAAACGGACTACAGCAGCAAGCTGTATGCCCGTTATGAAGGGAAAGCGGTTATAAATTATGTGCTCAACGAGGAAGAAAAACAATGGCTGGATGCACATGAAAATACAATCCGTGTGGGATACCTAAAGGATAATCTCCCTTTTTGTGGTGAAGAAAATGGGAAACTGACAGGAATCCTTGGAACCGTTCTGGATACGGTTCGGGAAAAATATGAAATCACGATCAAGACAGTTCCGTGTTCTACGGGAGAAGAGATGAATGAGGCATTGCAATCCGGAGAAATAGATATTGCAGGTCCTATCCTTCAGGATTTTTATACACAGGAACAGTTTCAGGTGGTTTTGACGGATGAAATCTTTGATATTACGCCGGTTGTTATATACAAAGGAAATGAATATACTGACAGTCTCTCTACAATCGCAGCAACAGAGACCTCACTGTATTCTAAATTGATGGTGTCCCGTCTTTTTCCGGATGCAGAAATCAAACTGTATGATACACAGGAAGAATGCTTGGAGGCAGTAGCGAATGGAAAAGTGGGAGCAACTGTTATTCCATCTTCAAAGATTAATCTTCTTAATGAAAGTTCATTGACCAAAAGTCTGTCCTTTGCAGAAATGGCAAAACGGCAGGAATTGGGAATGTTCACGACGAGAGAAAACAGAAGAGCAGCTACCATTATCAATAAAGCAATTGTGCAGTCCTCCAATATTTTAAATGGCGTGGTCCTTGCACAGAATTCTGTTTCAGAAAAGAAAGTGACCTTGCAGGATGTACTTGCAGAGTATGCAGGCTTAGCTATCGTGGTTTCATTTGTGATTATTTTTGTACTGCTTCTTCTGGTTTATTCCCTTTCAGTAAGCAGAAAAAAACAGATGGAAGCCCTGAAAGAAGCACAGGATGCAAATGCGGCGAATATTGCAAAAACAACGTTCCTGAATCATATGTCCCATGACATCAGGACACCGATGAATGCAATTGTTGGATTTACAGAGATTGCTATGAAAAGGAAACCGGACAAAGAAGTGGAGAATTGTCTGAAAAAGATCAGGCAGAGTTCAGAATATCTGATGACACTTATGAATGATGTGCTGGATATCAGCCGCATCGAAAGTGGCAAACTGGAATATAAACCGGTACCGGTAGATCTCAGGGATATGCTAAATACTGTTTTGTCGATTGCAAGGGGATATATAGAAAACCGTGATCTTAACCTGTATGTTTCAAGAGAAGAACTAAAAACCCCTTATGTGATGGCGGATGAACTCAGGATCAGGGAAGTATTGCTCAACATCATCAGTAATGCAGTCAAATTTACAAAAGACGGAGGTACCATTTCATTTGTTGCAGAAAACTGTCCGGGTAATGATGCGCACCATGTGATTGTACGCTATCGTATATCGGATACCGGAATTGGTATGAGTGAGGAGTTCCTGGACAGAATATTTGATGAGTTCAGTCAGGAAAATGATGGAGCAAGAACCAGTTATAAAGGAACCGGACTGGGAATGGCGATTGCTAAGAAATATGTAGACCTTATGGGTGGAAAAATTAAGGTCAGCAGCAGACAGGGCATTGGTTCAATATTTACGGTAGAAATCCCACTGCTTATAGCAGAACATGTAGAAACTGAAGAGAAAGAAAAGTTAAGGAAAGATATGGATCTACATGGTTTACATGTCCTTTTGGCAGAGGATAATGATTTAAACGCCGAGATAGCAGTATCTCTATTGGAAGAACAAGGGATGATTGTAACCAGAGCTGCCGATGGAAAATCAGTCCTGGCACAGTTTTGCCATACAGCTCCGGGGACTTTTGATCTGATCTTGATGGATATCATGATGCCGGAAATGAATGGATATGAAACGACAAAAGCTATCAGAAATCTGCCGGACCGTCCGGATGGAAAGAAAATACCTGTTATTGCAATGACAGCAAATGCATTTGCAGAGGATGTACAGGCTGCTTTGGATGCCGGAATGGATGACCACGTGGCGAAGCCGGTTGATATGGAGATTTTAACATCTGTTATCACAAAATACATAGAACGATGACTCGTTTGTTGAAAAATGGATCGGGAAATTCATACTGGACAACATTCCTTATGTTTTTTTATCAATCAGATGAATCTGTAATGTCAATTATGGAAGTGCAGGCAGAGTCAGATATGATAAGCAATTATATCGAAATGTATCACCTTGCTCTGGCAAAGTACATGAATCAGAAACACTGGCTGGCAGTTCCGGCAGATGTGGTGTATGAAATGGAGAACGGCAGAATTTCATAACAGCCGGAATGCAGAAGAAAATTGCGATAACCGTAAAAGTCCGTCGGAAAACAAATATATATTAGAAAAAGCAGAGGGGCAAAAAGCCTCTCTGCTTTTCCTTCATGAAATCTTAATCTGTTACCGCATTGTATCTTAATGAGTAAAACAATATAATAAAAAGCAAACAGGAGGACAGGAGGAAATGAGAACGCAATGAAAAGAAAATCAAATTACTTGGCAACTATTCTGTTTTTTATTTATCTGGCTCTCTTGATTTGGATCATATTGTTCAAACTACAATTTTCAATCCATGATCTGGATAAAATAAGAAGTGTGAATTTTATTCCTTTCTACTATGACAAGGAAATTGGAGTGGCATTTCACTTAACAGAGATACTCGAAAATGTTTTGATTTTCGTGCCTATGGGTATCTATCTTCAGATGCTGATGCCAAAAGTAAAACTATATGTGAAAATAATACTAATTGCAGGAACAAGTTTTTTGTTGGAAACCATGCAATATGTTTTAGCAATTGGACGTTCTGATATTACCGATGTACTTACCAATACGGTAGGCGGCCTTTTGGGGCTTGCTGTATATTCAATGGTGGTTCGGTTGATTGGAAATAGAGAGAAAGCCAACAGGATGTTTTCTGTTCTGGCGGGCATAGTAAGTGTCGCTGTAATCGGACTACTTGGCTTTATCCTGTATGCCAATCAGTAGGAGGTGCAGTTCTGTCGAACAAAGAAATAGTAACAGAAAAGCTGACGAGTGGATTCAACAATCATCAGAAGCATTTCAATCAGTTCACCATGACGTTTTTATTTTGTGTTATAATGTGTTATCAGATTTTTTTACCTTCGCTGCAGCTTCAGTCGGCACAGAGCAGATGTCCTGCACCCTTGTATTTTCCCTTAACAAAGTTTATAAACACTGGAGGGATATAACACAAGGGAAGTTCACCTGCGACAAATCCAATGTTTTCAAGGGCTTACAGAGAATTTATTATAAAATATAATAGTTGTTAAATCTCTTAAGACAAATGAAATCTCAATCGTAATTTAAGGAGGTCATATGAGTTTTACGATGTTATTGCTTCTCGCATACATAGTAATGGGTGTGGGAAGTTTTATCGCTTTTAAGCGAAAGCACAAAGCAATTGGTATAGCATTGCTGCTTGTAATAGTGCTTAGTGTCTTGATTTTGGGATACATGTGGATTCATTCGCCAATGTAACAATCGTTGTTTGGCGATTTGGTAAATTCTGATAAACTAATTTTATAGGGAACAGAAACTTTGAAGTTGGCGGAGATTAGGTATGAGCAAGATAAATGATGCATCAGTAGTGAAACAACAATATGCTACGCAAACTTTCAGTCTCACAGCGAGATTGAAAGCGCGCGGTTATTTGAAGTTGGAGGTGAGATGCTATGGATATAGAATTTAGAAAATTTACCGATTTTAATAGAGGTATTATGTATGATATTTTAAAGGATGCATACTCGTTTGATGAAAGGTGTGCCATCTGTTGGGATGAAAACTGGAAGCAGTCGGATGCCTTTTTCTTTGATAATCCTGATATTGCTGATAAATATGGTTTTGTAACTTGTTATAAAGGTGAACCAATAGGATTTATATGTTGGGACCCAAGAAATAGACCTGAATATGTCAAGATAGGGCATAATGGTATAAGAGCAAAGTACAAGGGAAATGGCTTTGGGAAAGCCCAATTAAGCGAGGCTATTCGGCGCATAAAAGAATATGAAGGACTGAAAGAAATACGAGTGTGGACAAATAGTAATCTAATTGCACCGAAGAATTATGAAAGTGTTGGTTTTATTTTATATGATACAAAAGAAAATAACGATGAGGCCGCTTTTTCGGGCGACTATTTGTATTATAAAATTCAGTTGCAATAGTATGAAAGAATAAAATTTCAGCAAGCCGGTGTGTTTAACTGAGAGACGAATTTGAAGTTGTCAAACTAAAATGTAAAGGAATATATGAATAAAAAATTGGAATAGTTTTGCTCATACCTAATTTTCTAACAAATATATTACTCGGATGCGGAAAAATGAGATCTGAATATTAATTTAGAAAACATTGCTGTGTCAGAAATAAAAAAAATTGAACATATAGGAACTACAGGTGGGATAGACGGTGATTATTCGTATTCTTTTTCAGATAATCAAATTGTTGAGTTTATAGATTTATTAAATCAAGTGGAGCTTGGTGGCAAAGTAGATGAAAACAAAGCATCATCAAATGGAGCTGTTTCTTATTATACAATTTATTTTGTAATCGATGAAACCCTGACAATTATTCCGGGGGAATATTTTAAAATTGGAGATACATTTTATGAGTTTGATAATTATGATGAATTGTGGGATAAATTTATAGTATTTAACAGTACAAAGTAAGCTACGAAAACTTTCAGGTTTATAAGACGAAAAGGTTATATATTTTTTACGGGAGTAATTTATTGTTATTAATGGAAAACAGCGTTGCAACTGCAGGTTGACACATTTCCTTACATAGATGGTGGATATGCAACTGGTAATATTGCTAAAATTACTTCATAAAAGAAAGGAGTGTTGTCAAATGAACATCGCAGATAGAATCTTATATTTAAGAAAATCTAAAGGAATATCGCAAGAGGAACTTGCAGATAAGGTTGGGGTTTCAAGGCAAGCTGTGTCCAAATGGGAAAGTGAGCAGAGCATGCCCGATGTGGAAAAAATAATTATAATGAGTGATTATTTTAATGTTACTACAGATTATATCTTAAAAGGTATTGAAGTAGTCGAAAATAAAGAAGAAAAAAGTAAAGAAATTGTAGGAAAAATGCTCTATATTGCATCTACAGCATTAATTGTAATTGGATTGTTATGTGCAATCGGTGAGTGGTATGAAAAGCAAACAATGTCTTCTATTTATGGATCAATGATTATTCAAGTGGTCGGTGTTTTTGAATATTTTCTTGCAAAAGTAATATCAAAAGAAAATTCATCTTTTTATGTGAAATGGTTAAATACAATTATAATTGCTTTTATACCAATATCTATGATTACGAGTTATATATCTGAGTTAATTTTTAAAGTAGGAGGAGGTATTTCACCTTATCCAATAGGAATATTTCATAGTTTTGTATTTTTGTTGGTCTATCTTATAGTTATAATGGTAAGCTATGCTTACCTAAAGAAGCAAAATAAATTTCTTATTTAAATTCAAGTTTGACGGAGGAATTGTATATGAAAAAGTACAGAACGGTGGCTTGTATCATTATTATGGCTATTGCTGCAATCGCAGGATTCTTTATTGGTGCCACATTGGATGAGACAATGGGCGGATCTATTCTGTTTTCGATGATTGCAGGAATTGCTTGTATTGTCTATAGCATTGAGAATCGTGAAGAATAACACAACTTCTCGTTTATCCAATAGAAAAATAAGAATAGATTGGAGAAAGATATGGCTTCAAGTAAAGAATATTTAACCTTTATATTGGAACAGTTATCCGATTTAGAGGGAATTTCATACCGTGCGATGATGGGAGAGTATATCATCTATTATCGTGAGAAAATTGTTGGCGGTATATATGACGATAGGTTGCTTGTAAAACCTGTAAAATCTGCTGTTTCACTTATGCCTAATGCAATTTATGAGTTGCCCTATGATGGAGCAAAAGAGATGTTGTTGGTTGATAATGTTGATAACAAAGATTTCCTGACAAAATTGTTTGTCGCTACGTATGATGAACTTCCTGCACAAAAAAAGAAGAAGTCATAAAATCGGAATTTAACGAGGAGGTAATGATTATGAGTAGAAATATAAAAGGTGGTTTTTTAACATTAAGTGGTGTTGTTGGTATTGTAGGAATGATAATAGCGGCAATGCAAAATCCAGCAACTGCATGGGTAACGCCACCTGGAAGAATGATTGTAAGTATTTTAGAAAATGGATTATTGATTCCTACGGTTTTATTCCTTGTTCTTTTTATTTATGGATTGTATATTCTCCTAACGGAGAAAAACGATTGAGCAATACCGATTTGTCGAATTAAGAAAACCGGTATTTGTGGAGGAGGAATTCTGTAATGAGATTTTTTGAAAATACCCGTAAGCCACAAGGCTTCGGCGGAAAATTGATGACGAAGATGATGAACAGCGGTCACGCCAAATTATCGCAATGGGGATTCTCAAATATCTCCGTGAAGTCTGATGCTGAAGTTCTGGATGTCGGCTGTGGCGGCGGAGCAAATATTGCGGTCTGGCTTGATAGATGTAGAAATGGCCACGTGACAGGAATGGATTATTCTGAGGTTAGTGTGGCAGAATCTCAAAAATTGAACGCCCTCGCCATTAAACAAGGGAAATGTAATGTAGTTCAAGGAGATGTATCTGCTATACCCTTTTCTGACGCGACTTTTGATTATGTTTCTGCCTTCGAAACAGTTTACTTTTGGCCAGGATTAGTAAAATGCTTTTCCGAGGTCAACCGTGTGCTGAAAAGCGAAGGCATATTTCTGATTTGTAACGAGAGTGACGGAACGAATGCCGCAGATGAAAAATGGACAAAGATGATCAATGGTATGAAGATTTACACATCTAAACAACTTGTTGCCGCTTTGAAAGAAGCGGGTTTTACAGAGATCAAAACGTATTCAAATGCAAAAAATCATTGGATAAGTATTGTTGCAACGAAATAGCCAAATTCCAGTTCATAAAATAGATTCTATAAGAATCAGGTTTTCTTTTTCATTTAGATGCAATTGGAAATTGTTTAGCAGCATAAAATATGTTACAATGCAGTTAGCCAATCCTAACCATGTTGTAAAAGAGGTAAATGTATGAGTGAAAGAATAAAACCCACGATCAGTGGTAGTGCTGAGACAATGCTTCAGAGCTTCTATGCCAGAGCCCAATATTCCAAAAGTAAACATAACAAATTCTATGATGCAAAGGCGGTAGAATTAGTCGATAGAATTGATTATGATTTTTCTACAGCTTCCAGGGATTCTACGATGGGAAAAGGAGTAATTGCCAGAACGGTAGTTTTTGATGAGTTAGTAAAGAACTTTATAGAGAAAAATCCTGATTGTACGGTGGTTAACATTGCCTGTGGTCTGGATACGAGATTTTACCGCATGGATAATGGTAAGATCACCTGGTACAATCTGGACCTGCCGGAAACGATAGCAATCCGCAATCAGATTTTCGCGGAATCCGGACGTGTTTCTACGATAGGAATTTCTGCACTTGATCCTGCATGGTCAGAAGAAGTAAAAGTGCGTGGGAAAATGCTTTTTATCATAGAAGGATTATCCATGTATCTGACAGCAGAAGAAAACGGTAAGATATTAAAAATAATAAAGGATAACTTTGATAATGCCTATATTCTTATGGAATGTCTGGCAAAGACATGGGTAAAGAAAGAAGGAATAGAAAAATCCATACAGCAGACAGGCTCAAAATTTGTCTTCGGGGCAGATTATTTTGAAGAACTTGGGAATATGACAGAAGGATATCACAAAATAAAAGATGATAATATTCTTCGTGGCATGGAGTTATTTTCATCTGCATATAGACTTTTGGCGTTATTACCGATTGCAAAAAAGGTTACGCAGAAGATTCTGATATTTGAAAAGGATTAACAGAGCATGCCATAATTGCATCTTGGAAGTAATTGGGTAGACATCTTATAAAATTTAAGGTATATGTCAATGCGGAATCCGTGACGCGGATGTAAATTAAAACTATCATAGAATCTGATTAAATCATTTCTGTCACAAAAAATAAGCAGCAAACCAATGTAATCTAGAAATCGCGCAGAATATTTTAGGAAATTCTGCGCGATTCTTATGTTTACCTCTGTTCCAATACCTTCCGGAGCTGCAGCGGATGCGGCATATCCAGCGCGGCCTTATCCAGCACATCTTCCTTGACAAAGACTTCCGACGGAGTGCCATCTGCCAGAAGCTTTCCGTGGGACAGTACGATCACCCTTGAAAAGCACTGTGCAACAAAGTCCATATCGTGAAGAATAGCCAGCACCAGTTTTCCCTTTTGAGACAGGCTGGTTATGATCTTGCGGATGATTTCTTTTCCCTTGTAATCCTGTGCAATGGTTGGCTCATCCAGAATGATCACATCGGTATCCATCGCCAGTACGGAAGCAATCGCAACCAGTTTTCGCTGGGAAAGTTCCAGATCGTATGGATTTTCCTCTGCATACGCAGAAAGCTCAGTCAGTTCCAGTGCCTCCAGCGCTTTTTCTCTGGCCTGTTCCTTGGACATTCCGATATTCAGCGGACCGAACATGACTTCGTCGATCACTTTGTATTTGAAGATCTGATCATCCGGATTCTGGAAAACATAACCGACCTGGCTTGCCAGAGAAGCAACCGTTCGTCCGGAAATATCTTCGCCTTTATATAATATGGTTCCGGACAAAGGCTTTAGCAGTCCTTTCAACAGACGGACCAGGGTAGTTTTTCCGGCGCCATTTTGTCCAATAATCGCTGTAGGACGTTGATCCAGCTCCAGCTCAAAGTTTTCAAAGATTGGATGGTCTTGCGTATAAGAGAACTGAAGATTATGAACAGAAAAACGATTTTCTGCTGTTCCTGTAAAAACCGGATCTTCCAGTGCAGGCAATCCGGCGGTTTTTCCGGTTTCGCGCAGTGCTTTTTTTATCCCTTCAACCGTAACCGGATAGGTTCCATCTTCCAGACAGATTCCCTGCTCTTTACAATAGCGGGCAGGATAGGGCGGGCAGATTCCAAGTGTGTCCAGATCCTCTCGTGAAAAGATCTGTTCCGGCGTATCAAAAGCAACCTGTTTTCCTTCATGAAGCAGAAGAATCTTGTCGCAGTAAGCAGCCAGCTTTTCCATTTTCTGCTCGATCATAAAAATCGTAATACCGGTCCTGGCAAGAAGTTCTACCGTATGGAAAACCTCTTCGCTGCCCTGAGGATCCAGCTGAGAAGTTGGCTCATCCAGCAGTAAAACCTCCGGTTCCATCGCCAGAATCGAAGCGATCGCCACACGCTGCATCTGGCCACCGGACAGATCAAACGGATTCTTGTCTCTGAACTGCCAGATGTCCAGCTGATGAAGGACCTTATCCAGCCGTTCCCGAATCTGTTCTGCAGGTATTCCAAAGTTTTCCAGTCCGAATGCCACCTCATCCCATACCGTATCCTTGGCACCGGAGAGCTGGTTGAATGGATTCTGGAAGATCAGTCCGACTTTTTTACAAAGCTCTGCAGTCGGTGTAGTAGCGGCCGGTATACCGTCGATGGTCACTTTACCGCCGTAAGCGCCCTTATAGAACTGCGGAATCAGTCCGCAAAATGCCTGACTGAGCGTGCTTTTCCCGGCACCGTTTTCTCCGATAATTCCAATAAATTCCCCTTTTTCTGCCGTAAAAGAAATATCATCCAACGCCAGTTTTTTCGCATGGGGGTACCGATATTTCAGATGTTCTACTTCTAAGAAAGCCATAAGTAAACCCTCCCAATCACTGCCAGGATCAGACCGATGATACATAACCGGCTGAAGATCCTGTCTGCTTTTGTTTTTTTGTGGGGATGCATCCATGTTTTCGTTCCTTTGACTCCAAATCCCCGCACTTCCAGAGCGATCGCGCGCTCCCGGGTGGCTGTCAGTGCACTCATGACCACCGGAGAAATCAGTGGAAGAAACGCTTTGATGCGGATCAGAAGATTTCCTTCGGTCTCCATGCCACGGCTTCTCTGCGCATCCGTGATCGTATGCATGGTTCCCATCATCTGTGGGATGATCTGGAATACAGAGTTGATGATATAGCCGAATCTTGGAGAGAAACCTTTGCGCTCCAGTTCATCTACCAGTTCCGAAGGACGGGTAGACAGTACAACGATGGCAAAGGAGAGCAGCATATTCAGGATATTCAGACCGATATGTGCCGCATAAAGCAGGCCCTCTTTGTAAAATTTGAGAAATCCGATGGCAAACAGTACATTCTTGTTCTGCTGATTGACCAGACCATGAATCAGAAAAATTGTAAGAATAATTGTAAAAGAAAATGCAATCAGCGGCAGGGCTTTTTTAATAAGCCTGCCGCTTTTTAACAGTGCAAAACTGATTATGATCATTACTGCAAATCTCCACAAAGAACCAGTCAGAAGGGGGATGCAGATTGCTGCTGCCAGATACCATAATTTGGTAAATGGATGAAGCTGTGTCAGCCAGCTTCCGTTATTTGTGTATAAACTGATGGTTTTCATATATTAATCCAGACTTTCGATGGTTTCTTCTGTATCGTACAGAGTAGTAAGTTTCTTTGGAAGACCTTTGAGGATCAGGAATACGATAATCAGTGTGATCAGCTTATCCGGTACATCCACAACGATCTCATCCAGCAGAGAACCCAGTGCCAGTGGAAGTTTTGCTGCCTGTGTTGCGGCAAATACTGCATCACCCCATACATTTCCGGTTGTACCACCCCAGAACAGAATGTTCAGTGGTGTGGAAACCACAACAGCTGCCAGTCCGCCTGCACATGCAGTTAACAAAGCTTTTGGGAATGTTTTCATAAATCCGATACGGGCCATGATACCTACAACAAGACCGATAAAGAGACTGGTCAATGCATAAACCAGGGTAATATTATCACCGGTGGTAAATCCGTAGATCAGGTTGTTTGCAGCACCACAGATGGCTCCGATGATCGGTCCGCCCAGTGCCGCACCGATACAGGTTCCGATGCTGTCCAGCCATAATGGCAGTTTCAGGAAACTGGCGAACAGTTTTCCAAGATAGTTGATTCCGATACATGCCGGTATCAGAACGATGACTGCGGCGCTCAGTTGTGTTTTAAAAATCTTTTTCATAGTACATCCTCCCTCGATGTCATTTTATTTTTTCAGATGTTCGGATTCCGGTTTATGCCTGGATCCTGGTAAATGCTTCCAGCGCTGTCAGGATTTCCCGTTCTTCTCCGCTCATGGAAGTTGCTTCTTTGCTGGCGTATTTTCCAATATCTTCTGCAACAGAGGACTGGGAAGCAGCTACGACATTCAGAATAGAAGCGGTACGCACCCCGCGAAGAGATCCAAGGACAAACAGTACTGCGGTTTCCATATCCGATGCGACAGCACGTTTTCCGGTCCAGTAACTGTAAAGTTCCGGGTTCCGTTCCCCGTAGAGACAGCTGTGACTGCGACAGATACCCATATGATATGGAATCTTTTCGGCAGCTGCGCTTTCCCGACAGGCACTTAACAGGTCAAAATCAGGAATTGCAGGATACTGTGCTTCTACATAAGCAGTGGAAGTGCCATCATCTCGGATCGCTCCGGTCACTAGAATCAGATCGCCAAGAGCACATTCCGGCTGCAATGCTCCGCAGCTTCCGATACGGATCAGGTTACGGACACCACACTGGATCAGTTCCTCCACGGCAATCGCACAGGAAGCAGCACCGATTCCGGTAGAAGTAACCAGCACTTTTTTACCCTTATATGTACCGCGCCAGCTGCGAAATTCCCGGTTGGATGCAAGCAGTTCGGCATCTTCCAGATGAGTAGCCACCGCATCCGCCCGCGCCGGATCTCCCGGTAACAACGCACAGTCCACGTCCAGATCCTTCGGAAGACGAATATGAGGCATCAGGTTTTCAGACATAAACAAAACCTTCTTTCTAAAAATATTTGCCTGTTTACCTTAACACTTTACAACTGTCTTGTCAATTGTAAATATAACTGTATACATAGAAGGACGGAAAGTTGTTATATGATAATGGAAGTTCTGTGAAAAGTAACCTTGGACAACAGAAATATGATGAACTGCAACATAGGAAAACAGGATTGACATTTTCCAGAGATATCCTTATAGTGAAATTTAGAATTTTTATTTTTAGAATGTGATTGTTTACACAGACAGAGAAAAACAGAAAATAGAGAAAAAGGAGATCTGTAACATGAATGATTTATTATTAGTAATTGATATGCAAAACGTATACCTTCCCGACCAGCCATGGGCATGCGAGACCGCAGCGCGCACAAAGGAAAATATCCTGAAACTTCTGGAAAACCATCCAAAAGATCAGACCATCTTCACCCGCTACATCGCCGCCGAACACCCGGTCGGGACCTGGAAAACCTATAATGAACTGAATCGCAAAATCAATGAGAATCCGTGGATGAACGAACTGATGGACGGAATCAAAGAAGCCGCCGAATCATACCCTGTCTACGACAAAAGCACCTATTCCTCCTTCCAGGTCCCAACCATCCGCAAAGCCGCCCAAAAAGCCGACCGCGTCATCCTGACCGGCGTCGTTTCCGAGTGCTGTGTCCTTTCCACTTTCTTCGAAGGCATCGACCTCGGTTGCAAACTCATCTGGCTCACCGACGCCACATCCGGCCTGAATCCGGTCCTGGAGGAGGAAACTTTGCATATTTTACAGGGATTGTCACCACTGCATGTGGAATTTTTAAGTACAGAGGATTATCTGTCAAACAGATAATCGTAATATTTTTGCAGAATGAATAAGAAAATATTTGCAGCTTGGCACTTTTATGTTATCATACTTACACAAACATTCGTAATGAGGGGGAACACTACAGATGAAAAAACAAAAAGTGTGTGCGTTGTTTTGCATTGCTGCAATAAGTATGAGCCTCGCTACACCAGCGAAAGCAGATGACAGGTATCCAAGTCTGAACGAAACAGAAGAAACTCTTTATGAAAAAGAAAACCAGGAAGAATATGAGTTGCCCGATGATATCGTGGTCGATTCAAATAACCAGAGCCAGGAACAGCAGACAACGGAAGAAGGAACCTGCTATGTCAATGGCAAGGCTTATCTGTTTGATCAGAATGGTGCCATGATCAAAGCTTTGTAAAAAGCTATCGCATATTTTTATACTACAGAAGCCATAACCGAATCAGATGTTGATTCGGTTATGGCTTTTCTTCGTTATTCATAAGATAATTTCTATCCCGTTTGTAAAAATCACAAATAATTTCTCGTAAAATTGATTTTCATTAACAATATAATGATTTATTTTTTCTGAAAATAATATATATTTATGAAAATACAATAAATTTTTATTTGATTTCAATCATTTTTGTGCTATTATACACATATAAACTTTTGTGATGAGGGAGGAAATACACATGAAAAAACAAAAAGTATGTGCATTACTTTGCGTGGCAGCTCTGAGTATCAGTTCTGTCACACCAGCAATGGCGGCAGATCTTGCCGAAACTCCACAGGTTGAGGCGGGAACAGAAGAGCAGCAGGAAGTGGTTACTGATCAGGCGAATAAGGAAGCCCCTGAAGGGGTTTCAAGGGAAGAGGAAACACAGGAAGAAGTGGATCAGAAAACAATTGAGGAGCCTGTACCATCCGGTGATGAAAGCACCGCGGAAATCACAGGTGATGAACAGGTCGTTCCGGAAGAAACGGTTTCCGGTGACGGAATTTCCAATGATACAGCTCCGGTTACGGATCAGGGAACTGTCGAAGGCGACGAAGAAGACGGCATTCCCACAGATGGCTGGTACACCGATGAAAATGGAAATACATATTATTATGAAAATGGAGAAAAACTTCAGGAAGTCATCGTAGAGATCGAAGACGAAGATGGTTCCATCTATGGATATTATTTCAACGAAGAAGGTGTGATGGCTGTATCGGGAACTACCTGGATTTCTTATTACGATGAGGAGTCTCAGACATGGATTTCTGGACAGATTTATGCTGACGATAACGGACATCTTTACAAAGGTTGGAACCAGTATCCTGGCCCTGGTAAGGCAGAATATTACGGTGACGATTATATCGCATACTGTGAAAAATTTTTACAGGACGGCGATGTATTGTATTATTTTGATGAAAGCGGTTATCGTGTGAAAAATAAAACGATTATCGTTAATGGTATTATGTACAAAGCAGACAGTAATGGAGCGCTGACGGTACAGGATACTTCAGCCAATACCGGCTGGCAGATGATTGACGGTTCGTGGTATTACTATAAAGATGGGGAAATACTGAAAGATACCTACGCAACCATCCGTGGTACTTTATATTATTTTAATTCTGATGGAACAATGGCAACTGGCGTTTTTTATGATGAAAAACTTGGTTATAACAGACTGGCGGAACCGAGTGGAAAAGTAGTATCTGCAACTGGCTGGTATCAGTCCCCGGAAAACAAAAAATGGTACTGGTTTGATGAAAAAGATGTTGTTACCATGGGGTCGTTGAAGACAATTAATGGAAAACAGTTTTATTTTGATGAAAATGGTATCATGCGGACCGGGTCTTTCTGGGCAAATTACGAGGATGAAAATGGCGAATGGATATCTACTGTGTTATTCGCAGATCAGTATGGTGCCATCAGTAAAGCACCTGGCTGGAAACAGATCGATGGAATCTGGTACTATGTCAAAGGAACCGGTGAAGCCGCAGCTAATGAAATCATAGATGTAAAAGGAAAATCCTACTATTTTGATGAAAATGGAATTATGCAGACCGGCTTTATTTCTGCATGGGATGGCGCCCATGAATATACCTATGTAGCGGATGCATCCGGTGTTCTCATTAAAAATCAGTGGGTAAAAAAAGGCATAGAATGGTATTATACAGATGCTTCAGGAGCTGTATGCACTAACCAGTGGCTCAAAAATGGCATGTACTATGTCGGTGCCAAAGGAGTTATGGCAATTGGTTCAGAATATATCGATGGTAAATGGTATGTCTTTGATGAGAACGGTCGGAAACAGGCAACCATCGGAGAGAAAAACGGCTGGCAGCTCATTGAAGGTATCTGGTATTATGCAGCAAATGGAGAACCATACAATGGCTGGCTGAATCATTCTTACTATCTTGTAAATGGTAAGATGATCACGGACCGTACCGTTCCTGCTGAACATAACAGTGAACAATCCTGTTATCTGGGAAGTGATGGAACTGTTCAGACCGGCTGGCTCTATCAATATGGAAGCTGGCATTATGCAGCAAAAGATGCGAAGACCGGAGATACTGTTCTGGTTGAAGATGACTGGAAAAAAATCAACGGTAAATGGTATTATTTCGACGGTATCTATATGGTAGAGAATACACTTATGAAAATTGGCGGACAGGTATCCCGGTTTGCATCAGGCGGTGCATGGCAGGGATATGTGAACACAACAGGCTGGGTATCTGTTGGCGGCGAATGGTACTATATCAATACGGACGGAACACTCAATACGGAAGACAAAGTGATTAACGGACATATGTATCATTTTGGCGGTGGCACAGCCATGATACGGCAAAATTTCTTTGAGGATAAGGATACCGGAGATCTTTACTGGATTAACCAGGATGGTATTATTGATACAACACCAGGCTGGAAACAGGATCGCTGGGGCAACTGGTATTATGTGAAAAATGGTAAACTTGTAACCGGAACGCAGACGATCAATGGTACAACCTATGATTTCTTCAGGGGAAATGGCTGTATGGAAGCGAATACTTATGGACGTGTAGGAGATACATTATTCCTTTATGACAAGGATGGAAAAAGAACTCCTGTTTCTGACGGCTGGTATCTGAATAAAGAAACGACAGGAAATGTATGGTACTATTTCAAAGACGGAATGGCATATGAAGGTAATATCGGTCAGTATTATGTAGAATATGGGCAGATGGTTTGTGGAATCACCAGAAGCTGGACAACCGATTCTACATATGTGTTATATATGTATGACGACAATGGTCATCTGGTAACCAATCGCTGGATCTACCGTTGGGGTCATTGGTATTATGCGGGAGTTACTGGAAAACTGTATACTGGAACCTGCTATGTCAATGGAAAAGCATATCTGTTTAATTCAGAAGGAGAAATGGTGAAGGAATTGTAATCCATTCATTTTTCAAGGTATCTTGTTAATTGTCCGGCAGATCGTCGGAACTGAAAAGAAGAGGAAATCGATAGTTCTAACAGCTATCGACTCCCTCTTCTTTTTATCTTTCTTTTTTTATTTTACTCCGTGTCGGATATTTTTTATCCAGCCGTTTTTCATATTTTCGTAATACCCGTTTCCGAGCCCCCGCCACGATCTGTGAAATATACCTCAACAGCGGCTCCGTAGCGATCGCGAAGATGATCAGTGTCATACAGCACTTCCGCGTCATCACTCCAATTCCAAACAGATCCTTCAAAAAGATCACACAGAACAGCAGTCCGGCGACCATGCCGCCCCATACGATCCAGCGGAATACATTCATCGGTTTACTGATCTTGAAGAGAATCATCAGGCCGACGATTGCCAGCAGAAGCGTGGCTGCCGTGGAAATTTCTTCATTGGATAATCCGAATGTCTGTCCAAACACGGTAAGGAATCCTACGATCAGGACATCCGTAAGGCCGGCCGGCAGTGCTTTTAAAAGTACATTCGTAAGAAAGTGTCCTTCGATCATTTTCTTATTCGGTTCCATCGCCAGCAGGAATGCCGGGATACCGATGGTGAACATGGCGACCATGGAAATCTGTGACGGTTCCAGCGGATAGGTGATCATAAACGCCATGGAGAACAGTGACAGCAGAAAACTGAAAATGTTCTTTACCAGAAACAGGCTGGCGGAACGTTCGATGTTATTGACAACCCGACGACCTTCCAGTACAACCGAAGGCATACAGGAAAAATTCGATTCCAACAATACCAGTTGAGACGCCTGTGCCGCTGCATCACTTCCCGATGCCATCGCGATACTGCAGTCCGCATCTTTCAGTGCCAGTACATCGTTGACGCCGTCACCGGTCATTGCAACCGTTTTTCCGGCTTCTTTTAATGCACGGACAAATTGACGTTTCTGATCCGGTGTCACACGACCAAAGACCGTGTATTTTAATACAGCCCGTTTGATATCATCCGGTGTCTTTAACTGGCTGGCATCAATATAATTATCGGCGTTGGCGATTCCCGCCTGAGAAGCCACTTTCGATACCGTAACCGGATTATCACCGGAAATAACCTTGATATCCACACCCTGATCCGCAAAATACTGAAATGTCTCCCAGGCCTCTTTTCGGATCGGGTTGGCAAGCAATACAAGTCCATATGGAATCACGGATTCTGTCAGTGCCTTTCCGTCCGGTGTTCCCTCATATCGCCCGAAGACGAGAACTCGGTAACCTTCGCTACCATAAGATTCGATCGTTTCTTTATATGTCTCATAATCGTTCCGAAGTACAAACTCCGGTGCACCAAGTACATAAGAAACCGTACCGAATGTCGCGCTGCTGTATTTGAAAGCAGAAGAGAAGGAAGTCACGGAAGTGGCAACCTGTCCGCTTCCCTGTGTAAAATACTCCTGCATCGCTGCCATCGTGATATTATCCTTTGACATCGCGTGGGCAAAATCACCCAGCAGTTCTTTTAACGGTGGAAGTTCTTCTTTTTCATAAGGTTCCAGAGAAACCACATCGTGAACCTTCATTGTATTTTCGGTAATTGTACCGGTCTTATCAACACATAGTACATTAACCCGGGCAAGTGTCTCGATACATTTCATATCGTGAACCAGAACCTTTTTCTGCGCCAGCCGCATGACACTGACCACCAGAGCCACACTGGCAAGCAGATACAGTCCTTCCGGGATCATACCGATGATCGCAGCAACCATCGCCTGCATACTGGTTTTGATCGAACTGTCACCGAGCAGATACTGCTGTACAAAAAGGACGATGCCAATCGGAATGATCAGAAATCCTACAACCTGTACCAGCTTATTCAGTGAGCGAATCATCTCGGACTGTTCGCCTTCTTTGGTTGCCTTTGCCTCCAGCGTCAGTTTTGAGATATAAGAATCTGCGCCGACCTGTTCGAGACGGCCAAGACAGGAACCGGAAACCACAAAACTTCCGGACATCAGTGTATCCCCCGGCTTTTTCGTGATTTCGTCGGATTCGCCGGTCAGCAGGGATTCGTTGACCTGTACTTCTCCGTCAATCACACTAGCATCGGCACAGATCTGATTACCCGCCTGAAACTTTACAACATCATCCAGCACTGCCTGTTCAGCAGGAATCGTCTGGAACTTACCGTCACGCATAACGGTTGCTTTCGGAGCATTTAACACACTCAGATTATCCAGAACTTTCTTGGAGCGGATCTCCTGAATGATACCGATCAGCGTATTACAGATAATAACCGGTAAGAAAGTCAGATCACGAAATGCGCCGACCATGATCAGCAAAACGGCGATCACAATGAAAATCAGGTTAAAATACGTGAATACGTTACTTGTGATAATTTCCTTCGTCGTTTTGGAAGGAGAGTCCACCGGAGCATTGCTCCAGCCCTTTTCCATTCGTTCCTTTACCTGTGCCTGGGTAAGACCGGTATCCGCGGCTGTCTCAATCCGCGCTACCGGTTTTCTCAGAATCTTTGCTTCCTGAGAATCTTTTGTTTTCTTCAATGGCGCTGCCTCCTTTTACTGTACCTGCTGAAGTCCCGTGATGTCCGGCTCGATCAGAAGAGAATAGTTGGTATAATATACGACAAATCCCGGTTTCCCGCCAGTTGGCTTCCGGAGATTTTTCTTCTGTGTATAATCAATTTCCACTTTCGGTGCCTGTCGGCCTTTGGAGTAGTAAGCAGCCAGTTTGCCGGCCTCCTCAAAGGTACGGTCCGGAAGTTCTTCATTTTTGGATTTTACAATCACATGCGATCCCGGCTGCCCTTTGGCGTGAAACCACCAGTCGTTGCCGGAAGCAAATTTAAAGGAAAGCTCGTCATTCTGAAAATTATTTTTTCCGACATAGATATCATATCCATCGCTGGAAATATAATGATACGGGCGGGAGATGATTCGTACTTTTTTGCCGCCACCTGTATTTTTCCGTTTTACATAACCGTATTCCATCATCTCTTCTTTGATCTGTATCAGATCTTCTTCCGAAGATGCGATATCAAGAGAAGCGGCGATGGATTCAAGATGTTTGATCTCGTCCCCGGTTTCCTGTAAAAGCGTATCCAATGCCTCTTTGGTTCGCTTTAACTTACTGTATTTATCGAAATATTTCTTTGCATTTTCCTGTGGTGTCATTGTTTCATCCAGTGGAATCTTGATCATCTCGTTTGTGTAATAATTCAACGCTTCCATGGATTTTGCCCCAAGTTCTACTTCGTAGCCGTAAGTATTCAACAGTTCGCCCCAGACACGGTATTTTTCTTTCTTTTCGGTATCTTTGAGCTGTTTTTGCTGCAACTGATATTTTTTCACGTTTCGTTCCAGCGCATTCTGTACGATCTTTCGCAGATCCACTGTTTTCTGTCGCATCTTGGTGACGATATTCTTTTCAGCATAGTATGTCTCCAGTACCGGGAAGATCGAAGGGTAGGAGACGGAGCGGTAATCCTGATACTGAGATAACGGGAAACAGGAAAATTCTACCGGCTCTTTTCCTTTATATATAATGTTCGGCTCAAAATGTCCGTCCCGGATATCTTCCACCATGCGAAGAAAGGTATGTGCCAGATGCACCCGTTCTGCATCGTTAAGACCGTCCGTAGGGATGCCGCCGTCGATGCCGGCACGGTAGCAGACTTCTTCCGCCATCAACGGACTGATGCCTGTGATAGAAGTATAGATCGCTTTCGCCACATTCATCGGACGCGGGAAAATCTTTTCCCGGAAAAGCTCTTCGGTCAATGTGAACGGGTTCAGTTTTGACTGGGTTTCCGGGATAAAATACGGACGTCCCGGAAGAACTTCCCTGACAGAACTCATATGTGCGGATACGTGCTTGATACTGTCGATGATCTGATCTTCTTCGTTACAGAAGATAATATTGCTGTGTTTTCCCATGATCTCCACGATCAGATATTTGGTACACAGATCACCCAGTTCATTCAGATGCTCGATCGTAAAACGGATGATTCGTTCCATACCGGGCTGTTCTACCGCGATGATCTTGCCGCTTCCGATATGTTTTCTTAAGAGCATACAGAAGTTCGGCGCTGTCAGCGGGCTTGGTTTATTGGTTTCGGTCAGATAAATCAGCGGGAGAGAAGCACTGGCTGATAAAAACAAACGGTACTGTTTCCGCTGATTTTTAATGGTTATGATCAACTCATCATTTTCCGGCTGAGCGATCTTATTGATCTTGCCGCCGGTGATGGTCTGGTTTAATTCTGTTACAATATTTGCAATTGTAATTCCGTCAAAAGCCATAAAAACACACTCCTTCTTTGAATATTTTTATTATAACAGAAAAAAAGGATTTGACTAGGGTTTTGTAATGACTTATAATAAAAACATATGCATATTAAGCAATAATTAAGAATTATTTAAAGTGAGAGAACTATTATGATTAAAAGCATGACAGGATTTGGAAGAGCCGAGGCACAGGACGAGCAGCACAAATTTACGGTTGAGATCAAATCCGTAAATCATCGGTATCTGGACTTTAATATCAAGATGCCGAAAAAGCTCAGCTTTTTTGACAGTGCGATCCGTACACTGCTGAAAGAGTACATGCTGAGAGGAAAGGTTGATGTATTTATTAGCTACGAGGATTTTACACAGTCTCATATGATTCTGCAGTATAATCGGGAAGTAGCCGGTCAGTACATGGCTTACTTTAAGGAGATGGCAGATACCTTTGGTATCCGTAATGACATCACCGCAGCGGAGCTTGGCAGGTTCCAGGATGTATTTACAATGGAAGAAGCGGATTCGGATGAAAAAGAATTATGGGGGCTTCTGGAACAGGTTCTCCGGAAAGCCTGCGAACAGTTTGTTACAACACGGAAAACAGAAGGGGAAAACCTCCGCACTGATCTTGTGCAGAAACTTGATCAGATGCTTGAAAAAGTTGGAATGGTGGAGGAGCGTTCACCGCAGATTCTCCAGGAGTACCGGCAGAAACTGGAAGATAAGATGAAAGAACTGTTAGGCGATACGCAGATCGAAGAGAGCCGGATCGCGTCGGAAGTGATCATCTATGCAGACAAGATCTGTACAGATGAGGAAACCGTTCGCCTGAAAAGTCATATCCAGCATATGAAAGATGTACTTGCCGAGGGCGAGGGGATCGGTCGGAAACTGGATTTCATCGCACAGGAGATGAACCGGGAGGCAAACACGATACTGTCCAAGGCAAATGATCTCGAGACATCCAACCTGGCAATCGACCTGAAGACAGAGATTGAGAAAGTGCGGGAACAGATTCAAAATATTGAATAGTCCGCAGAATGAGGACACGGAATGGCCGGTTTTATTAATATCGGATTCGGTAATATTGTCAACCGGGACAAAATCGTTGCCGTAGTCAATCCGGATGCTGCCCCGGTAAAACGGATGGTGCAGCAAGGAAAAGAAGAAAAGAAAGTGATTGATGCTACCCAGGGAAGACGGACAAAAGCGGTGCTTGTCACCCAGGAAGGATTTCTGGTTTTGTCGGCATTGCAGCCGGATACCATCGGGAAGCGTCTTCATGCAGAAAAAATTATAGAAGAAAAAGGTGATCTGGATGAGTAAAAAAGGAAGTCTGGTAATTATTTCCGGTTTCTCAGGTGCCGGAAAAGGAACCGTAGTCAAAGAACTGATGAAGAACTATGACTGCTACGCGCTGTCCATCTCAGCGACTACAAGAAATCCACGGCCGGGTGAGGAAAATGGTCGGGAGTATTTCTTTAAGACCAAGGAAGAATTTGAAGAACTGATTCGTCAGGATGCACTGTATGAATACGCACGGTATGTAGATAATTATTACGGTACACCGAAAGCCTATGTCGAAGAACAGCTGGCAGCCGGTAAAGACGTGATCCTGGAGATTGAAGTACAGGGTGCACTGAAAGTAAAAGAGAAGAATCCACAGGCACTGTTATTATTCATAACCCCGCCGTCCGCCGAAGAACTGAAACGTCGTCTGGTAGACCGTGGAACAGAAACCATGGACGTGATCAACGGTCGTATGCGCCGTGCTGCGGAAGAGTCCGAGAGCATGGACCGTTATCAGTATCTGGTCGTCAATAATGATCTGGATACCTGTGTCAAGGAAGTTCACCAGCTGATTCAGAGAGAACACCTGAAGGTGTCCGAGAATCTTGATCTGGTTGCTGATATACAAAAAGAACTCAAAGAAATGAAAGGAGAATAAACTATGATACATCCATCTTATACAGAATTAATTCAGGCAGTAAACAAAGACGTTGAGGAGAGTGATACTCCTGTATGTAACAGCCGTTACTCCATCGTACTTGCTACCAGTAAACGTGCAAGACAGCTGATCGCAGGTGCAGAACCGATGGTAAATTATCCGCTGAACAAACCGCTGTCTATCGCAGTAGAAGAGGTTTACAAAGGAAAAGTAAATATCATTCCGGACAGCGAAGATGTAGAAGAGGCTGAGGCAGAAGCAGCTCTGGAAAAAGAACTGGAAGCTGAAGAGGAAGCAGCAGAAGAAACTACAGAAGAGTAAAAAGGATCAGAAGGGATGTTGTGCAGATGCGTGCTGGCATCCCTTTTTACACGAACGGAAAGGATTTATTTATCTATGTATATATTTTTCATGTCTCTGGGATGTGATAAGAACCTGGTAGATTCCGAGGAAATGCTTGGTGCACTGGTAAGCCGTGGATTTGAAGTGACAGATGATGAATCACAGGCAGAGGTGATCGTTATCAACACCTGTTGTTTTATCCATGATGCAAAGGAAGAGAGTATTCAGGCGATTCTTGATATGGCGAACTATAAAACCGAGGGTAATCTGAAAGCTCTGATCGTAACCGGATGTCTGGCACAGCGTTACAAAGAAGAGATCACCAAAGAGATCCCGGAAGTGGACGCAGTTCTTGGTACCAACAGCCAGGCGGCGCTTTTAGATGCCGTAGACGAGGCTTTGAAAGGAAAAGTAAGCCACGTATTTACACCGCTGGAAGGGATTCCACAGGTACCGGGAAAACGTATGATCACAACCGGCGGTTTTTATGAATATCTGAAGATTGCAGAAGGCTGCGACAAACACTGCACCTACTGCATCATCCCGAAGATTCGCGGAAATTACCGCAGTGTTCCGATGGAAACCCTGATTGAACAGGCAAAACAGCTGGCAGAACAGGGCGTCAAGGAACTGATCCTGGTAGCGCAGGAGACTACAATCTATGGAACTGATCTTTACGGTAAGAAATCTCTGCACCTGTTATTAAAAGAGCTGTGCAAGATCCCTGGTATCGTCTGGATCCGTGTTCTGTACTGTTATCCGGAAGAAATTTATCCGGAACTGATCGAGACGATCCGCGATGAGAAGAAGATCTGTCATTACCTGGATCTGCCGATTCAGCATGCGAGCGATAGGATCTTAAAACGGATGGGAAGACGTACCTCCAAACAGCAGCTGATCGATATCGTATCCACACTTCGAAAAGAGATCCCGGATATCGTTCTTCGTACCACACTGATCACCGGTTTCCCGGGAGAGACACAGGAAGATCATGAAGAACTGATGGAATTCGTGGATCAGATGGAGTTTGACCGTCTCGGCGTATTTACCTATTCTCCGGAAGAAGACACACCGGCGGCAACCATGGAAGATCAGATCCCGGAGGAAGTCAAACAGGATCGTCAGGCAGACCTGATGGAACTGCAGCAGGAGATTTCTCTGGAACGCGGAGAAAAATGTGTCGGAAAAGACTACCTGGTAATGATCGAGGGAAAAGTAGCAGACGAGAATGCTTATGTGGGACGTACTTACGCAGATGCACCGGGAATTGACGGCTACATGTTTATCAATACCGGCGAACTTCTGATGTCCGGTGATTTTGTGAAAGCACATGTGACCGGGTCCCTGGAATATGATTTGATAGGAGAGATTGCAGATGAATACACCGAATAAACTTACGATGCTTCGTGTTATTTTGATTCCGTTTTTTGTAGTATTTCTTCTTGGAAATTTTGGCACCTGGTCCAAATGGGTGGCACTTGCCATCTTTATCGTAGCCAGCCTGACCGATATGCTGGATGGCTATCTGGCACGCCGCGATAATCTGGTGACCAATTTTGGGAAATTCATGGATCCGCTGGCAGATAAGCTGCTGGTTTGCTCCGCAATGATCTGTCTGGTTGACATGTCCCGGATCCCGAGCTGGATCGTTATCATCATCATCGGACGTGAGTTTGTGATCAGCGGTTTCCGTCTGATCGCTTCCGATAACGGTGTCGTGATCGCAGCCAACTACTGGGGAAAATGCAAAACCGTCTGCCAGATGTTTATGATCATCGTCCTGATCGCGAACCTTGGTGGTGGATTTGTGGTTGTGGAACAGATTCTGATCTATGCTTCTCTGATCCTGACCGTGATTTCCCTGATCACCTATCTGTGGCAGAACCGCAGTGTTCTTTCCATGCAGGAATAACATACCGCAGAGATATAAAAGAAGGAAGAAAGGATATATGTATTTCATTTGCGAATACATATATCCTTTCTTTTGGTATCGATCCGATGGCGTTACTCTTTTATCCCCGCCGGAGCATTTTCATCATCGACAGCATCCGGTCCATCTTTGCGGTTTCCTGCGGCGATTTTCCTTTTTTCAACGCCTTCGCGATCATATCCATTTCCCCCGGACTGAACTGCAGTCCGTTTCTTTTGGAATTGGCTGCGGCAGACATTAAAAACGCAAGCATTTCATTCTGATTCTTTTTGCTGCCCTGCTGTACCAGAGAATTTAACAGTGCCATCTTGGCGGGATCGATGCCTGCCAGTGTGGAGTCATTCATCCATTCCTGAGCCATGTTTGTCACCTCCTGATCAAAGTGGTTCTGCGGGTTCCTGCGGCATCTGCAAAATCTCCAGTGCGTGAAAAGCAAACAAGATCTGATCGATCGTTTCTTTCTGGCTGTCGCCTGCATACGTTCGAAGCTGCTGCAGAATGTCCAGAGGCTGTGAAGACCGGGGCTGCTCGGACATCATCGTCAGCTCTGCCGGTCCTCCGGAAAACATGGAGATCGTATGCGAAAGCTCCATCATTTTTGCATACAGGGCAAAGATCCGCTGGGCGCCTGCCGGGAAATACGGAACGGCTGCTTTTAACATTTGCAGAGAATCCTGCGCCAGCATCTGATCCAGAGGTGTCATCGGAGAGGTATGTTCTTCATTCATAAAAACTTCCCCGTTTTTTCTACTATCTTATGCGGTGCGCCGGAAAAAGAGACGCCGGCTGCATAAGATAACAGTAGGAATGTAACTGGTGAAAGGAAGTACTGTTATGAAGAGTCGAAAAAAAGAAGCGGAGAAACTGGTGATTGACGGAAATGCACTCTATGAACTGGATACCGAATGTCTGGAACGAAAACGGAAAGGAAATTCCTTGCAATCCACCCGGAATACCCCTATAATAGAACAGGCGAAAAATAATAAAATAAGAAAAAGGAGACGTTATGACAAATCAAACAAATGATGTAATTCGCGATGCCAAACAGCTCGGTATCCCGAAAATGTTAATCCTTGGTCTGCAACATATGTTTGCGATGTTCGGTGCAACCATCCTGGTTCCGATCCTGGTAAACAGCTACTTTGTAGATGCCTGCGGCGAAGGTCCGACACGTGGTCTGACGGTTGCTGTTACCCTGTTTTGTGCAGGTTTCGGTACTCTGTTATTCCATGTATGCTCTAAGTTCCAGGTTCCGGCTTTCCTGGGATCTTCCTTTGCTTTCTTAGGAGGATTTTCTACCGTAGCCAACTTGAACACCGGTATGTATGCAACCATGAGTGTCAATGACAAGGCAGCGTATGCCTGCGGTGGTGTAGTTGTAGCCGGACTGATGTATCTGATTCTGGCTCTGATCATCCGTCTGGTAGGTGTAAAACGCGTAATGAGATTCCTTCCTCCTGTAGTAACCGGACCGGTTATTATCTGTATCGGACTGAGTCTTGCAGGCTCTGCGATCAACAACGCGTCCACCAACTGGTTCCTTGCCGTTGTTGCTCTGGCAGTCATCATCATCTTTAACATCTGGGGAAAAGGTATGTTCAAGATCATTCCGATCCTGATGGGCGTTGTGATCTCCTATGTGGTAGCGCTGATCATGAATGCGATGGGAATCACCAATCCGGACGGATCTGCGATCCTGAACTTTTCTTCTGTAGCTTCCGCAAACTGGGTAGGTCTTCCTCCGATGCAGTTCGCAAAATTTGATGTGACAGCGATCCTGGTTATGGCTCCGATCGCTATTGCAACCATGATGGAGCACGTAGGTGATATGTCCGCAATCTCTGCAACCGTAGGAAAGAACTTCCTGGCGGAACCGGGACTTCACAGAACACTGCTTGGTGATGGTCTGGCAACTGCTCTGGCAGGTTTCCTCGGTGGACCGGCAAACACCACATACGGAGAAAATACCGGTGTACTGGAACTGAGCCGTGTCCATGATCCGCTGGTTATCCGTATCGCTGCATGCTTTGCGATCATCGTCAGCTTTATCCCGAAGGTATCTGCGATCATCAGCACCATGCCGTCATCCATCATCGGTGGTGTCAGCTTCATGCTGTATGGTATGATTTCTGCAATCGGTGTGCGTAACGTAGTAGAAAACAAAGTAGATCTGACCAAATCAAGAAACCTGATCATCGCAGGTGTGATCTTTGTCTGCGGTCTTGGATTCAGCAATGGTATCACATTTACCATCGCAGATACTCCGATCACCCTGACAGCACTTGCTATCGCAGCCATCGCAGGTATTCTGCTGAACATTATCCTGCCGGGTAACGACTACGAATTCGGTGTCAACGAGTCCGGTGATGAGAACCGTGGAATCCATGCAAGTACAGGTAAAAAGAATGCATAATACGACAACCGAAAAATTATTTTCTTTTATTGAAAGCAGTCCAACTGCATTTCATGCGATCGAAACGATGCGGTGCAGACTGGACACAGAAGGTTACCAGCCACTTCTTGAGGGAAGTGACTGGAATCTGCAGGCAGGTGGAAAATACTATGTCATCCGCAACGGTTCTTCCATCATCGCATTCCGGATCCCGACAGCGGAATGGAAAGGCTTCCAGATCATGGCAAGCCACAGTGATTCCCCGATGTTCAAGATCAAAGAGAACCCGGAGATGGAAGCGGAAGGACACTATGTAAAACTGAACGTGGAAAAATACGGCGGTATGCTTTGTGCCCCGTGGTTTGACCGCCCACTGTCCGTAGCAGGTCGTCTGGTCGTGAAAGAGGGGAACCAGATCGTCACCAAACTGGTGGATGTAAAAAAAGACCTGGTCATGATTCCAAGTCTTGCGATCCACATGAACCGTGATGCCAACAACGGCGTAAAGTTCAATCCACAGAAAGATCTGCTTCCTTTGTACGGTGATGAAACCGCCAAAGGCACTTTTATGGCACGTATTGCAGAACTTGCCGGTGTTACCGAAAATGATATTCTGGCACATGATCTCTATGTATACAGCCGGACGCCCGGAAGTGTCTGGGGTGCTTCGGAAGAATATATTTCCTGCGGTCGCTTGGATGACCTGCAGTGTGCATTTTCTTCTCTGGAAGGCTTTTTGCATGCAAAAGACGGAGAGAGTATTCCGCTGCACTGCGTCTTCGACAACGAAGAAGTAGGAAGTTCCAGCAAGCAGGGAGCCGCGTCTACTCTGCTGTATGACACGCTGGTTCGCATCTGTGAGGCAATGGGTAAATCCCCTGCCGCATACCGCAGATATCTGGCGAACAGCTTTATGATCTCCGCGGATAACGCACATGCCGTACATCCGAATTACGCGGAAAAAGCGTGTCCGACCAACCGTCCGTATATGAACGGTGGTATTGTGATCAAATACAGTGCCAACCAGAAGTATACCACCGACGGCGTGGCAGCCGGTATTTTCCAGGAGATCTGCAAGCGGGCAGAGGTTCCGTATCAGACCTTCTTAAACCGTTCGGATATGGCGGGAGGTTCTACCCTCGGCAATATCTCCAACACGCAGGTGGCGTTAAATACCGTAGATATCGGACTTCCGCAGCTCGCCATGCATTCGCCTTACGAGACAGCCGGAAGCGAGGATACCGGGTATTTGATCCGCGCAGCGGCATATTTCTTTGAAAGCTCGATCTGCGAGAACGGATACGGAAGATATACGATTGAACATATGTAAATAAGCGTATTGTATACATATATAATTATGTTTATACTGCCAAAAGGCAGGTGCATCAAATTGCCATGCACCTGCCTTTTTTATCGTTTTGAGAATTCGGTCATCAGAAGCAGCCGTTTCCGTTTCCACATCCGCCGCAGCACAGAAGGATCAGCAGGATCAGGCAGCAGCTGTTGTCATTTCCGCATCCACATCCGTCATTGTTTCCGCAGCATGCCAGAAGGATCAGAACCCAAAGAATGCAGCTGCAGCTTCCGTTGCCGCCCCAGAAATTGAACAGTCCGGTTCCGTTACAACCATTGTTGCATCCGTTATTGCATCCGTTATTACAACCGTTGTCGCATCCGCAGTTTGTAGCAGTGATATCACTCATTGAAGTATTCCTCCGTTTAGGATTGATTACACTTCATCTTATGGAACGGACAGGCAGATGGTTACGAAATTACCGGAAATTTTTTATGTGGTGGAGATCGCACGGAACACCTGATAAACATCCAGCGTTCCATAGCCCCATTCCCGGTTGGGATAGAACAGATCCTGATTTCTCGCCGCTCCGCGGATCAGGAGATTCTTCATCTCGTAGGTCGATAGATACCGGGGAACCGGCAGATTCCGTCCCCATTCCATCAGAAGGGCACAACTCCCTGCTGTCAAGGCAGCAGCGGCACTCGTTCCGTCCCGCTGTATATAACGATCTCTGGCTCCGGGACCGGTTACATTCACCCCCGGGGCACAAAGATCCGGTTTTACCTGCAGATTTCTTGTATAACCACGGCTGGAGTTTAGATAGATGCTTTTGCTGTAGGCGTCGTAAGCGCCCGCTGTGATCACATACACCGAATTGCCTGGGGCTGTGATGGTTGTGTAAGAATCCGGCGTAAGGAATGTAACATTCGTGGAGATAAACCCACTGATGGGAAGCCACAGATGGAATTCGCTTCTGGAATTCCCGGATGCATAGACCTGGATCGTCCAGATCCCCGGTGTGGGAGCCACAAACCGAAGAAAGATCAGCTGGCTGCCGGAAGTGCTCTGCACCACCTCATAATACAGTTCAATGCGCGTGCGGTCGAGAAAAAAGGGAATACTCTGCATCTGTCCCAGTCTTGCAGGTACACGCGGGATGACCTCGCCGGAGGGAGAGCGGAAACCGACAGAAAAAAGTTCCGGCGGGAAGCACCACAGTTCCACAAAGAATCCTTTGCATCCGTCCGGAACCAGGATTTCCACGGAGGCTGATTCCGTGTTGCCCGTAATGCTTCCAAAATAATGGTGTGCTTTGCCTGCTTCATTCCCTGCTGCAGTGACACTGGCGATTCCCGGAACCGTGCCAAGGTTCTGCAAGCTGATATCGAGCGGGGTATATCCCATATGATCCCCCTGATTACTTCCCAGCGCCAGGCACAACACCAGCGGCAACTGTAGACGGTCTGCCAGTTCTACAAGGTACTGGATTCCCGCCATAATATCATTTTCCTGATACACCGGTCCTTCGCCGGAATAAAAATAAAAATCCTGTAATGGCTGTTTTGCCTCTTTCAGTTTTACCACCGCAATCTGTGCCTCATCGGCTACCCCGATAAATTCCTGCTGCCGATTTTCGCTTCCTGCCGCCACCCCAGTCACAAAGGTTCCGTGTCCCTGCGGATCACTGACCGGAACAAGTGAGAGTGGATCCTCCCGCCCGAGTGCTTCCTGAATCTGTTCTGCCGTATAGACCGTCCCGTACCCGAAAGGACCGTCCCCGGCGGGAGAGGGCAGTGTCTGATCCCAGATTTCCACGATCCGTGTTTGACCGGTTGCAGTTAAAAAAGCAGGGTGTGTGTAGTTGATCCCCGTATCCACAAACCCAAGTAATATATTTGCTCCATGAAGTTGTAATCCCGGCTGGTTCTGCGTCTGAAGGATTCCGCTGACTTCCAGACTGGTTGTGTCTAACGGAACATACAGATTCGGAACCAGACTGTACACAAACTGAATATTTCCCAGAATCGCATTCGAACGCATTGGTACATGGATCACTGCAAACTGGTCGTTCAGTATCGTAGGCGTATACGGAGCGATGATCTGCTGATAGTATACTTCCCCGATCTTTCCGTAGGGGATGATCAGATCCATCCTGTCATTTGCATAAATATCTTCCTGTTGCTGCGTCATAGTATACCTGTTAGTCTTTTTTTCTACTATATGCCCTGTTTTCTCTTTCCTTCTAACCTTTTGACCCTGGTATCATAACATAGAAAAAAGGCCAGATTTTCTATGCATGCAAATACATGGACGGGAACCGGTATCGGTGTTGCGATCCTCGATACCGGACTGTACCCTCACGCGGATTTTGGAGATCGGATCCGGGGATTTCAGGATTTTCTCGGACGCCGTCCTTACCCTTATGATGACTCCGGGCACGGAACTCATGTGGCGGGGATTCTTGCAGGGGACGGAAGTGCCTGTGAACGGCATTATCGGGGTATTGCGCCCGGCTGCCACCTGATTGCCGCAAAGATCCTTGATAAACGGGGAAACGGAAGATTACAGGACGTTTTACGGGCCCTGCAATGGATCTCAGCCAATCAGAAGCGCTACGGGATCCGTATTATCAATATTTCTGTGGGCGCTGCAGCAAAAGATTCCAAAGCCGCCACACGGCTGGTAAAAGCAGTAGAACAGGCATGGGATCAGGGATTTGTGGTGGTAACCGCGGCAGGAAATATGGGACCCGCATATGGCAGTGTCACAGCTCCGGGAAGCAGTAAGAAAGTGATCACCGTCGGAGCGAGTGATATGCTTGACCGGATCAGTTCCGTCTCCGGTGCAGGTCCGACGGCAGAATGTGTCTGTAAACCGGATCTTGTCGCTCCGGGCGCCGATGTGATCTCCTGTGCCAATAAAAGGAACAGTTATGCGATCAAAAGCGGAACCTCGATGTCCACACCAAAGGTTTCGGGTGCGATCGCTTTACTGTTGCAGAAAGATCCGCTTCTTACGAACGTGGAAGTGAAGATGCTGTTACGGGAATCCTGCATCGACCTCGGATATCCGAGAAACCGGCAGGGGTGGGGAAAACTGGATATCCGAAAGCTTCTCACGCTCTAAACGAATGCAGAAGAGAAAAGCAGCTACGACCATGTTTTTCAGGATACAATCTCTGCCACAACTTCATGCAGCCTCAGAGTCTCAGCATCTTGAAGTTGTGTGATATAAGATAGAAAAAGTCCGTGAAAACCGATTACTATTGGTTTCTCACGGACTTTTATTGTAGTTAAATGATGATTATTCGTCTTACTATATGTCTGACGGATTGGCAGCCTCCGGGCTGTCTACGCCAGTTCTTCCCATTTCGCATACAGTTCTTCCAGTTTTTCTGCGATTTCCGCTTTTTCTTTCGAAAGCCGTACACATTCCGCCACATTGACGGCGACTTCCGGCTGCGCCATTTCCTCGTCGATCTCGCTGTCTCTGGTTTCAAGTTTTTCGATCTCGGCTTCCGTCTTTTTCAGATCATTTTCCCGTTTTCGAAGTCTCGCCTGTTCCTCTTTCTGCTGTTTCCAGTCGAGTTTGGTGGCAGAAACGGATGCTTCTGCGACAGCCTCATCCTCCTTCGGCGCATAGATCTGTGTCAGTTCTTCTTTTTTCTCCAGATAATAGTCATAATTACCGATGTAATTAACCATTGCCTGGTTCGTAAGCTCCAGGATCCGGGTTGCGGTCTGGTTAATAAAATAACGGTCGTGGGATACATACAGAACCGTTCCGGTGTAGCGGTTGAGCGCCTGCTCCAGAATTTCCTTCGATACGATATCCAGGTGGTTGGTCGGCTCGTCGAGGATCAGGAAGTTTGCTTCCGAAAGCATCAGCTTCGCCAGGGATACACGACCACGTTCCCCACCGCTCAGGGCACTGATCAGTTTAAATACATCATCCCCGGTAAATAAGAACGCTGCCAGCACATTGCGGATCTCTGTATTGGTCAGATACGGGTACTCATCCGAAATCTCCTCAAAAATTGTTTTTTCCATATGGAGTACATGGTGTTCCTGATCGTAGTAACCGATCTGTACTTTGCTTCCCAGTTCGATTTCTCCCGCATCCGGCTCCACAAGACCATTTAAAATCTTGAGGATCGTTGTTTTACCGGTTCCGTTGGCACCGATGATTGCAACCCGTTCTCCGCGTTTTATCGAGAAATCTACGCCTGAGAAGAGATCCTGCTGTGGAAATGCTTTCGCCAGATCTTTTACCGTCAATACATCATTTCCACTGACCACTCGCGGTGTCAGTTCCAGATGCATCTCCGTATTTTCTTCCACCGGTTTATCCAGCACTTCGATCTTATCCAGCATCTTTTCGCGGCTCTCCGCACGTTTGATTGATTTTTCGCGGTTAAAAGATTTTAACTTTGCGATAACTTCTTCCTGATGCTTGATTTCCTGCTGTTGATTCATCCATGCTTTGTATTCCGCATCACGGATCATCGCTTTTTTCTCCGCATATGCAGAATAATTACCCATAAAGGTACGAACGTGTCCCCGGTCGATCTCAACCACCTTCGTCACGACACGATCCAGAAAATACCGGTCATGGGAGACAATAAATACAGCTCCTTTATAGTTAATGAGATATGTCTCCAGCCATGCGATCGAGTCCATATCCAGGTGGTTGGTCGGCTCGTCAAGAAGAATGATATCCGGATTGGATAACAGCAGGCGGCCGAGCGCCACACGGGTCTTCTGACCACCGGATAACGTACCGATCTTTCTGGAAAAATCCTCTTCCTCAAAGCCAAGACCTTTTAATACCCCCACAACCTCACTGCGGCAGGCATATCCGCCTTCCAGTTCGAACTGATGGGTCAGACGGGAGTAGGAAGAGAGCAGTTCATCCAGTTCCCGGCCGGTCAGCGTCTTCATCTGCTGTTCCATCGTACGGATCTTTTCTTCCATATCGAGCAGATATTGTTTGATAGAAAGCAGTTCCTCGTAGATGGTATTATCCCCGCTGACTTCCTGATGCTGTGCCAGATAACCGAGCGTTTTCCCTTTGGCAATAACTACCTCACCGGAATCTGCCGGTATTTCCTGCATGATAATTTTTAACAGGGTGGACTTACCGGCTCCGTTCGGTCCAATCAGTGCTGCCTTTTCCCGCTCTTCCAGATGAAAGGACACATCCTGTAAAATATCATCGGTTACGAATGATTTATTGATATTCTGACATGATAAAATCATGAAAAACCTCCTTAAATTTCACAAGTCTACCGAATATTATACATGAATGAGGAAAATTCGCAAGAAAATCGCAACAAAATCCCTAAGATTATTTGACAAACTTTTCACACTTAACTATAATAAAATTAATATGATGCAGGAGGAAAGCAGTGTGGAGGAAAAAGATATATCAAGAGCAGTCATCAAACGGCTCCCCCGATATTATCGTTATCTGGGAGAACTGATGGAAGATGGCGTAGAGAGAATCTCGTCCAATGAGTTGAGCGGACGGATGAAAGTGACAGCATCTCAGATCCGGCAGGATCTGAACAATTTTGGTGGATTTGGACAGCAGGGATACGGATATAATGTAAAATATCTCCATTCGGAAATTGCGAAAATCCTGGGTCTGGATCGCACACACAATATGATCATCGTAGGTGCCGGTAATCTCGGTCAGGCACTTGCCAATTATACGCAGTTTGAAAAACAGGGATTTAAGATTGTGGGAATCTTCGATGTAAACCCGGTCATGCGGGGAGTTTCCGTGCGTGGCATCGAGATTCGTATGATTGATGAACTTCCGGAATTTGTAAAAAATAATCATGTGGAGATTGCAACACTGACTCTTCCAAAAGCAAAAGCACTTGATATGGCGAAACTTCTGGTAGATGTGGGAGTAAAAGCGATCTGGAACTTTGCACATACCGACCTGAACCTTTTCATGCCGGATGATGTGATCGTGGAAAATGTACACCTTTCGGAAAGTCTGATGCGGCTGTCTTATAACCTGAGCCGCTTTGAGAAAGACCACCTACAGGAATAAAGAAAATTTCAGCGAGGCTGCTGCCGAAAAGGGCAGCAGCTTTTTTGCATTACACGTCAATCATTGGTCCGGTGGACCAAGTTTGATGATAGTGACAGGAGAGATCATAACTATGCAGATTTTAGTAACAGGAGAACAGATGAAACAGCTGGATCAGGCTACGATCCAAACGATGGGGATTCCGTCCCTGGTTTTGATGGAGCGGGCGGCACTTGCTGTATTTGATTGTCTGAGACAGCATTTTTCTCTAAAAAAAACACTGGTTGTGTGTGGTTCCGGCAATAACGGAGCGGATGGTATGGCAGTTGCAAGACTGCTGCATCTGGCAGGGTATTCGGTGGATCTATATCTGGCGGGCAATCCCGCTTCTTTTACCGAAGAGATGAAGATCCAATGGCAGGCAGCCGAAAATTATCAGGTATCCATAGTCAACAACTGCCGGTTTTCTGAATATACTACTATTGTAGATGCACTTTTTGGCGTCGGATTATCCCGGGAATTGTCAGGAAAATATCAGACTCTGGTGGATGCGATCAATGCTTCCGGCGTTCCGGTTCTCGCGGTGGATATTCCTTCCGGCATCCATGCGGGAACGGGACAGGTTATGGGAACCGCTGTCCGGGCAGCAGAAACCGTTACGTTTGCCTACCGCAAACTAGGGATAAGCCTGTATCCGGGAACCGTCTATGCTGGTAACGTCCAGGTAAAAGATGTCGGAATCTACGGTGCATCCAAAGGAATTTATGCATTGGATAAAGAAGCCATTTCCTGGCTTCCCGCGCGGGATCCGGGAGGTAATAAAGGAACCTTCGGAAAAGTCCTTCTGATTGCGGGCAGCCGCAACATGAGCGGCGCCGCGTATTTTTCCTCGAAAGCAGCACTTGTAAGCGGTGCCGGAATGGTCCGTATCCTGACTGATGAGAGCAACCGGACGATCTTACAGCAGCAGTTTCCGGAAGCCATGCTCTCGGTTTACGATTCCTCCATGCAGCACGAGAAACTTGCAGATGTTCTGAAAAAAGCCATGCACTGGGCAGATGTAATTGCGATCGGTCCGGGGCTTTCCACTTCCAAAACAGCAGAGGATTTGCTGCAAATGGTATTGACATTCCGCCAGAGCAAGCCTATAGTCATGGATGCAGATGCTTTAAATCTTCTGGCAAAACGAAAAGATCTGCAATCACAGTGTGACGCTTCCTGTATCCTGACACCCCATATGGGAGAGATGAGCCGACTGGCAGACTGCACCATCGGTGATCTGAAGGCACATCCGCAGGAAGCTATGGAAACTTTGTACAGACAATGTCCGTGTACTCTGATCATGAAAGACGCACGCACCTGGATCCGGACAGCAGACGGAGTATATTATCTGAATCTGACCGGTAATCATGGGATGGCTACTGCGGGTTCCGGCGATGTTCTATGCGGGATCACAGCAGGACTGCTGGCGCAGGGGATGCGTTCTTCTCAGGCAGCACCATTTGCCGCATGGCTTCATGGAATTGCCGGTGATCACGCTGCACAGGAAAAAGGAGCGCGTTCCATGACTGCCTCAGATATCCTTTCGGGGCTTTGTGTACAATTGCAGATGCTTGATCGAAAAATTGCCAGAAAAGAAGATACAGGAGAAAATAATTATGAAAAATAACAGTCGGATCTATGCCGCCATCCATATGGATGCGCTGGAACAGAATCTGGAAAATATGAGGAAAAATCTTACACCGGGAACGAAGATGATCGGCGTGATCAAAGCCAACGCTTACGGTCACGGATCCGTTCCGGTTGCCCGCCTGCTGGAGAAAAAGGATTATATCTGGGGATATGCGGTGGCAAATGTACCGGAAGCGGAAGAACTTCGGGAGGCTGGAATGAAAAAACCGATCCTGATTCTCGGCTATGTCTTCCCGGAAGATTATCAGACACTGGTGGATTTGGAGATCCGACCGGCAGTATTTGATTATGAAACAGCTGAGCTTTTATCTCAGGAAGCACAGAAAGCCGGAAAAGTACATCCGATTCATCTGGCATTCGATACCGGCATGACCCGGATCGGTTTCCGTCATCCGAAAGAAAGTATCCCGGAGATCCTGCGGATCAGTAAACTTCCGGGCATTACGATTGAAGGTGCTTTTACACATTTTGCAAGAGCAGATGAGCAGGATCTGACCTTCGCACACCAGCAGTTTGCGAAATATCAGGAATTTCTGATGCTGCTCGAAGAAGCAGGTATTCAGATTCCTGTCCGTCACTGCAACAACAGTGCGGGAATTCTCTGGCACCGCGAGGGCGATCTGGATGCGGTACGTCCGGGAATCACGCTCTATGGAATTGCTCCTTCCAACGAAGTTGTCAATCCGGGAGTGGAACTGCACCCGATGATGGAGCTGAAGAGCCATATTTCCTTTGTCAAAGAAGTAGAAGCCGGCGTTGCCGTAAGCTACGGAGGAACCTTTGTCACAACGAAGGACTCTACACGGATCGCAACCATTCCGGTCGGCTATGCGGACGGCTATCCGCGCTCCCTCTCTAATAAGGGATATGTACTGATCAATGGAAAGAAAGCACCGATCATCGGAAGAGTCTGTATGGATCAGTTCATGGTCGATGTATCCAATATTCCGGAAGCGGTTCGCGGAAGCGAAGTAACGTTATTGGGAACGGATCACGGTGCTGCGATCACTGCAGAGGCACTCGGTGACCTCTCCGGTCGTTTTTCCTATGAACTGGTCTGTTGCATCACAAAACGCGTACCGAGAATCTATCTGTAAAAACATTCGTTTATAAAGTTCTTATATACCTGCATACACCGGATAATCATGGAAATACTATAGATGTCAGAACAAAGAATACTAAAGTTCTGGCAGAACATAGGAATCGGAGTGTGGAGAATGTGAATATAAGAAGAGGAGATATTTA
>ERZ838483.463-NODE-463-length-51075-cov-7.305939_pt1 | contig 51075 bp, 60 predicted proteins | sample MGYA00519939_ERZ838483 | MGnify/ENA primary metagenome ERZ838483 (study PRJEB31850, sample SAMEA3708836) | human gut metagenome | biome: human gut; feature: human-associated habitat; material: faeces | place: China | collected 2014 ...
CCGCAAAGTGGGGCTTGCAGATTGCGGAAATGATTTTTCAGACACGCTCTAGTGCATCGTCATGTTAGATAAGGGGAGGAGAAGACAGTTATGCCGTCAACGGGGACACGAAAAAAGAACAATACTGCCGGAAGGAAAACGACCCGTAAAAAAAATCCTTCTGTTAAAAAGCGCCAGAGACAGGCGTATAACCGGGAACTGGTAACAGAGATCACGATTCTGATCGCTCTTGCCGTTTCCGTTCTTCTGGTGATCAGTAACTTTGATATCGGAGGAAAAGTAGGCACTGTGATCAGTCAGTTTTTCTTTGGACTGTTTGGATGGATGGCATATCCGTTTCCGGTGATTCTGTTCCTGGGAACTGCATTTGCTATTGCAAACTCTGACAGCGATCTGATGCCGCGAAAACTGTGGGGTGTCGGATTTGCTTTCTGGTGCCTTACCACGCTGATTCATCTGTTTAGCATGGGGTATCTGAAAGGAGATACCATAAGCGGATATTATACGTACTGTTCACAGCACAAAACCGGCGGCGGCATCATCGGTGGTGCGACAGCAAAGTTCCTGTGCATCTCGTTTGGTACGGCTGGAGCATATGTGCTGATGTTCGTTTTCCTGATTATTTCCGTAATCATCATTACACAGCATACCGTTCTTGCTCCGCTGAAAAAAACCGGTGAAAAAGTATATCAGGAAGCCAGAGAAAATCATGCCCGCCGGGTAGAAGAGCGTGGGGTATTTGCCCTTGAAGAGACAAAGCTTCCACGGGAAAAAGAAATCAAAGAAGCGAAAGAAAATGAAAAAACTGCTGCGAAAGAATCTGCAAAAGAGGAGAAACGCAGACAGCGGGAAGAACGCAGACTGGCACGGGAAGCTGCAAAAGCACAGACAGGAGAATCCCGGCAAAACGACGAAAGAGATTCGGATTCGGAAGCACCGGATGCATCTTCTTCTTTCCTGCCGCTGCTTCATATTGAACGTCCGGAACCGGCTCCCGTACCGGAAGAATCTGCCTATGCGATGCAGCAGGATCTGCCGTTTGACGTACAGGAATTAAAACCGGTCACAAACGAAGAAATGCAGGCTGACCCGGAAGTATCCGAACAGTCAGAAGAAGTTCCTGCCGCACATGCCGAAAAAACGACACGCACTAGGAAATCTCGCTCTTCACAGGAAGAGATTGCAAACGGTATCGAAAATATCCAGCAGGAAATCGCAAAAGAGCCGGTAAAAAAAGAATATATCTTCCCTCCGCTTGATTTCTTAAAGCGGGGAGACCGGAAAGTTTCCGGTGATTCCGATGCGCATCTGCGTGAAACTGCAATGAAATTGCAGACAACGCTGCATAATTTCGGAGTCAATGTGACGATCACCAACGTAAGCTGCGGACCTACCGTTACCCGATACGAACTACAGCCGGAACAGGGTGTAAAGGTCAGTAAAATCGTGGGACTGACTGATGATATCAAGCTGAATCTTGCAGCAGCCGATATCCGTATCGAAGCACCGATACCCGGAAAAGCAGCGGTCGGTATCGAGGTTCCGAATGCCACCAACAGTCCGGTCATGCTCCGGGATCTGTTAGAGACAAAGGAATTCCGCGAATTTCCGTCAGAACTGGCATTTGCCGTCGGCAAAGATATCGGCGGAAAAACCGTTGTGGCAGATATCGGCAAGATGCCGCATCTTCTGATCGCCGGTGCTACCGGGTCCGGTAAATCGGTATGTATCAATACCCTGATCATGAGTATTATCTACAAGGCAAAACCCGAAGAGGTAAAACTGATCATGATCGACCCGAAAGTAGTAGAATTAAGTGTTTATAACGGTATTCCGCATCTGTTCATCCCGGTGGTCACAGATCCTAAAAAAGCAGCGGGAGCGCTGAACTGGGCAGTGGCTGAGATGACCGACCGTTATAATAAATTTGCAGAATATAATGTCCGTGATCTGAAAGGATATAATGCAAAAGTTGCACAGTTAGATGATATCGAGGACGAAAATAAGCCTCAGAAACTGCCAAAGATCGTAATTATCGTGGACGAGCTGGCAGACCTGATGATGGTAGCGCCTGGTGAAGTGGAAGATGCGATCTGCCGTCTGGCACAGCTTGCCAGAGCCGCCGGTATCCATCTGATCATCGCCACCCAGCGACCGTCCGTCAACGTCATCACCGGACTGATCAAGGCAAATATGCCGTCCCGTATCGCATTTTCCGTATCTTCCGGTGTGGATTCCAGAACCATTCTGGATATGAACGGAGCGGAGAAACTTCTGGGCAAAGGAGATATGCTCTATTATCCGCAGGGCTACCAGAAGCCGGTACGACTGCAGGGCGCTTTTGTATCGGATAAAGAAGTGGGAAAAGTTGTGGAATTTCTCACGGACAATCATCAGACCGATCAGGTCTACGACAGCAAAATCACAGATATGATGAACGCCTCCCAGAGCAATGCACCCGGTGGCGGATCCGGACGCGATCTGGACGCCTATTTTGTAGATGCCGGAAAGTTTATTATTGATAAGAATAAAGCATCCATCGGTATGCTGCAACGGATGTTCAAAGTAGGATTTAACCGCGCAGCCCGTATCATGGATCAGCTGTGTGAAGCAGGCGTCGTAGGACCGGAAGAGGGCACAAAGCCACGAAAAGTCCTGATGTCGATGGAAGAATTTGAAAACTATATCGAAGAATGTTTATAACATATATTTAAAGGAGAATAAGAATGAGATGTTCAAATTGTGGAGAGCCGATTGAAGAAGGACGACTTTTCTGTTTGAATTGCGGTCAGGAAGTCCAGTGGGTTCCTGACTATGATTCCTTTGGCGATTATATGGTTCAGGAAAAACTGAAAAAAGAAAAAGAACAAGCAGAAGCCGCCGCTGCGAAAAAACGTGCGGCGATCGCAGCTGAGAACCGCCGTCGGAAAAAAGCGAAGAAAAAACGGACGATTCTGGTATCCATAGCCGGTGTCTTGGTACTGGTTGCTGCCGGTTTGTTTATCAAACTTGGCATGGATAAGAAAAATTACAATGATTTTGATTATCAGATCCGTATGGCGGATACCGCATTTTCCAATCACAAATACGAAGAAAGCTATAAGTTCGTGGAACGTGCCGTCAGCCTGGATGATTCCGATATTGATGCAAAACTCCTTCTGGCACAGGTACAGGTAAAACTGGATAAGACGGATGCGGCAATTAAAACGCTTCAGGATATTATCAGCCAGGAACCGGATAACCAGTCCGCGTATAATCAGCTGATCAAGATTTATATGGAAAATGAGCAGCCGGAAGAAGTCAAATCACTGCTGGATGGCTGTGATAATGATGAGATCTTAAAGAAATTTTCAGCTTACATCAGCAAGAATCCAGTATTCAGTCTTCCGGAAGGCAGCTATGACGAGCCGAAAACACTGTCATTATATGCAAAAGACGATGAGGATAAGATTTACTATACAACAGACGGAACCGATCCGACTACTTCAAGTACTCTGTACATGGACAACATCACACTTGAAGAAGGACAGACAACGATCAAAGCGGTAACGATCAATAAAAATGGCATTCCAAGCGATATTGTCAGCAACACCTACACGATCGCCTACGAAGCACCGGACCCGCCGCAGATTTCTCCGTCATCCGGAACTTTTACCACTGATATGGATACGCATATTTACATCATCGTTCCGGAAGGCTGCAGAGCCTATTATGCTTTTGACAAGAAGCCTACGATTGCCGACGAACAGTACGAGGCAGACAAGCCGGTCAAGATGCTGGAGGGTACCCATACGTTCTATGCGATCCTTGTTGACGAACACAATAAAGTCAGCAGTCCGGGCAGTGCAATTTATAAACTTACGGATGCCAAATAGAAGCTATTGATTTTTCTACATTTTTGTGGCAAAATAGACAGAGGATTATAACACGTTACCCTATGAAATTGTGCCGTGTTAAAATAAAAAATAACTAGGAGGATGTTATGTACAAAATTATTAAAGCGGAAAAGCTGAATGCAGTTGTATATCTCATGGTTGTGGAAGCACCGATGGTAGCAAAGCATTGTCAGCCTGGTCAGTTTGTTATTGTAAAAGAGGACGATGCCGGAGAGCGTATTCCTCTGACAATCTGTGATTACGACAGAGAAGCTGGTACTGTAACCATCGTATTCCAGCCAATCGGAGCATCTACAGAAAAATTTGCAAAACTCCAGGCAGGAGATGTATTTGAAGATTTCGTAGGACCTCTGGGATGTCCGTCCGAATTCGTAAACGAAGATCCGGAAGAACTGAAAAAAGAAAAAATCTTATTCGTAGCAGGTGGAGTGGGTACTGCACCGGTTTACCCACAGGTAAAATGGCTGCATGAACATGGTATTGATGCCGACGTTATCGTTGGTGCAAAGACCAAAGACCTGATCATTCTGGAAAAAGAGATGGAAGCTGTAGCAGGCAACCTGTACATCACAACAGATGACGGATCTTACGGAAGAAGCGGTATGGTAACAAAAGTAATCGAAGATCTGATCGCAGAAGGAAAAACATATACAAAATGTGTATCCATCGGACCTATGATCATGATGAAATTCTGCTGCCTGACCACTCAGAAATACAACATTCCTACTATCGTATCCATGAACCCGATCATGGTAGACGGTACCGGTATGTGCGGAGCCTGTCGTGTCATCGTTGGTGACGAAGTAAAATTCGCATGTGTAGACGGTCCTGAATTTGACGGACATCTGGTTGACTGGAATCTGGCTATGCAGAGACAGCAGATGTACAAAACAGAAGAAGGAAGAGCATTATTAAAACTGCGTGAGGGTGACACTCATCACGGCGGATGCGGACAGTGCGGAGGTGACAAATAATGGGTGACGTATTAAAGAAAGTTCCTGTAAGAGAGCAGGCACCGAAAGTAAGAGCAACAAACTTTGATGAAGTATGTCTTGGATACAACAAAGAAGAAGCAATGGAAGAAGCTTCCAGATGTCTGACCTGTAAAAATGCAAAATGTGTACAGGGATGTCCGGTAAATATCAATATCCCGGCTTTCATCAAAGAAGTAAAAGAAGGCAATTTTGCAGAAGCATACAAAGTAATCGGACAGTCCAGTGCACTGCCTGCAGTCTGTGGTCGTGTATGTCCGCAGGAAACACAGTGTGAAGGAAAATGTATCCGCGGTATCAAAGGCGAAGCCGTATCCATCGGTAAACTGGAACGTTTCGTAGCTGACTGGGCAAAAGAAAACGGTATCAAACCGGAAGCTCCGGCAGAGAAAAACGGTCATAAAGTTGCAGTTATCGGTTCCGGTCCTTCCGGTCTGACCTGCGCAGGTGACCTGGCAAAACTTGGTTACGATGTAACCATCTTCGAAGCACTGCATCAGGCCGGTGGTGTTCTGGTTTATGGTATTCCGGAATTCCGTCTGCCGAAAGACAAAGTTGTAAAAGCAGAAGTAGAAAACGTAAAATCTCTTGGCGTTAAGATCAACACCAACGTTATCATCGGTAAATCCACAACAATAGATGAACTGATGGAAAAAGAAGGATTCGAAGCTGTATTTATCGGATCCGGTGCAGGTCTACCAATGTTCATGGGTATCCCGGGTGAAGTATCCAACGGTGTCTTCTCCGCAAATGAATACCTGACAAGAAGTAACCTGATGAAAGCTTTCCGCGATGACCATGACACACCGATCGTAACCGGTAAGAAAGTTGTTGTTGTCGGCGGTGGTAACGTAGCAATGGATGCTGCAAGAACCGCTCTTCGTCTGGGTGCTGAAGTACATATCGTATACAGAAGAAGTGAAGAAGAACTGCCTGCAAGACGTGAAGAAGTACATCACGCAAAAGAAGAGGGCGTTATCTTTGATCTGCTGACCAACCCGACGGAGATCATCGCTGATGAAAAAGGCTGGGTAAAAGCAATCAAATGTGTTCGCATGGAACTGGGCGAGCCGGATGCATCCGGAAGAAGACGTCCGGTTGTTATCGAAGGTTCCGAGTTCGAAATGGACGTAGATACTGTTATCATGTCCCTGGGAACTTCCCCGAACCCGCTGATTTCTTCTACAACGATTGGTCTGGACATCAACAAGAGAAAATGTATCATCGCTGACGAAGAGACTGGTGCTACATCCAAAACCGGTGTATATGCCGGTGGTGATGCCGTTACCGGTGCAGCTACTGTTATCCTGGCTATGGGTGCCGGTAAAGCAGCAGCAAAAGGAATCGATGAGTTCATCAAAAATAAAACAAAATAATCAGTAACAACTGATTGCAACTGCCGGAGGACTTTTTCTACGCTGAGAATCTTCCGGCAGTTTTTACTTTACAGGAGTTTACCACAAAAATAAGTTACCATAATAGTGTTATGTCAACTCTTTCTTTTTCCTTAATATTTTTCTGCCTGCTTGTGAGTTAAAAGATTCCATGCTATAATGAAAAACAGAAACGCATAAGATACACAAGAAAAATGCAGATAGTCTGCATGAAAAAGGAGAACTATATGACGTGGACAAGATTTGATCTAAAAGAGAGAGGCAAAGCAGCCTTTCAGCGTAACTACTGGCGCAGTGTACTTGTTGCATTGATTCTGATGATATTCGTCAATGGTGGCAGCAGTGCGATATCCAATACCTGGAATCAGGTAACTTCTTCCAGCGATTCCAATGATTCTTATTATACAGAGTACTTTGATGATGGAATTGTCGGAAACGTATACAGTTCCGGAACTTCTATTCCAGGCATGCTGGTAAGTGGAGTTGTTGCCGCTGTCGTAGGTGGAGCCATGCTTGTCGGTGTACTGCTCCGGATCTTCCTTCTGAATCCTCTGGAAGTCGGCGGCTGCCGGTTCTTTATGGAGAATTCTGAATATCAGCCAACCGTCGGAAGACTGGGATACGCTTTCCAGAACGGCATGTATGGAAAAACGGTACTGACTTTGTTTTTGCGAAAACTGTTTATTGGTCTGTGGGCCCTGCTTCTGATCGTTCCCGGTATTGTAAAATCCTATGAATACCGCATGGTTCCGTATCTTCTGGCAGATGATCCGAACATGACAAGACAGGATGCTTTCCGTCTCAGCAAAGAACTGATGTATGGACAGAAATGGGATACCTTTGTACTGGATCTTTCCTTTATCGGATGGTCCCTGCTTTCCGTGTGTACCTGTGGACTGCTGGCAATCTTCTATGTGAATCCTTATGTTCAGGCAACGAACGCTGAACTATTCCTGGAGTTGAAACGTCAGTATTTCGCAAACCGTCAGAACGCATATCCAAGTATGTAAAGGAACGGTTACCCATATATGAAGATTACATTATTAACAGTAGGCAAGATCAAAGAAAAATATCTCCGGGATGCCATTGCCGAGTATTCCAAACGTCTCAGCAAATACTGCAAACTGGAGATCATTGAAGTAGCCGATGAAAAGACACCGGATCACGCCAGCGAAGTGGTGGAAAAAAGTATCCGGGATAAAGAAGGCGAACGCCTGATGCGTTATATCCGGGATGATGATTATGTGATCACTTTGGAAATTGGCGGAAAGATGCTCGATTCCGTTGCATTTTCCCGTCAGTTGGGGAATCTTGGCATCCAGGGACAGAGCCATATCTGCTTTGTGATCGGTGGTTCGATCGGGCTCGGGGATGCACTTTTGAAGCGTTCCAACTATGCGCTGAGTTTTTCGAAAATGACATTTCCGCATCAGCTGATGCGGGTGATCCTGCTCGAACAGATCTACCGTTCTTACCGGATCATGACGAATCAGCCTTATCACAAGTAAAACAGCAACAAAACGAGACCTTGACTCGTTACCCGCGTAACTATAAGGTCAGGAGATTACTGTCTGTAATATAATCTCCTGACCTTTTTCTATCTATTCAAAGGAATGAAATTTGCCCAATCCCGTTATCCATCAGCATCTCTGACAGACTCGTTTATATCTTCTCCGCCAGTTCCGACAACGGCGCAAAATGATACCCCATTTCTTCCCATTTTGTCAGCAGTTCATCCAGAATCTGCGCGTTGGTGGAAGAGGTACTGTGAAGCAGCACGACGGCTCCCGGATGGATCCGTTTTAACAATTTGTCAAAAGCTGCTTCTTTTGTCGGCTGCTGATCCTGGATCCAGTCCACATAGGCAAGGCTCCAGAAAAAGGTCTTATAGCCGAGATTACTCGCCATCTGTAAATTTTGCGTATTGTATTTGCCCTGCGGCGGGCGATAGAAGCGGGTAAGTTCTTCCCCGGTGATTTCCTGATACCGTGCTTCCACATCCTTCAGCTCTTTTTCAAAAGCTGCCACGTCAGAGATTTTTGACATTTCCGGATGGTGCCAGGTGTGATTTCCCACCGTATGACCTTCCACCACCATCTGTTTTACCAGTTCCGGACTGGTTTCGAGAAAGTTTCCAACTACAAAAAAAGTGCCCTTCGCATTGTGCTTTTTCAGTGCTTCCAGGATCGCGGGCGTGTTGCCGTTTTCATATCCTGCATCAAACGTAAGATAAATCACTTTTTCATCCGTCGGATCCATATAGGCGGCATGGTAGGTTTTTAATTCTTCCGCCGACACATTTCCTGTTGGTTTTTCTCCTTCCTGCCCAAAGCCGAGTCCCCAGTTTTCGGTTTCCGGATATATTACCTGCCCGGCAGTTTCCAGATCTTTCTTCTGTGCATGGCAGTGCAGTGCCGCACCGACAAAAAAGCAGGCGATCAGTACCACAATTCCGGTAAGAAGATCCATTTCCCGGATCTTTTTTCCTCTCTGCACCCATTGGTTTATACGGTTCAGATGCTTCATACATACTCTTTTCTTTTTCCGTCTTTACTGTATATGCCGGAGGGCAGGGCAGTATTCGCCACTTGTATTCTGGCAGTACAGACGGTATAATATAGAGTAATGACTTAGAGAAAAAAGGAGTACATATGAATTTTCAATCAATAGAAGACTATATCACCCAGTTTCCCATTTATCAGTATGCGTTTCTTTCCATCGACGATATTGAGTTCAACGATAAAGTCCGCACGATCTGCAAACGGGAATGTCCAAGATACGGCAAATCCTGGTCATGTCCACCTGCAGTCGGAACCGTAGACAAATGCAAAGAACGCTGCCAGCAGTACACACACGCGCTGCTGTTTTCTTCTGTGGCAGAAGTGCCGGATTATTCCAATATGGATGCCCTGCTTGCCACCAAACGGGAACATGAGGAAATCACCGCAAAAATCGAAGCATTTTTAAAACAGGATGCCTGGAGATGTTATACACTGTCCACCGATTCCTGTTCCATCTGCGATAAATGCACCTACCCGAAAAAATCCTGTAATCACCCGGATCTGATGCATCCGTGTATTGAAAGCCACGGAATCCTGCTGACAAAAAATATCGAAGACAATCACATGGATTATTATATGGGCGAACAGATGGTTCTCTGGTTTTCTCTGATTTTCCTGCGGGAAGCATAAAGAACGGAAAAATCCCATAGACTGAATAATAAACACCGGGAGCGTTCTGTGAAAAGAGCAAAAAAAGCAACGGTGAGAGAGCGTCTGGCTGATCTGCTGGAACTTCCCGGCGATCTGGCATATAACGGATGTATCATCACACTGATCGGTGAGCGGGAGATTCTTCTGGAAAATTACCGGAGTATCCTGGAATATCGCTCCGACCATCTGCTGGTACTGACCGGAAATGGCAAGATACGCATTCAGGGTGTTGCCCTGCATGTCCTTTATTATACAGAACTCGAGATGAAAGTGACGGGACAGATCACTTCTGTTCTGTACGAAATCTGACAGCAGCGATCGGGAGGTACGTTCTTGGATTCTATGGGAAAATATATCCGCGGCTACGTCCGCATCCGTCTGGAAAGCCCTGCACCGGAACGGTTTTTCAGTCTTTGTGTACATAATCGGATTCCCCTTCGGAATCTGACACAGGAAGGTTCCTGCTATGAGATGGAACTTTCCGCCCGGGATTTTCTGCGTCTTGGCCGTTTTCGCCGGAAAACAAATGCCCGGATCCACATTTTACGAAAAAACGGTCTGCCTTTCTTTTTACACCGTGCGCAAAAAAGAAAGGCTTTTTTTCTCGGAATACTTCTTGGGCTGGTGCTGTTAGCGATATGTTCCTTTCGCATCTGGGATATTCAGATTGCAGGAAACCGCTATTATACCACACCGGTTCTTCTCGAGACGCTTTCCGAATGGGAGATCAGCTGTGGCATGGCAAAAAGAAATGTTGATTGCCAGAAACTGATGCAAAAGATCCGCCAGACCTTTCCCGGCATCGTCTGGGTGTCAGCAAGACTGGAGGGAACCTGCCTGATCATCGACATCAAAGAAAATGACGAAATCCCGCAGGAAACACCCGTGAAAGAAGATACCCGCAGCTGCTGGGATCTCACCGCACCGTGGGATGGCACCGTCGTCAGCATCATAACCCGCGCCGGCATGCCACTGGTAAAACCGGGAGATCTCTGTAAAAAAGGGGATATTCTGGTATCCGGAGCGGTTGCCATTTTGGACAATGACAGTCAGATCCAGCGCTACGAATATGTACGTTCCGATGCGGATATCGTCATAGAAACCCGATTTCCCTATTATGATGAATTCTCCCGGACGATCACGGTAAAGTCCTATCCGGGAGAACAGAAAACCTATCCTTTTTTTACTTTATTCGGAACGGATATTTCCTGGTATCACACCCCGAAAAACACTTCTGAGATCTACCGCACCGAACGGCAGCTCACCCTTACTCCCAGCTTTTATCTGCCCGTCACCGTCGGCGAGATCATAACGATTCCCTATGAGAAAAAGTCTTATTGTTACACACCGGAAGAAGCTCTGGAACTTTCACAAAAACACCTGCAGAATTTCCTGAAAAATCTGGTAAGTGAAAACGCCGTTATCCTTTCCCGGTATATCCAGATAAAGCTTACTGCAAACCGCTGCCGCTCACAGGGCTATATCACCATACAGATCCCGGGAAGCGACAAATCCGCTGTCACTCCGAAAGAATTTCCGGATCTGTCTGCGGAAACAACAGAATAGAAAAGCGGAAATTCTTACAAAAAACAGAAAATTCATAAAAAGGGGTTCAATTCCACCGAAATGGTGATAAAATAAAGAAATAGAATGTCCGTGTTGACATCTAAAAAGAAAAACAGTTACGAAAGGACAAGATGAATGGCGGCAAGAATCATCGAACAGTTGATAGAAATTCCGGCAGAACATGAGAGAAATATTTTCGGGCAGTTTGATGAACACATCAAAAAGATCGAACGCACCCTGCAGGTGACGCTGATCTCCCGTGACGGCGTGCTGAAGATTGTCGGACCGGCTCCGAATGTACAGAAAGCAGAGAGTATCATCCGGGAATTGCTGGGTCTTTCTGTCAGAGGAAATACCATTCAGAGTCAGAATGTGGATTATGCACTGTCACTGACCATGGAAGAGAAAGAGGCTTCGCTGGTGGAGATGGATAAAGATTGTATCTGTCACACGATCAACGGAAGACCGGTCAAACCAAAGACCCTGGGACAGAAAGCATATGTGGATAAGATCCGGGAAGATATGATCGTTTTCGGTGTAGGACCTGCCGGTACCGGTAAAACCTACCTTGCCATGGCAATGGCGATCACAGCATTCCGAAACGACGAAGTGGGAAGAATCATCCTGACCCGTCCTGCCATCGAAGCAGGAGAAAAACTCGGATTTCTTCCGGGAGATCTGCAAAGCAAGGTAGACCCTTATCTGCGTCCGCTTTATGACGCGCTGTATCAGATCATGGGACCGGAGAGCTTTGCAAAAAATATGGAGAAAGGGCTGATTGAGGTTGCACCTCTCGCCTACATGCGTGGACGTACGCTGGACAATGCATTTATCATTCTGGATGAAGCGCAGAATACCACACCGGCGCAGATGAAGATGTTCCTGACCCGTATCGGTTTTGGCTCAAAAGTCATTATCACCGGAGACTCTTCGCAGAAAGACCTTCCTTCTGGTCAGAAATCAGGTCTGGAGATGGCACTTCAGGTACTGAAAAAAGTGGAAGGCATCTCGATCTGCCAGCTGACCAGCAAAGACGTTGTCCGTCACCCGCTGGTACAGAAGATTGTACAGGCATATGAAGCCTACGAAAAGAAACACCCGGAAAAACCGGCACCACAGAAGAATCAGAGACGGAGGGGAAACAGTTATGAGTATTGATTTTTCCAATGAACAGGATCAGACTTTTGATTTTGATTTTCTGAAGGTCGCAGAAGATGTGATGGAGACCGTTCTGGATCAGGAAGGATGTCCCTATGAGTCGCAGGTCTGCCTGGTTCTGACAGATAATGAGACGATCCATAAGACCAATCTGGAATATCGCCAGATCGACCGGGCAACGGATGTACTTTCTTTCCCGATGGTGGATTTTCCGGCACCGGCAGATTATTCTGTTCTGGAAGACGACGACAGCTGCTTTGATCCGGAGAGCGGCGAACTGCTTCTGGGGGACATCATGATCTCCATACCAAAAGCAGTGGAACAGGCGGAAGCTTACGGACACAGCGTAAAAAGAGAATATGCATTTTTAGTTGCCCACAGTATGCTGCATCTACTGGGCTATGACCATATGGTGGACGAGGAACGTATCGTCATGGAACAGAAGCAGGAGAAGGCTCTCCAGCAGTTACAGATTGGCAGAGATTAACGATTTTATTACATGAAAAGGAGATCACATATGAAAAAATATGCAAAACTGATCATCACTCTTGGACTAGCAGGCGGTATCATGCTGGCAGGATGTCAGAAAAATGAAACTGCGGAAGCAGAACCGACAGCTACGCCGGAGCCGACACAGGAAGCAGAGGCAACACCGGAACCGACAGCCATGGCTGCCGAAGAACCGGAACCGACCGAAGATCCGATTCCTGACGGCTATGTGGTAAGTTATCTGACCGGCGAATACGTTCCGGAATCCATCGGAAGAAGACGCCCGGTAGCCGTTATGCTCAACAACTTAAAACCAGCCTGCCCGCAGGCCGGTATCGCTAACGCAGGTGTTGTATACGAAGCGCCGGTAGAGGGCGGTATCACCCGTCTGATGGGTGTATTTGAAGATTACGATAATCTGGAAAAGATCGGTTCTGTACGAAGCTGCCGTGATTACTATATTTTCTATGCATCAGGATTTGACGCGATCTATACGCATTACGGACAGTCTGCTTACGCACTTCCGTTCCTGGAGTTACCGGAAGTAAATAACATCAGCGGACTGGCAGGATACGGGGATCAGGTATTTTACCGTACCACCGACAGAAAATCCCCACACAACGCATATACAAGCTTTGAGGGCATCCAGAAAGGTATCGAGATCAACGGCTACAGCCAGGAATACGATGAAGACTTCCAGCCGGGATATGCATTCTGCGGCGTGGACGATGAAGTGGAACTTCCGGGAGAGACCGAAGCAAACGTTGTAAAACCTGGGTATTTCCTGAACGAGCCATGGTTTGAATACAATCCGGAGGACAAACTGTATTATCGTTTCCAGTATGGCGACAAACAGATCGATGAGCTGACCGGTGAGCAGATTGCTTATAAAAACATTATTCTGCAGTATTCTTCCTGGAGAAAATACGATGAAAACGGTTATCTGAACATCGATGTTGACGAACCGAACGTAGGAAAATACATCGTAAACGGAAAAGCCATTGATATCACCTGGAAAAAACATACCCCATGGGGTGCTACTTTCTACTATGATACCAATGGAAACCAGATCACCATGGATACCGGTAAGACCTGGGTATGTATCATCCAGGATACTTACGCAGACCGTGTAGAGATTCTTGGTTCCGATGACAATTCCGATACTTCTGCCGACACACAGGGCAGTGAGGAACAGGCGGCAGCAGAACAGGCTGCGGCATCGGATACCGAATATTAGAAAACAGCATAAGCATTTATTTATGAATAAGACAGGAAACATTCGCTGATACTGTAAGAAAAAGGAGTGTTCTATATGCGCCGATTCTCTTACGTACTCATCGTCTGTTCCTGTCTTTTTCTTTTAACTGCCGGATATTATTTCAGCTATCAGCTTGGAAATTCCGATCAGCCAGAGATACAGCCACCCACGACACAGGAGACGGAACAGATTCTACAGCCGTCTTATCTGATTCGCATCGTAGATGGAAAAGTCGTGATCCAGCATTCGGATGGTTCTGTCTATGAGACGACAGAGATTTCTGAGGAAAGTCTGCCGTCTTCTGTCAGGGAAAAGATTCAAAAAGAGTACCGTCTGAATTCCCGTCAGGAGCTTTACAGCTTTCTCGAAAACTACTCCAGCTAAAAAAATACTGGAACTTTCCCCTATAGTGCGGTACAATGTTATAGAATATTGCGATTGCGAAAGCAAGTCCGCATATGTAAGTAATACAGGCAGGAGAGTAAGACGAATGAATACAGCATTTCGTGAAAAACTGAAAGATAAACAACGAATCGTCATCAAAATCGGTTCTTCTTCGCTGACCCATCCGGATACCGGCTATCTGGATCTGATCAAACTGGAGGTTCTGGTCCGTGAGATCAGTGATCTGAGAAATCAGGGAAAAGATGTGATCCTGGTTTCTTCCGGCGCGATCATGGTGGGAAGTAAAACCATGGGTTACGACCGAAAACCGTCGAAAATGGCACAGAAACAGGCTTGTGCGGCCATCGGACAGGCAAAACTCATGATGATCTATCAGAAATTATTTGCAGAATACAATCAGGTTGCCAGTCAGATCCTGATGACCAAACACACGATTCTGAATAATCTGAACCGGCTAAACGCAAAAAATACATTTGAAGAACTCTTACGCATGGGTGCGATCCCCATCGTAAATGAAAATGATACCATATCCACTTACGAGATTGAATTTGGTGATAACGATACCCTGTCCGCAGTGGTTTCCGCTATGGTAGGTGCCGATCTTCTGATCCTTCTTTCGGATATCGATGGATTGTTTACCGACGATCCGCATAAGAATCCGGAAGCCAAATTTATTGATGTGGTGGAAGAACTGGACGAGCATCTGCTGTCCATGGGAAAGGGAAGTACCGGAAGCAATGTGGGAACCGGCGGTATGGCAACCAAACTGACCGCAGCCGAGATTGCAAGTGCTGCCGGAACCGACATGATTATCGCCAACGGTGCAGACTTTCATGTCATCCATAAGATCATGCAGGGACGCGCTTATGGAACCTTATTCCTGTCCCACAAGAAAAATGATTTTTACGTTCTGGATTTTCTGGAACGGATACTGTAAAAGGAGAACAGCAACATGGATCAAAAAGGAATTGACCGTATCAACGAACTTGCCAGAAAGGCAAAAACACAGGAACTGACACCGGAAGAGAAAAAAGAACAGCATAAACTTCGAAAAGAATTTATCGCAAGTGTCCGCATGAATCTCCGTTCTCAGCTGGATAACATCAACATTCAGGAAAAAGACGGAAGTATCACCAATTTGGGAGAAAAATATGGAAACAAAGAAAGTCATTAGAAAAGAGATTTTCCGGCGCAGAAAAGAAGCCGATCCGATCGCTGTCCATAAAAACAGTGAACAGATCTGGCAGAAACTTTTCTCACTTCCTGCTTTTCAGGAAAGCGACTGGATCTATCTGTACATAGACTGTAAAAACGAAGTTATGACAGACGGAATCATCGAAGAAGCGTTCCGTCTCGGAAAAAAAGTGGCAGCTCCAAAGGTTGTCGGAGAGGATATGATCTTTTATCAGATCTCACACCCAGAGGATCTGGAACCGGGATATTTTGGCATCCGCGAACCGAAAACGGATCTTCCGGTTGCAGACGGAGAGGATGGACTGATGGTAATGCCAGGAGTCGCATTCGACGATCGGCGCCACCGGGTAGGATACGGCGGAGGCTTTTATGACCGGTATCTTAGCAAACATACCCGTCATTTTACCGCAGCACTGGCATTTGAATTTCAGATGATGGAAGAAGTTCCGACCGAACCGACCGATCTGCTGCCGGATGTGGTAATCACAGAGAAAACTATTTACCGGTAAGTACTTCCAGACAGGAACTTACAGAAGGGAGAATGCATATGGAATACCTGGATAATATCGGAAAACGGGCGCAGGCCGCAAAACCGGATCTGCAGCATCTCAAAAGTGAAGAAAAAAATCAGATTTTAAGAAAATCTGCCGACGATCTGAAGCTCCATGCAGCCAAGATCCTGGCTGCCAACGAAAAAGATATGGAAAAAGGCCGGACAAACGGCATGTCCCAGGGACTTCTGGACCGTCTTTTATTAACGGAAGATCGTATCGCACAGATCGCAGAAGGTCTGTATCAGATTGCCGCCCTCGATGATCCGATCGGCGAGGTGCTCGGCATGAAACAGCGTCCGAACGGTCTTCGCATCGGTCAGAAGCGTGTACCCCTCGGTGTTGTCGGTATTATCTATGAGGCGCGTCCAAATGTAACTGCCGATGCCTTCGGTCTTTGCTTTAAGACCAGCAATGTCGTGATCTTAAAGGGCGGAAGCGATGCATTTCATTCGATCCAGGCGATCGTAACCTGCATCCGCCGGACACTGTCCGATTCAAATGTGAATCCGGACGCGCTGCTTCTCATCGAAGACACCTCCAGAGAGACCACCGCTGCATTCATGAAGCTGAATCAGTATGTGGATGTTCTGATCCCGAGAGGAGGCGCCGGACTGATCCGCGCCGTCGTGGAAAACAGCACGATCCCGGTCATTGAAACCGGTACCGGCAACTGCCATATCTTTGTCGATGCCACCGCAGACCTTTCAATGGCTGTGGATATCATCATCAACGCCAAGACCCAGAGGGTAGGTGTATGCAACGCCTGTGAGTCCCTTCTGATCCACAGAGACGTAAAAGAGAAACTGCTCCCGGTTCTTGCTGCACGCTTGCAGGAAAAACATGTGGAGATCCGCGGCGATCAGGAAGTCTGTGAACTGGTTCCTGACGCAGTCGCTGCAACCGAAGAAGACTGGGGTAAAGAGTACCTGGACTATGTCATCTCCATGAAGACCGTAGATTCCGTGGAGGAGGCAATCGCCCATATCAACCGCTACAATACCGGTCACTCGGAAGCGATCATCACCGAAAGTTATACCAACGCGCAGAAGTTCCTCGATGAAGTCGACGCAGCCTGCGTATATGTCAACGCATCCACCAGATTCACCGATGGATTTGAATTTGGTTTCGGTGCGGAGATCGGTATCAGCACGCAGAAACTTCACGCAAGAGGTCCGATGGGTCTTCTTGCACTGACCACCACAAAATATATCATCTATGGAAACGGACAGGTTCGTCCGTAAACCATATCCTGAACGGACATCTGTGACAGCGACGAAAAACGGTAAAACAGATGTCCGTTTTTCTAAAACATACATTTCTTCCCAGTATCCTCATATATCCGTTTTTGTTTAGTAAAAAAGTAAAACTCATAAAATTTTTCAATCTTTCAATTTAAAAAATGCATGGCGCATTTAGTAAAACCGTGTTTTCTTCCAGATTCTACTTCTTTTTGTGCATATTTCATAAAAATTCAATGGTAAATTTTGATAAAAATTCTGGACCAGTGATAACACGGATGCCTGCGACCGCCTGACCATTCAGGATACATATTCTTATATTTTCCCAATCAAGGCGATGCGTGCATATGTAACCGATTGTCCAAACTTCCTGTCCAACCGTGTGATTCCTATGAAGTTCCGTTTCCACAGTGCCATGATGGGAACTATTGGCATCGGATGCAACATTCTGAAATGAAGTATATCTGCAGGAGAGCGCCTGTGAGGCAACGTTTGCGCTTTCGAGATTATGGAGCGCACACACGCTTCCGAAAACGGTTGTCGTTCCATGCAGCCTGGTGGTGCGTGGGAGCGTAAAGAAAGCGGATTAAATACATAAAATCATAACACACTTCAAATCTTACACCCTGAAGAAGACTGCCGTTCAAAAACAAATTTGAACGGCAGTCTTTTTACACATTTTTCTTCTCTGGTTCTAAAATACGATCTGCCTCATATATACATAAAAGGGGGAATATTTCCCATCAATCTTATGACACAGGGAGGTTTGTATGATTACGTTAAATCAATCCTATACTTATGAAGAACTCCTCCGCAATCTGCAGGAATCCGGTGCACAGTATCCAGATTTCACGGTATACAAAGAAGTGGGGGAGAGCCATGACGAACGATCGATTCCGATGCTTCGTGTCGGACTTGGACTGGACGCGCTGATTCTGACGGCAGGTATCCATGGAAAAGAATCCATCAATCCGGTGCTTCTGACTAGGATGGCGCAGGAATACAGTCAGGCTTATCAGAACAACTTGAATATGGGAAATTATCCGGTACGGGAATTGCTCGACCACTGTTCGATCTGTTTTCTTCCCATCATCAACCCGGACGGTTATGTGATCGCCACCGAGAGTTTCAACGCGATCCGCAATCCCATTCTCCGACAGGCATGCAAAATGCGCGGCGTGGACTGGCCCTACTGGAAATACAACGCAAGAACGGTCGATATCAACCGGAATTTTCCATGCAAATCCTACATTCAGCAGCAGTTCGGCGAGTATCCCGCCAGTGAACAGGAAACCAAGGCGCTGATCCGTGTCTTTGAACAGTGTGATACGATCGGCTATCTCGATTTTCATTCCAGAGGACGTATCATCTACTATTACCGGCAGGCGATGCCATTTTCCTATAACCAGCGCAATCACAAGCTGGCGCGGTATATGCAGAAATTATCGAATTACTCTCTCGGAAAACAGGAGGAAGAGTATCTCTCCCGTTTAAACGGCGGAAGTCCTGTGAATTATTATTCCGAACTGCTGCACAGACCGGCGATCACCGTAGAGACGGTAGAAGAGAACGCTGATTTTCCACTCAATCCGTCCTGCCAGGAACGGACTTACGAAGAAATCCGCATGCTGCCACTTGAGATTATTGCACAATCCGTCGGAAATTCTGAACCGTTGAAAAATCCACAGAAAATCAGATAATAATCCCTTTACATGCGGTGAGTGAAATTCTATACTGAGTATATGAAAATATCAGGCTTTCTGGTACAGAAGCAGCCGGTATCAAAATCTTTGTATATACGGGGGAATCTCACATATGGATAAAAAAGTAATACTGATCTCCATCGATGGACTCAGACCGGATGCCGTGGAAACCTGCGGTCATTCTTTTGTAAACACACTGAAAGAAAACGGATGCTATTCCCTGGATGCAAGTTCTGTTGTGCCACCGGTTACCCTGCCGGCGCATACCTCGATCTTTTACAGCGTACCGCCCATCCGCCACGGGATTATCACCAACGACTACATGCCGCCGGTACGACCGATCCGCGGACTGGCAGAGCAGCTGGAGCGTGCTGACAAAACCTGTGCCGCTTTCTATGGCTGGGAACCGATGCGCCATGTATGGACATCTGGAAATATGAAATATTCTTTTTTCGTCAATGAATACGAAGAGGACAATTCGGATCTACTGCTCACGCAGGAAGCCCTTTCCCTGATTGCCCGGAAAGAGCCGGATTTTGTGTATCTGTATCTGGTGGAAACAGACGACAAAGGCGGTCACGACCACGGCTGGATGACACCGGAATATATGCACCAGGTAAACAATGCATTTTCCTGCGTCCAGCAGGTCTACGAAGCCGTCCATGATCGATACACCATCGTGATCACCGCTGACCACGGCGGTCACGACCGAGGACACGGCGAAAACATCCCGGAAGATATGACGATCCCAATGTTCTTTGTAGGAAAAGAATTCCCTAAGGGCGTGCAGCTGCATGGACTTACCCTGCTTGACCTTGCACCGACGATTACAGATCTTATGAAGATCTCGAAGTCGAGAGAGTGGGAAGGAACATCGGTATTGGAAAAATTAGCTTGATCTATACCCTGAGGATTCTGTTTCGGATTCTCAGGGTATTCTTTTCTGTTTCATTTTCTCAATCTGTGGTATAATAAATATTATATTTTATCGCAACAGAAAGGACGAAAACATCATGTCAGACACCAAACAGATCTTATCCCCTTATTTTAAAAGCATCGTTGATCAGGACCGACTTTCTATTGTAATCTGTGATCTGGAACATACGATTATTTATATGAATCCTGCTGCCATCAAAGATTATCATAAGTATGGCGGGGCAGCGCTGATCGGGAAAAGCCTCTTAAACTGTCACAACGCGGATTCGAATACGAAGATTCATCAGATCATCAACTGGTTTGCAGCGGATTCATCGCACAATATCGTTTATACTTCACATAACGAAAAGAAATTAAAAGATGTTTATGTGATTGCTTTACGGGATGAGGACGGAACACTGATCGGCTATTATGAGAAACACGAATATCGGACACCCGAAACAATGAAGACTTATGATCTCTGGTAATTCCAGGAGATTGTGTCGATAACTATCAAACTATATTTGCAAAGGAGAACATATATTATGAACGTAGAAGTAAAAAGAGATGGATTAACCTTACGTGGAGAACTGGTAGTGCCGGAAAAAGATAGTTATGACATTGCTATTCTCATGCACGGATTTACCGGAAACCGCAACGGAGAATTACTGACGGCTCTTGCCGATGCTCTGCTAGAAAAAGGGGTTGCTTCTGTCCGGTTTGATTTTAACGGACATGGAGACAGCGACGGAAAGCTGGAAGATATGACCGTGTTAAATGAGATTGCAGATGCAAAAGTAATTCTCGATCATGTCAGATCTCTGGAGCATGTCCGTAACATCTTCCTGTTCGGTCATTCCCAGGGCGGTGTGGTTGCAAGTATGATCGCCGGATACTATCCGGAAGTTTTCAAAAAGGTAATCCTGTCTGCCCCGGCTGCTACCTTAAAAGATGATGCCATCAAAGGAGAGTGCCAGGGAACCACTTACGATCCTGTACAGATCCCGGATAAAATCCATGTACACGAACACACCATCGGTGGTTTTTACTTCCGTATCGCACAGAATCTGCCAATCTATGAGATTGCTTCCCACTACACCGGAGAAGTTCTGTTGCTGCATGGGGACAACGATCCAGTTGTAAATAAGATTGCTTCGGAACGCTACCATGACGTCTATAAAAACAGTAAACTGCACATCGTAAAAGGAGCCGATCACGGATTTGGTCCAAGCATGCAGCCGGAAGCAACGCAGGCAGCTGTTGATTTTTTCTGCAAAGAAGATTAAAATGACCAATCATCTTGCTTTTGATATCTTATAAAAACGCTGGGAGAACAGATACTATGACAACAAGAGAAGAAGCACTGGCTTACGGTCTGTCGTTTGACAATGTTTACGAAGAAAAACCGTTTCACGATCCCAACTGGCAGCTTGTCCGGGTTCGTGGAAGTAAAAAAGCATTTCTCTGGATCTATGAGCGCAACGGCTTTATCAATCTGAACGTGAAGGTTGCGCCTGAATGGCGGGATTTCTGGCGCTCTGCCTATGATTCGGTAACTGCCGGCTATCATCTGAACAAGGAACACTGGAACACGATCATTCTGGACGGAACGATCCCAGAAAAGGAGATCCGCCGGATGATTGCCGAAAGTTATGATCTGGTCACAGACAGTCCAACCAAACGGATCTACGAAGCAGTAAAACAGATTCCGAAAGGTCATGTGGCGACCTATGGTCAGATCGCAGCCATGGCTGGTGAGCCGAAGATGGCAAGAGCGGTAGGAAATGCGCTGCACAAGAATCCGGATCCGGAACACATTCCCTGTTTTCGCGTCGTCAACGCCAAAGGTGAACTCGCCGGAGCCTTCGCCTTCGGCGGCGAGCAGGTACAGGCACGGCTTCTGGAAGAAGATGGGGTGGAAGTGGTTGACGGGAAGGTCGATCTGGATAAGTATGGGATGCAAACAATAATATAAAATATTTATAATTAAACAAAAAGAAAGTTTCTTCTGCTATACCATAGAAACTTTCTTTTTTTGTTTTGACTAATTTTTCTGTTGTCATGTTAGCTGACCCGCAGCCATAGCCTAAAATTATGTATTTTAGAAGTTTATTTTTATTTTCTACTTAACCAGCGCCTCCATCACCGCATATGTTCCTTTCTCACAGATCTGCTCCAGATAGTTGCAGACCGCCGTTTTTCCGAAAATCTCAAACCGGCGATATAAAAACTGCGTCAGCTTTCCCGGATAGGAACTTGCCGGACAGTCCGTAAACTGGCAGCTCGGATCATAGGCAATTCCGGCTTCTGTTGTATTGCCGACGATAAACCGGAGCTCCGGGTTGGAAGCGTAGGCAAGCACTGCATCAAATTCTTTCCGCGGATCCAGGCAGCGGCTGATACAGGAGATCACCCGTTTTTTATTGATCTTCTGTCCATCCTGAAAACCTCTCAGGAATAACGTATACAGTCCTTCCTGTTCATTGATAATATCGGCAAGAGGTGATCCCTGTGGCTGGCAGACAACGACTTTGGAATTGAATCCTGCCATCTCATTCATCTTATCAATAAAATAATCCACAAATGCCCGCAGAAAATTTCCCTCTCCTAACTGCAGCACTCGTTCCGGTGCGGATTCGAGAAGGTATCCGTCATAATTTAATTCTTTTAATGTCTGATATGAAAGCTTTTTCATGTTTTCGTCCTTTCTAATCTGATAATTCCAGGAAATCTTCCTGGGATTACTTTTATAAATGGTTTTCTATCCGTCCTGCGTTTATATTCATCAACGCCTATTCTATGCATCTAAAGCAATGAATAAAGAGATCGTTAAAGGAATCTCTTATAATAACGCAGTGAAATATTTCGGATTTGATGTGTAGTGACTTGCAGCATTTGCCTTGGATGCATGCTCAGAATTATCTGGCGATCCCGGACGAATTCTCCGTAACCGGGTACAACGATTCTATTATGGCAGTCAGCTGCGAACCGGAACTTACCTCCGTGGACAACAAGCTGGAACTGCTGTGTCATACGACCGTGCAGCATATGATCGCACTTCTCGAAAAACAGGAGGAAGTGGAACAGCAGATTCTTGTTCCCTGCGAGATCGTAAGACGGTGTACCACGGATTTCTGAAATTCTGATCCTTTTGTGTACTTGGTAACACACTTGCTTTGCAATTCATTTGACGGCAGTGCAATTATCCGATATACTAAGCAAAGATATGCAAAAGGAGAGTATTGGGAATGGCGAAGTTATATTTTCGATATGGAGCCATGGGAAGTTCCAAGACGGCGAACGCCCTGATGGTTGCCTATAATTACAAAGAACGTGGAAAACGTGCATTGCTTGCAAAACCGAAGCTGGATACCCGGGAGATCGGTGTGATGCACAGCCGGATCGGACTGGAAGAGCCGTGTATCTATGTGGAAGATCTGGTTGAGATGTCAACGGAAGATCTGGAAGCGTATGACTGTATCATCGTGGATGAAGCGCAGTTCTGTAAAAAAAGTGATATTGAATTTTTCACACATCTGGTCGATGACCTGGAGATTCCGGTGATCTGTTACGGGCTTCGGACGGATTTTCAGATGCATCTTTTCGAGGGCAGCATGTGGCTGCTTGCCTGGGCGGACAAGATCGAAGAATTAAAGACTGTCTGCTGGTGCGGAAGCGGTGCACGGTGCAACGCCCGCATCGACAGCAACGGAAAGATGGTCCACGCCGGAAAACAGGTGGAAGTAGGAGCAAACGAGCGGTATATCGCTCTGTGCCGCAAACACCACGTAGAAGGGAAAACCGGACTGGAAAAGAATGAATAAAATATTAGTACACGAATAAACCCGAAGCAGAATGTCTGGAATCAGATGTTCTGCTTTTTAATTTACGCGAGCAACGAGTCAAAGTCCGTGCTTGCACGAGACCTTGACGACTGCCGCGATAATCAAAATTGATCCACTGGATCAATTATTGATATGCAATGCATGTGGAGGTGACACTTTGAAGGATACCGCGCAACTTCGTGTTGAAAACAAGAAAAAGATCCGAACCGTCATGCGGGAGGGAAAAGAATTCACCAAACAGGAACTTGCCAGACACACCGGTCTCTCTACGGCAACCTGCAATACGCTGATCAATGAGATGGCAGCCGACGGGGAAGTGACCGGTCACAAATTACAGCTCGGTGAAGTCGGAAGAAGTTCACTGGCATATCAGTTGAACGAATCCTATGAATTTACCCTGTGTGTGTGGTTTGAAATGATGGATGAATCACGGGTTTTATATCTATATCTTCTGAACGCGCTTGGCAACATCGCTGAGAAAAGACAGGCAAGTTTCTATTTTCTGGATGAAGCATGCCTGATAAACGAAATCGAACAGATGATGCAAAAGCAGAAGCGGATCAGGGCAATTATGATCGGAACTCCGAGCCTTTTAAAAGAGGGCAAAATCTCTCAATGTGATATTCCGGAACTTGACGGCTGCGATCTCGTGGGAAAATTACAGAGTCGTTTTTCCGTTATGGTTCATATGGAAAACGATATGCACTATCGTGTTTACGGCTATTACAAGAAAAACTGCCAGCAGGATCAGATCCCCGTTTTTGTTTATTAAAAAAATTTGTTAATAAAAAAGTACAATTTTTTTAAAATAGTATATTTTTGAATTATTGTGTGTTATAATAATTTGCTCAGTGCTATGTAATCCCACAAAATAAAATGTCGTAACATGCAAAAAAGTGGCTGAAATCACTTCAAAAAGAGCCTGAAAATGGTCCAAAAACTTGCATTTTTTCTCGATTTAATGTGGTAAAATAGTCTGTTAAATGTAGCTTGAAATGTTTATAAAATTACAACAAAAGGTGAAATTATGAGGAAATTAGCTTTAAGTGATGAAATTTTATTATCAATAAGTAGTCCTGCACGCTATATCGGTAACGAGATCAACGCAGTGATGAAAGACAAATCGGAAGTTGCGGTCCGGTTTGCCATGTGTTTCCCGGATGTCTACGAAATAGGGATGTCCCATCTCGGAATACAGATCCTTTATGATATGTTTAACCAGCGTGACGATATCTGGTGTGAAAGAGTGTATTCCCCGTGGCCGGATATGGACAAAGTGATGCGTGACAAAAAGATCCCGTTATTTGCACTGGAATCTCAGGAGCCGGTGAAGGATTTTGATTTTCTTGGTATCACGATCCAGTATGAGATGTGTTATACCAATATTTTACAGATCCTGGATCTGTCCGGAATTCCGTTAGAGGCTAAAGAGCGAACCTGGGATGATCCGATTGTGATCGGTGGGGGACCATGCAGTTACAATCCGGAACCGCTGGCACAGTTCTTTGATATTTTCTATATCGGAGAAGGTGAAACCGTTTATTTCCAGCTGATTGATCTGTATAAGGAAGAACGGGCGAAGGGCAGCAGTCGTATGGAATTCCTGAAAAAGGCTGCACAGATCCCTGGAATCTATGTACCGATGCTGTATGAAGTTACTTATAAAGAAGACGGAACCATTGCTTCTTTCACTCCGATTGACGCATCTGTTCCTGCATCTGTAGAAAAACAGATTGTCATGGACATTACCGATTCTTATTATCCGAGTGCACCTGTTGTACCATTTATCAAAGCGACACAGGATCGTGTGGTTCTGGAGATCCAGCGTGGCTGTATCCGCGGATGCCGTTTCTGTCAGGCAGGTATGCTCTACCGCCCGACCCGTGAACGTGATGTGGAGTTTTTAAAACAGAAAGCAGTGGAAATGCTGGACTCCAGCGGTCACGAAGAGATTTCTCTGAGTTCTTTAAGTTCCAGTGACTATTCACAGCTCCCGGAACTGGTAAATTTCCTGATGGAAGAGTGTGACAGACGAGGCGTGAATATTTCTCTCCCGTCTCTTCGAATCGATGCTTTCTCCCTGGATGTCATGAAGAAAGTACAGGATATCAAAAAGAGTAGCCTGACCTTCGCACCGGAAGCCGGTTCTCAGAGACTGCGTGATGTTATCAACAAAGGTCTTACCGAGGAAGTGATTCTGGAAGGTGCCGGAAAAGCTTTTGAGGGCGGCTGGAATAAAGTAAAACTGTATTTTATGCTCGGACTTCCTACCGAAACCGAGGATGATATGAAAGGTATCGCTCATCTTTGTGAAGAAATCGCGGAACGTTACTACGAGATCCCAAAAGATCAGCGAAACGGAAAATGTCAGATCACAGCAAGTACTTCTTTCTTTGTTCCAAAGCCATTTACCCCGTTCCAGTGGGCGCCGATGTGCCGGGAAGAAGAATTCCTTGACCGTGCAAGAATCGTCCGTGAAGAGATCCATGCACAGCTGAACCAGAAGAGTATCCGCTACAACTGGCACGAAGCCGATGTTACCGTTCTGGAAGGTATCCTGGCGCGTGGAGACCGTAAGGTTGGGGATGCGATTCTGAAAGCTTACGAACACGGTGCACTCTTTGATGCCTGGTCAGAGTATTATCATCCGGAATACTGGAAAGAGGCATTTGCCGAGTGCGGCATTGATACTGATTTTTATACCGTCAGAGAGCGAAGCGATGACGAGATTTTCCCATGGGATTTCATCAAGATCGGTGTCACCAAGAAATTCCTGTTACGTGAATGGAAACGTGCCCATGAAGAAACCGTAACGCCGAACTGCCGTATGCAGTGTTCCGGTTGTGGCGCAGCAAAATATCAGGGAGGTGTATGTGTTGAAAGTAAGGGTTAAATTTTCCAAGGAAGGTGCCATGAAATTCATCGGACACCTCGATATCATGCGTTATTTTCAGAAATCCATCCGAAGAGCCAATATTCCGATCGCTTTCTCCGGAGGATTTTCTCCTCATATGATCATGTCTTTCGCTGCACCTCTCGGTGTCGGAGTCACAAGCAGCGGAGAATATTTTGATATGGAACTGACAGACGATTCCCTGTCTTCCAAAGAGATGGAGGACCGGTTAAATGCAACAATGGCAGAGGGAATGAAAGTGATCAGTGTCCGTCAGATTCCGGACGGAAAGGCAAGTGCCTGTATGTCTCTGGTTGCTGCGGCTGATTATACCGTAACATTCCGCGAGGGAAAAGAACCTTCTGTCGAGTGGAAAAACGGACAGCTGGAAGCATTTTTTGCACAGGATAGCATTGAAATCCTGAGAAAAACCAAACGAAGTGAGAAAATCACCGATATCAAACCGTGGATCTACAAACTGGAATTGCGCGGTGACAAAGTCTGGATGCAGCTTTCCCAGGGAAGTGTTCACAACCTGAAACCGGAATTAGTGATGGAAGCCTTCGCTAAATTTCTCGGAATCGAACTGGAACCATTTGCACTGATGATCCACCGGGAAGAAGTCTATGCCGACCGCGGGGAAGAGGAGGTACGACAGCTGGTATCCCTGGAAGCGTTGGGAGATGTGATTGCATAAAATGGAACGTGTTATTATTACCACTCTCTGTTATCACGGAACAAACTGCCGGGTAGCTGCCTGGCAGTCAAATGGAAAAATCAGCCGGATCTGTCTGGAGGATCCTCAGGGGGAACGCCTGCTTGGAAGTATCCATGTGGGAAAGGTCCAGAAAATTCTCCCGGACATCAAAGGTGCTTTCGTGGAAATTGAAAACCGCACCAGCTGTTATTTTCCATATACGAAAGAATCTAATTTTCTCTATACAATGCCAAAGAAAACATCCGGCTTGCGGGCCGGTGACGAACTTCTGGTGCAGGTGACCAGAGAAGCGATAAAAACAAAAGCGCCCTGTGTGTCTTCAAACCTGAATTTTACCGGGAAATATCTGGTACTCACAACGGGAAATCGCACCCTCGGTATTTCCACGAAGATTCCGGCTGAAAAACGGGAAGAGTTAAAAGAACTTCTTGAAGAGCTGTTGCCGGAGGAACGCACTTACGGCATCATTCTTCGAACCAATGGCGCGCTGGCTTCTGCCGAAGAGCTGAGAGCGGAACTGCGGTCACTGGAAGCGCAGTTTACACAGCTGTATCGGAAAGCACTGCATACGCCGTGCTATACGAAGCTTTCCAGAGGAGAATCCATCACCGCATCCATTCTGAAAGATGTGCACTGGGAAGAAACGGAGAAAATCATCACCGACCAGAAGGCATTGTATGAAGAACTGTGTGTTTCCCGTCAAGATACTCCGGCTGCATCGATGTGTGCGATCGAATATTATGAAGATTCCCTGCTGCCGCTTGCACGGCTCTATAATCTCGAACGGGAACTCGATCAGGCACTTCAGGAGAAAATCTGGTTAAAATCCGGTGGATTTCTGGTGATCCAGCAGACCGAAGCCTTTGTTGCTATCGATGTCAACACCGGAAAACACAGCAGTAAAAAAGATGCAGAAGAAAATTATAAACAGATCAACCGGGAAGCTGCCCTGGAAATCGCAAGACAGATCCGCCTTCGGAATCTGTCCGGTATGATTCTGATTGACTTTATCAATATGCGGGACTGCGAAGACCGTTCGGATCTGATTCAGTATATGCGTTCACTGGTCCGATCCGATTCGATGCAGACCGTAGTTGTGGATGTGACCACCCTCGGTATCATGGAGATCACACGGAAAAAGTCAGCCAAAACCCTCGCAGAACAGCTGAACCAGCTGAGAAAGGGAGAATAAAGTATGCGTGAGAAAACTTTAAAGCCGTGGCATGGAGCTGCATTTTTTCTTTTGGTTATGATCGTATTTTTCGTAATCTGCGTGCCGCTGCAGTCTTATTTCGGGCTGTACGGGGTGGCAGTTACGGAAATTATTTTACTGATCATGGCACTGATCTTTGCAAAAGTGATGGGACATTCCCTGCGATCTCTGTTTCCGGTATATTCGCCGGAAGGTCTGCCGATGTTAGGAACCATTCTGATGTGGATTTCCGTTTATATCCTGACAATGGTGGTTTCGCTGATCCAGTATCGGCTGTTTCCGAGACAGATGGAGGCAGTCAGCGGCGGTTTGGATGATGTAATCTACAGCGTACCGTTCTGGGTATCCATCATCGTAGTTGCAGTGCTTCCGGCAATCTGCGAGGAAGCAGTTCACCGTGGAGTGATCATTCATACCATGTACCGCATCCGAAAAGAATGGCTGGTCGTTCTGATCATGGGTATCTACTTCGGGCTTTTCCATGCAAATCCGCTTCGTTTCCTGCCCACGGCGATCCTGGGCGCAGCCATGTCATATATTATGCTGGAGACGGAAAATATGGTCTATTCCTCCGCATTTCATATGGTAAATAATCTGCTTCCGATGCTGTTGCAGGAAATGCTTCTGAAAAATTCTCAGGTACAGCAGGCACAAAACCAGCTTGCCGCAAATGATAGAACTGTGACGATGCCTCTGGTTTCCATCGGTGTGTATCTGATTCTGGGAGCTGCCGCTCCTTTTGGTATGTATCTCGGAAATTATCTGTTACATAGACGAGGTGGTTCAAAACCACCGTTTTTCCCGAAAGAACAGATGGATCGCACCGTGCTCAAAATTGCGGTTCCGTCCGCCGTTCTCTTTATCGCAGGAAGCATTTGTTTTGGGTGTGGAATTTATTTTGAGTCCGTGTTATAATTGTTCTATTGAGCTAAAATAACATATTGTAGAAAACCGTTACAGCAGTGTAAAAGGAGGAACAAAAGTATGAGCAGTGTTGCCATCGTCACCGACAGTAACAGTGGTATTTCACAGGCAGAAGGAAAAGAACTTGGAATTTATGTAATTCCGATGCCTTGCTTAGTAGATGGAAAATTATATTATGAAAATGTAAATATAACCAAAGAGCAGTTTTATCATTTTATGGAAAGTGATGCGGATCTGACTACTTCCCAGCCATCACCGGGGGATGTCATGGATCTGTGGGATAAGCTCTTAAAAGAATATGATGAGATCGTACACATTCCGATGTCAAGCGGTCTGAGCGCATCCTGTTCCACAGCGATGGGACTGGCGCAGGACTATGACGGAAAAGTACAGGTAGTAAACAACCAGAGAATCTCCGTTACCATGCAGCAGTCCGTTATGGATGCAAAACACCTTGCAGCCACAGGAAAATCCGCTGCACAGATCAAAGAGATCCTGGAAAAAGAAGCACTCGAATCCAGTATTTATCTGGTAGTAGATACCTTAAAATATCTGAAAAAAGGCGGCCGTATCACACCGGCTGCAGCACTTCTCGGATCTGCGCTGAACCTGAAACCGCTTCTTCAGCTCCAGGGAGAAAAACTGGATGCCTACAAAAAAGTCCGTGGTATGAAAGCTGCCAAGAAAAACATGCTGGATGCCATGAAGAAAGATGTGGAAGGCCGTTTTGCCGATTACGTTGCAAAAGGTCAGTTAAAACTTCATGTAGCTTATACCACAGATGAAGAGACTGCAAAACAGTGGATGGAAGAAGTGCAGAATGCATTCCCGGATCTTACGATCACAAGAATGGATCCGCTATCCTTCAGTATCACCTGCCATACCGGCCCTGGCGTTCTGGCAATCGCGGCTTCCCATGCACTGGATGCTGAATAAAGTTTTAAAAAGAAATTTGTAAAAAACAGTTGACGAATCGTAAAAGTCATGCTAATATTACGAAGTATGCCGCACAAAGAGGTAGAAGTGCTCGAGAGAGCCACCATATTTGGCGAGTAATGATAATAGGAGGTGTGCCATATGTACGCAATTATTGCAACAGGTGGTAAACAGTACAAAGTAGCCGAAGGCGATATCATTAGAGTAGAAAAGCTTGGTGTAGAAGCTGGAGAGACTGTTACATTTGACCAGGTACTTGCTGTAAACAACGACGGTTTAAAAGTTGGAGCTGACGTAGCTAATGCCAGCGTTACTGCATCTGTAGTTGAAAACGGAAAAGCTAAAAAAGTAATCGTTTACAAGTATAAGAGAAAAACTGGTTATCACAAGAAAAACGGACATAGACAGCAGTTCACAAAAGTGAAAATCGAAAAGATCAACGCTTAATCAGGTGATCTGATGACAAAAGTTACGTTTTATCAGAATTCAGAAAATCAGTGTGTAGGCTTTACGAGTGAAGATCATGCAGGATATGCACAGGAAGGTGAAGACATTGTCTGCGCCGGTATCTCTGCGTTGGTGATCAACACGGTGAATTCGATCGAGGCCTTTACAGAAGATGAATTTACGGTTGATGTGGATGAAGCATCTGCCCGTATTCATTTTATGATAAAGAACAAGCCTTCAAAGGAGAGTCTCTTGCTGCTGAATTCGCTGATTCTCGGATTACAGAGAATGGAAGATGAACAGTACACAGAATTTATTGATATAATCTTCGAGGAGGTGTAAAACCATGTTAAATATGAACCTTCAATTTTTTGCTCATAAAAAAGGAGTTGGTTCTACTAAGAACGGTAGAGATTCCGAGTCCAAAAGATTGGGAGCAAAAAGAGCTGACGGACAGTTTGTAAAAGCTGGTAATATCCTTTACAGACAGCGTGGAACCAAGATTCATCCAGGTGTAAACGTTGGACGTGGTAAAGACGATACTCTGTTTGCATTAGTAGACGGTGTTGTTCGTTTTGAAAGAAAAGGAAGAGATAAGAAACAGGTTTCTATCGTTCCGGTAGCTGAATAAGCATATGCAGCGGGCTTCAAATCAGAATGGTTTGGAGCCTTCTTTTTATATATTTGATATAGATACCAGGGTCAAAAGTTGAGATTTCTGAACTTGGGACTCGCCAAAACATGAATAATAGGAGAAAAATATGTTTGCAGACAGAGCAAAGATCGTGATCCGTTCCGGAAAGGGCGGGGACGGTCATGTAAGCTTCCGCAGAGAGTTGTTTGTGCCAAACGGTGGTCCGGATGGCGGTGACGGCGGCCGCGGAGGTGATGTGATTTTTGAAGTGGACGAAGGTCTGAACACATTGAATGAATTTCGTCACAAAAGAAAATATGCAGCAGAAAACGGTGAACAGGGCGGAAAGAAACGCTGCCACGGTGCCGATGGAAAAGATATCACTCTGCGTGTTCCGGAAGGAACCGTCGTCTACGAAGCAGAAAGTGGTAAAGTTATCGCGGACATGTCCGGTGAGAATCGCCGTCAGGTGATCTTAAAAGGCGGACGCGGCGGTAAAGGAAACATGCACTATGCAACTGCTACCATGCAGGTTCCGAAGTACGCACAGCCAGGTCAGCCTGCACAGGAACTGGAAGTGCGTCTGGAGCTGAAAGTAATCGCAGATGTCGGACTGGTAGGATACCCGAACGTAGGAAAATCCACATTCCTTTCCCGTGTAACCAACGCACAGCCAAAGATCGCCAACTATCATTTCACTACCCTGACACCAAACCTTGGTGTGGTAGACCTGGAAGGCGCTGACGGATTTGTTATCGCAGATATTCCGGGACTGATCGAAGGTGCATCGGAAGGTGTTGGTCTTGGACATCAGTTCCTGCGTCACATCGAGAGAACCCGCGTTATGATCCATATCGTGGATGCTGCTTCCACAGAGGGCAGAGATCCGGTAGACGATGTATATAAGATCAATGCTGAATTAAAGGCTTATAATGCCGATATTGCTTCCAGACCACAGGTGATCGCAGCCAATAAAGTAGATGTGATCTATCCGGACGGAGAAGATCCGATCCAGCGTCTGAAAGACGAATTTGAACCACAGGGCGTAAAAGTATTTCCGATCTCTGCTGTTACCGGCAAAGGCGTGAAAGAGCTTTTATATCACGTAAAATCCCTGCTGGATTCCATTGAGAAAAAACAGATTGTATTCGAGCAGGAGTTCTTCCCGGAAGATGTTCTGATCGCAGAAAACCTGCCATATACCGTAGAAAAACTCGACGATGGTCACACTTATGTGGTAGAAGGACCGAAGATCGAGAAGATGCTTGGATATACCAACCTGGATTCCGAAAAAGGATTTGCTTTCTTCCAGAAATTCCTGAAAGACGGCGGTATTCTGGAAGAACTGGAACAGGCAGGTATTGAAGAGGGAGATACTGTCCGTATGTACGGATTTGAATTTGATTATTATAAATAAAGGAGAGCTTATGACAAGCAAGCAAAGAGCATATCTGAAAAGTATTGCCATGACAACCGAACCGATTCTGCAGATCGGCAAATCCAGCCTGACACCGGAATTTACCCAGTCTGCAAAGGAAGCTCTGGAAGCAAGAGAACTGATCAAGATCAGCGTGTTACAGAACTGTATGGATGATCCGAAAGAGATCGCACATGTTCTGGCTGAAAGAACCGGTTCCCAGGTCGTTCAGGTTATCGGCAAGAAGATCGTTCTGTATAAAGAAGGAAAAAAAGAGAAGAAAAAGATTCAGCTTCCGTAAGGAGGAAATCATGAAAAAACGAATTGGAATTATGGGGGGAACCTTTGATCCGATTCATATAGGACATCTGATTCTGGCGGAAAAGGCTTATGAGGAACTGGATCTCGACGAGGTCTGGTTCATGCCTTCCGGTAATCCTCCCCACAAGCAAAACCGGGCAGGACGTGCCAGCGATAAGCAGCGTGTGGAAATGGTTCGAAGAGCGATCGCTGACAATCCTCATTTCCGTCTTTCCACAGAAGAGATGCATCCGGACGGATACACATATACCTACGAAACATTGGAACGCCTGCATGAGAAATATCCGGATTATATCTATTATTTTATCATCGGTGCAGATTCCCTGTACGATTTTGACATGTGGCGCAGACCGGACCGAATCTGCAAGGCAGCCAGTCTGCTGGTCGCCACAAGGAACGATGTTCCGGAAGAATCCCTGAAAAAGAAAATGGCGTATCTGGAAGAGAAATACCAGGGCGAATTTATATTGCTCCACACCCCAAATCTCGAGATTTCCTCCCAGACACTCCGCGACTGGATTCGTGAGGGGAAAACCGTACGGTATTATCTTGTGGACAGGGTATATGATTATATCCGTGACGAGGGCATCTACCGGACAGAGTCCTGATTCCACGAACAGGAAGCTGACTGCTTCCTGAGACGACTTGTACCGGGAAATATACAAAGGATACAGGAGGAATGTTATGGAAGAACAGAAGTTTAATCTGATGAAGATTGCCGCAAAACTGAAGAAATATCTGGATGAAGACCGCCTCTGGCACACCCTCGGTGTGATGCAGATGAGTGCATCCCTGGCAATCCGCTACGATTATCCCATGGAACGCGCACAGCTGGCAGGTCTTCTTCATGACTGTGCCAAGTGTATTCCGGCAAAGAAAAAACTGAAAATCTGTAAAGAAAATAAAATTCCGGTCACAGACTTTGAAAGAGAACACACCTTTTTGCTCCATGCAAAAGTAGGTGCCTGGGTGGCCCGTGAAAAATACGGCGTGACCGATCCTGAGATTTTAAGCGCCATCACCTGGCATACCACCGGAAAAGAAGATATGACGCTTCTGGAAAAGATCGTATATATCGCGGACTATATCGAGCCGGCAAGAAACAAAGCACCAAGGCTCCCTGAGATCCGCAAGATCGCTTTCGAAGACCTGGATCGCTGCATGTATGCGATTCTGCATGACACACTGGAATATCTGGACGGTGACCCTCAGGACATCGATCAGGCAACGATACGGGCTTATGATTACTATAAAAAATTGGTTAACGCAGAATAAGGAGAACGCAAAATGACAGATGCAAAAAATATGGCACTGCTGGCATGCGAAGCTTTGGAAGATAAAAAGGCTTCTGATATCAAAGTGATTGATATCGAACAGATCACCACACTGGCTGATTATTTTATCATCGCAAGCGGAAGCAACCGTAATCAGGTACAGGCTATGGCAGACAATGTAGACGAGGTACTGGGAAAAGCCGGCTATCCGTGCAAACAGACCGAAGGTTATTCCAGTGCAAACTGGATCCTTCTGGACTACGGCGATATCGTAATTCATCTTTTTGATGAAGAGAACAGACTGTTCTATGATCTGGAACGTATCTGGAGAGATGGAAAAGTGATGGATGCGAAGGGACTGAAAGAAGAGCAGTAGGCACATCAAAAGAGGGTACAGAAATTGATGAGCCTGTGAAAAAAATTCTGTAAATTAAACAATATAAAGGTCTTCTATGATAAAATATTAAAATCATAGGAGGCCTTTTATTATGGCAAACAGAAAAAAAGAAGTTTACAAACCAAAACCAATGACTGAAGGAAAGAGAAATCTGATTCAGGGATTGCTCCAAGAGTATGATATCCAGTCTGCTGACGATATCCAGGAGGCATTAAAGGATCTTCTGTCCGGAACAATCCAAGATATGCTTGAAACAGAAATGGATAATCATCTTGGCTATGATCGTTATGAAAGATCCGGCGAGCCTAACTATCGCAATGGAACCAAGCCTAAGACCGTTCGAAGCAAATATGGTGAATTTGAGGTCAATGTTCCTCAGGATCGCCAGAGTTCCTTTGAGCCGCAGGTGCTTCCAAAACGCCAGAAAGACATCTCTTCCATCGATGACAAGATCATTTCGATGTATGCAAAAGGAATGACCACACGACAGATTTCAGAAACGATAGAGGATATTTATGGTTTTGAAGTCAGTGAAGGAATGGTATCCGATATCACAGATAAGCTTCTTCCCAGAATAGAAGAATGGCAAACTCGCCCATTGTCAGCGGTATATCCAATCGTTTTTATTGATGCTGTACATTTTTCTGTGCGTGACGATGGTGTGATCAGAAAGCTTGCTGCATATGTCGTCCTTGGAATTAACGAAGACGGAATGAAAGAAGTATTAAGCATTGTTGTAGGTGAAAATGAAAGCAGCAAGTATTGGCTGTCAGTGCTGAATAGTCTGAAAAATCGAGGCGTTCAGGACATTCTTATTCTCTGCTCTGATGGACTGACAGGAATCAAGGATGCAATCTCTGCCGCATTTCCTGAAACGGAACAACAGCGCTGCATAGTGCATATGGTGAGAAATACACTCAAATACGTTGCAAACAAGGATATGAAGTCTTTTGCTAAAGACTTAAAAACAATCTATACAGCTGCCGATGAAGAAGCTGCCAGAAAACAGTTAAAGACCGTTACCGAAAAATGGTCGGGACAATATCCGAGTGCCATGAACCGCTGGCATGATAACTGGGACGCAATCTCCCCGATTTTTAAATTTTCCAAAGAGGTTCGTACTGCGTTTTATACTACAAATGCCATTGAATCGTTGAATTCATGCTATCGCAGGCTAAACAAGCAGAGAAGCGTATTTCCGAGTTCACAGGCACTGTTGAAAGCACTATACCTGGGGACTTTTGAAATAGCCAAAAAATGGACAATGCCAATCCGTAATTGGGGCAAAGTCCGTGGTGAACTCGAAATCATGTACCCGGACAGAATGCAGATATAGCAATAAAAGCCGGAATATCAAGAGTAAATATACGCCCAGAATTCTCTGGGCGCTCTTGACATATCAGCTTATTTTTGCTATTAAATAAACAACGGCTTAACACAGAAATCTGCTGTTAAGCCGCATCAATTATCATAGAAGATCTGAATTTACAGAAAAAAATTCACACCGTCTATATTCCTTTCATTCGCTGCCAGTAATCCTTTCTCTTTTTTCACAATCTCACTATACTACTTCGCTTATTATACGAAAGAATCCATCAAATTACAACCTCATATAATCACAAAAAGAGCAGGACATCGACTGCCCTGCTCCTCGTATGCGCCTTATTTATGCTCTTTTTCTTCCTGCAGCTACAACTGTCATTCCAGCAAGTCCGATTGCCGCAAACATTGCAACCATCATCATGGTATTGCCTTCACCTGTTTTTGGAGAAACAGTGGATGTGTTGCTTCCGGTAGTTGTTCCTGCATTTGCTTTGTCGATTGCTGCGGCTGTCTGATTATCAACCACAAAAGCAACCGGTGAAAGGGAATTAAATGTTGCTGTAATAGTACCTTCTCCTACAGAAGATTCCAGAACTTCCCATTTACTTGCTGTAGTATCATAATGCAGAACTTCAACTTTAGAAGAAGAAGTTACACCAAGGACATCAAAAGTAATGGTAATCGGGAATTTTACATCTGCATCTCCATACAGATAAACATCTTTTAAATCTACCACGGACATTCCATCCTGATATTTGTCGCCAAGAACTTCTTTCAGTTTATCAAGAGTTTTGATAGCTTCTACTTCTTTTTTCTGCTCATCTGTCAGGTTATCAAATCTTGATTCAATTGGATCAATTTTAATTTCACCAATTGTATTACCATCTGCATCAACCGCTTTGTTGATACCCGTTACCACACCACTGGCAACTACACTTGGCTGTGCAAATGCTGTAACTGTCATAGCTACAGTCAAAACTGCACTACATAATACTGCTAAAATTTTTTTCATCTCGCATACCTCCTCATTCGTTGCGCATAAACTCTATATGTTGCTATTATATCACTATTTTATTTCTTTGTAAAACATTTTAAGCACTAATTTTTGTAACGCATCTTCGTCCACATGAAATTCTTCATTTTTTTCTCCTGGCACAACCTTTCCCGGCACATATTCAGTCTCATCGGGCAAATATGTATACGATGCCATTGCTTTGATCTGTTCTACCGATAAATCCGTCACAAGATACGGTTCCATCGTCTGATACAGAGACTCATAGCTGATCTGACTTGCTGTTTCCATTTCTTTCAGTTGAGAAAACAGTGCCGAGACAAATTGTACCTGCCGTTCCATACGTCCATTGTTGCTGCCTTCCACATTTGTATCTCTGCTTCGAACATATTTTTCTGCCTGAGATCCTGACAAGGTAATTTCCGCTCCCGGCTCAAAAGCAGGGTCAATATTCGTATAATCTTCCGGAACTGTAAGCGTCACACCTCCAAGTGCATCATTAAACGTACCAATTCCCTCAATGCTCATAGAAAAAAAACCTTCAATCGGCAATCCGTAAAGCAATTCTTTTACTGTTTTTTTCATTGCCCAGCAACTGTTTTCACCACCAGTTCCATACGCATACTGTGTTGCCAACTGCGCATTGATCGACGTATAATAGTTGCCTGAACTGTCATAAATATCAATACCAGTCATTGAATCCCGGGAAATCTGAAGAACTTTGCATGTCTTATCTGATTGATTCAAAGACAAAATCATAATGCAATCTGCCTGCCCCGCTGTTCCGGGAATATCGCCGGTAAGCACCTGTGCCTCCTTATCAACTCCCATAAACAGAATATTGGTGAGGTTCTTATTATACTGATAAGTTTTCCCCTCGTAAATCACATTATCACCAGTGGTCTGTACCTGCTCTGTTTCTGTACTGACTGCTTTTTCTGTCTGATCTTTATATTTCCATGTCAACCATCCAGCACCCACACCAATTACAAGACTCAAAGTTACACAGATAACTGCCTTGCCCGATATTTTTTTCTTATGTTTTTCTCTTCTATTGCTCATCTGTCAATACTGCTTCTACAATAAATCTCTGCTCTGTATTACTGTTACAGGTAGATAATGTCAGAAGTCTGTCCCCTTCATCTATATTTGTATCAATATATATATTTGACAAATTTCTGGAGTCTTTTAAGCTCTGCAAAAACTCTTCCTTTCCAGATATTTCCGAATAATCAAAACAATTCAAAATATGTCTGTTATCATAAACTACAGCTGCAAAAACTTTATAGGTCAGAATATGTTCTGGTGTATAAATGATTACTTTCTGATGTTCTGTCATATAATCTTCGTCTGAAAATTTATGAAGCCCTGCAAACATGGAACCATTCTTCATATTATGTCCATATAAAACTGTATTAGGATCTGAAAAATCCTTTCGATTCTGGCTTTCACTGTATATAGAACCAGGAAGTCCTTTCTTTTTTTCTACCGTATGATTAAGGTAATAGGTATCGTCTGATTCACTTTGTAAAACCGGATAATCAATCTCTGTATCCGGAATCGTAATCCATGCATAAATATCCGGATTCTCTTTCTGGAGTTTTTCAAAATCCACCGGAATATCCGGTTTTACAGTTTCTTCCTGTGCAATATCTTCTGTTTCCGTCATCTGTACTTTTTCTTCTTCTGTTTCTACAGGGTCTTTTTCTGTTTCCATATCCTGATACACTTTTTCCCGTTCTCTCTGCGAATGGATATATAAACCTCCATAAGTAAGCGCACCGACAAAAAGTATCGCAAACAGACAAAACAGCACTTTACGTCCTGTACTCATAGAACTTCACCCTCTTTATTTCCGTCTTCGTTTTTCTTTTTTAGCAAGACCTTTTTCTGCCGGGATTATAATAAGCGTAGGCGCATCCAGATAACGTTTGATATCATCTTCTGTATTAATAGTATCGTTCATCAGGTAGCCCACCACCAGAACACCACATGCAAGTACCATACCTGCCAGAATTCCCATGAGAAGATTTTTCTTGAGGCTCGGACTTACCGGTGTGCTTTCCACTTCCGCCTTTTCCACTGTTGTCGGTTCATCTGATTTCATAATGTATGCCATCTGCTCAGCAGTAGCTTCTGCTACTGCATTAGCTACAAGACTTGCATCTGTCGGATCTGTACTGGTAGCTGAAATCACCAGAATACGTGTATCTGATTTATTACTCACAGAAATCATCTGATTCAGATCATCTCTGGTAAATTTTTTATCACTTTCCGTTTTCAGTTTTTCAATCGCACTGTCCAATACCGGTTTACTTTTTGCAATCACTTCAAAGTCAGCTGTCAGCTCACTACCCAACTGTAGATCAGCCAGAGAAGTTACTGTCGTTGTCTTCGAAAGAATGTACAGCATTGCATTAGACTGATACTGTGGATTGATCATTGTTATTGTAACCAGCAATGCAAGTGCTCCGCAAAAAACAGCCGATAATAAAATCAGCCACCATTTTTTCAACAATACACGAGCAAGTTCCAGAAGATCTATTGTATCCTCATCGTACATATTCTCTTTCATCTTCTAGTCCTCCTTCATACTTTTATCGTGGCTATAATAATTGTAATACCGTTTATAATAATAACTATTTTTTCGAACTTCTACATTATTCATTGCAACTCCAAGAAAATTCGAATTTGCCGCCTTTAACTGTTCCAGTACGCTTTTTGCCATTTTTCTGGAATCTTTTCCCTCGGAAATAACCAAAACACTTCCATCACATCGTTTGGCAGCAACTGCCGCATCAACCACGCTTCCAAGCGGCGGTGTATCCACGATTACATAATCAAATGTCTTTTTCAATGCAATAATCAGTTCTTCAAATCTGGAATTTCCAAGAAGCTCTGTCGAATTTGTCGGGAATTTTCCCGATGGAATCACATACAAATTTTTTAAATTAGTTTCGTAAAGTGCCTCTGTAACACTTTTTTGTCCAGAAAGCACATGGCTGAGTCCAACTGATGTATTGTCTCCTTCTGCTCGAACTCTCCGCATCAGAACAGAACGGCGCATATCTGCGTCTACCAGCACAGTCTTTTTCTCAGACTCCGCAAAAGTCATAGCAAGACGTAATGAAACTGTACTTTTTCCATCTGCCGGAAGACAGCTGGTAATCACGATTGCTCTGTTATCCACACCGGTAAACTCAATATTACTTCGAAAACTACGAAATGCTTCTCTTGCCTGCTGGCTCATTATTTCATCTTCGTTTATAAACAGTTTATTCACTGGTTTTTCTCCTTATCTATTGTACTTTTCCTTTTTGCTACTGTACAGTCACTTTCAGCTCTGCTTCATTGGAGCGGTTTCCATCACTATCAGTCACAAAATATATCAGATCATACTCACCAGATGTCGATATATCTACATGTCCTTTTACTTCAATATTATTATACAGTCGCTTCTGAGTATCTTTATCATCCGTAATTTCTTTTACATATTTCAGAACTGTAAAACTGGAATTTTTCTCTACTGTTATTTCTTCATCTGTCAATGTCATTACCGGTGCTTCCGGATTAGTCTGCGGTTCTGTTTCCTCATCCTGGACATCTGCTTCCGTATTATCTGTTGTTTCTGTAGTTGTCTCTGTCTCCTGTTCTTCCTGTACAGACTCTTCTGCTGTTTGCTGAGTCACTTCATCACTACAAGGTACTTCTCTTACTTTTTTAGCAACGTTTTTGCTGTTATCTGTTACTGCATATGTAATACTTGCCGTTGCACCATCCTCACTAACCGTTACCTGTTCTACCACAATCTGATCAGTTACATCACCGTCACGGTCATCCTGCGCAGTTACTCCTGCAAGTAAATCTGTTCTGCTCATGCTCTGGTTATATATAAATCCATCATCTGCAATTGAAATCACAGGCGGGGTCTTATCCCTGTTCATAACCAGATACAGACATGCTCCAACAGCAGCTACAGTAATTACTGCTAACAAAGCAACTAACCATTTTTTGCCTCGTCCGTTATCCATACCTCTTTCCCTTCTTATTTTACTATTTTTCAATACCACAAGTAAACATAATAAACCCATGGAAAATTACGCATTACTATTCTGTAATAACTTTCTTCTTTTGTCAAGCAATTTATTCAAAACCTTTCCTGATCAGCCTGTACATTTTCATCTTCCAACGCTTCTATCTGTTTTTCTGTCTGTTCCGGCACTTTTATCAGACCAAATTTCCATAAAATCGGATAGATATAAGATCTTCATTATTTTGCATTTTATTTTTTACTGATATCTGTATGTACTCACGATTGCCCTTACAGATTCCCGAATATGTTCTCCATCCTGATAAGCCTCTTTTTTCAACTCCTGCAACTGTTTCAAAAATTCTTCCCGGTCAAATTCCAGAGGCTTTCCAATGAATATTTTTTCATGCGCTGTTTTTTGTAACCCTTCTTCTGCCATCAGAAGTTCTTCATACAATTTTTCTCCCGGGCGAAGCCCTGTATATTCAATCTTAATATCTTCATCTGGTTTGAGTCCAGACAATTTTATCAAATTTCGTGCCAGATCATCTATCCGCATAGGTTCACCCATATCCAGCACAAAAATCTCTCCACCCTTAGCATACGCTCCAGCCTGTAATACCAGAGATACTGCCTCCGGAATCGTCATAAAATATCGGATAATATTTTTATCTGTCACTGTAACGGGTCCGCCCTCCTCTATCTGCTTTCGAAACAGTGGAATCACACTTCCGTTACTTCCTAACACATTTCCAAAACGAACAGCAACAAATTCTGTTTTGCTGGTCATATTCAATGTCTGTATGATCATCTCACAGATTCTTTTAGAGGCTCCCATAATATTTGTAGGATTGACCGCTTTATCTGTAGATATCAGTATAAAACGTCTGCATCCATTTTCTGATGCCGCCTTTGCCGTATTCAGTGTTCCAAACACATTATTTTTGATTGCCTCATTGGGACTGCTTTCCATCAACGGCACATGTTTATGAGCCGCTGCATGATACACCAGTTCCGGATGATACTTTTCAAAAATACTGTTTATTCTGTGAGTATTTCTTACTGATCCGATCAGGACTACCAGATTCAGCTCCGGGTAATCTCTCTTCAGTTCCTGTTGAATATCATATACTGAATTTTCATAAATATCCACAACTATCAGCAGCGCCGGATGATGCGCAGCAATCTGTCGGCAGAGTTCACTTCCAATAGAACCACCCCCGCCGGTAATCAATACTCTTTTATTCTGTACATATTGTAATACCGATTCCAGGTTTGTCTCCACCGGATCTCTTCCCAGAAGATCCTCAATCTCAACTTCCCGCAGCTTCGCGATACTGACCTCTTCATTAATTAACTGATAAACTCCCGGAAGAATTCTTAGCTTACAGCCGCTGTCCTGGCAGCATTCCAGCAGTTCTTTTTTATCTTTTGGATGCATGGTTGGAATCGCCACGATAATTTCCTGCACTTTATAATGCTTTACCGCATTCAGGATTTCTTCCCTGCCTCCGACAATCGGAATACCGAGCAATTTTGTATTCTTTTTCTGCGGATTATCATCAATAATACAGACTACTTTGTTGCTCAGATGATAACTGGACTGCAGTTCTTTAATAATCAGAGTTCCTGCATCCCCAGCCCCGATTACCATTGTAATAATCGGTTTTTCCAGACGATCTGTATATACTCTCTGTTTAAAAATTCGGAGCAGTCGATACGAAAACCTTCCCGCCATCATCAGTGGAAGTAAAATCAGCAGATAGAGAATATAATAAGATCTTGGAAGATGATATCCCATCATATACATTCCTACCAACTGCAACATGGACGACACAATACATGCCAGTGTAAGATTTAAAAGTTCTGTCACACTGGCGTAACGCCAGAGACTTTCGTATAAACTAAACAACGCAAATATTACCAATGTACACCCAATATTCACCGGTGTATATTGAATCATCGATTCCAGAAATACTTTTTTAATCATTCCCGGGCGAAATTCAAACCGGATCAAAAGCGCCATATATTCGGATATCCCTATTACCAGAATATCGTATAAGATGAGCAGTGAAACCCTTATTCGTTTTTTAGGATTTTTTAATCCTCTTATTGTTTTTTCCCACATATTGTTTTCTCTTTTCCAGTCAGTATAAAAATCTACATTTTTCATAAGATATTTTAATATTACCATTCAACATGCCAAATGGCAATAATCGTCCTTTATCTTTCCCTGATGCCTGGGCTGCATTGGCTATCTAAAGTTCATCATTTTCCAAATATTTTCTTATTCGCTCAAACTGCGGATCTCTGAAAGACGGCATGTTATATCGGTGCTGGAATCTTGCAATCAAGTATAATACAATACCCATAATTATTCCAACAGCTCTAAACGTAATATCCTGAAAAATAACGAAATAACCAACATGAATGATCTTTTTCCAGTATTCTGCACGGATTTCATGTGTGCACTGATCCATAATTTTTAGTAAAAGGCGAGCGATTTGACCTTTACATCTGATCATGACAATACCTCCGATCATATATTTTAAAATTTTTCGTGTATAAAAACATCAAGGCCACGGTTTCCCGTGGCCCTGGTATCTTCCTTTGCTTTTACACTACCTTCCCCGGTTCGTGTATATTTACCAACATGATATCACACATAGCAAAGAAAATCAACGTTACTCTTTCACTCAGACTCTTTTATGGTGTCACATCTCTAACCTTCCTTCAACATATCATCTGTCACATTTCTGAACTTTTCCACGCTCATTGCTACATCTTCAGCCGCTTCCTCTATCGTTAGCCGTCCCCTTTTTACCTGTTTAACCAGCATCCGGAGTTCTCCGATCTCAATCCCCCTTATCTCTCCTCTAGCCTCTCTCTCGCTCAGCATATCATCAATTGCTTTACACATATCAATCTTCTCCTCTTTTTCTGAAATTTCTATCGCTGTATTCGTGATTGCTTTTATCACCAGCGCTGCCTCACGGTCTATCAGCATCCGTGAATTGCCTTTTAAGATTCTCGATAATTTTTCTTTATCTTTCGAATATTTAATATACTCTATCACTTCCCGCAGACTGGACGTAAACTTTTTCAGATCCTTTTCGGTAAGCTTCGCCGGGTCGATCAGATGGATCCGGTAATCCTGGACATAGTGCATCAGTTTTTCGTTCTGGCTTCCCATCATCTCATGTAACGATAACGGCGCATCCCATTCGTCCGCTCCAAAATGTATCACAAGCGTGACTACAGGTTTTAATACATCCTCTTTGTAAAATCCGGATAAATATTCCCCACTTGTACGTTTTCTGAAACTCTTATCACTTTTTCTGTGATTCGCAGCAGTATCTGCGACCTGCTTTCCGTATTGTAGGGCATCGTATATCATATTCCGGACAGGCATCGCATAGTGGATGTCTGTCTGATTCTCGATTCCAAGCAGGATATATGCGACCTCATCTTCCTGCATCACAACTGCGGATTTCAAAATATCACGATACTTCTGAAGCAGGTCATTCGACTGGCCATTTTCCTTTTCCTGCGAACCAAATGGCAGGGCAATCTCTGTTGTATCAAGTTCTCTCAGCTGTTCCGGATCAACGACCGGTTTTCCCTCATAGATCAGGTAATTAAATGCATCTGCAAAAATGTTGTTTTTTCTCATATAGGCCTTGGTGACTGTATCCACCTTTCCCATAGGCATGCTCCTTTCCTTTCTACAAGGAACAGAGCTTCCTGCCCAGACATTCCGTTCTCTGTTCCTCCAGATTTTCTTTTTTTCATATGGGGAATCAGATAACCGAATGGTTGAAGAATTGCTTCCCAGATATGTTGTATCTACTATAACAATATGATTTGCGATTGTCAATATGCTGACGGTAAAAGATTTCTCTTATCCTCTTGGTACCAGATGTATATAAGAACATCTTCCAAAACATAACGCAGACTTCCATCATCACCAAAGTATCCATTCTGGTTTCTCAGCACGGCCAATGGTTTTTCAAATACTCTCGCACGCGTTTCTTATCTTCCGTCGTTTCTTCATAATTAATATTTTCATCGGAAAATGCCTTTCTCAATGCCCTGCGAACATAGCTATCTACTTCTGATGACAACTTTCCAAGCTCTGCCTGTGCATTACTGCCCACTAATGAGCTCACACTCCCATGTACAAACTCAGATCGTATCTTATATGCCATTCGCATGCTATGAATCACTTCCATTTTTTCCTGTTCTGTATCTGTGATAAATGCTGCCGTCATTTCAGAAACATTCTTTTTATGATTTCTTTCAATTGCAAAAAGACTTTCCAATATTGCGCAATACCAACTGATTTTTTCACATAACAGTCCTGTTTTTCGTGCCAGTTGTAATAGGATCAGGATTCTATAGAAGCTGTATCCGTTATTACTGAGTGCCGCCTCTATATTCAGTACATGTGTTCCCTGACTGTATACCGAATCTATCGGTGAATTGTTGTTACGTGCTTCGGCAAAAATCTGCATAATCGGTGTCATATATCCAAATGCATCACTAATTTCTTCGCTGTTGAAAAATGTCATTTCCGCCTTACCAAATGCATTTAACTGCTGGATACTTCGACGATTTTTTGAAGAATATGTCGTATCCGTATTACACCAATAAGATAAGTCTGAATACACACTACAGTCTTTCACCATCCACAATCCCAATGCAAATATCTGAACCAAATTTGTACAACTTAATGCTTTTACTGCATAATAACTGTCTGCTTCTTCTTTATTTTCGAATTCCCATTCTCGTTGTTCTGTATCCATCCAGACAGCAATCATCGGTTTTCTTATCAAAGCCATAAAATCATACTTACCCAAATCTTCCCGGATAGATGATTGTTCTACGACGTCTGTCATTTCTTCACCTTTATATGTTAAAAGATGCGCCGGACTTTCCAGATACATCTCCACATCTATTCCCTCACCAATGGATAATATGTCAAATCGTTCTTCTGGAATATCAATGTTATTTAACTGTATGAACAAATAGTTCATTCATCTACCCCTTTCATGCTTACTCTGAATAATCACCAAAGAACTGCTATTTCTTTACTGAACGTTTCAAACTTTTTTAATTTTACACCTGTTAGTTACTCCGTTCCGTAACCTTTCTACCGTTTACATCTGCCGGATGCAATAAATATTTACCTACCGTATAGTAGCAATGCATCCATGTTCCGTTTCAATCAGCATCTTTTAAATTCTTATTTTTCATATTCGTATCCCCTCGCCAAAATTTATTCTGAGATTTCCCATTGATATATCAATTCGATCCATCACCCGCCATGCTTCTTCATATTTACCTGATTTCAACAGTTGAAACATAGCAAGATAATTTTTGTGTATGTTATATACTTCTATCAGACACCATAATTCATTAGCCAACCATTCTTCCTGATTATATATGGCTTTCTGTTTTTGTTCCTTTAATTCCTGCAGAATATCTTCTCTCAATTCCATATGGAACGTCTGTAAATATTTTTTTGTTTCACTTAATACCATACTAAAATCGCCTACTTAAAAATTGTCTTTTCTATCGTTTGCATTGCTTTCTCAAAATTTTCTATACTTCCTTCATAATCCACTTTTTTTGATTTTCCATTCTTTTCAACAATAATATGCACGTCGGTATTTGTCTCGTTTTTTTCTTTGTTCATCGACTTCACTTTATCATACAAATACGATGCAATCATTCCTGTTACAACAGGAAAAACAGCATACTGTACTATTAATGTTGCAACATAAACAATATCAGCATGAAGTTCCAATTTTTCAAATTCATCATCATCTATGCATATCTCTGTCTTGATTTCTGATGTGTTTTTTAAAAATTGATAAAAATCAGATGTACATTCAGGGAAAAATACCCCTTTTTTATTTCTAAATCCTTCATTTGGAATGATAAGTACATTTGCCTGTTTTATATCTTCTATGTATTTTTGTGGAATATAATCTTTTTCGTATATACTTTCAAAATTTGTATCAACATCTGTAACTGTAAGCTTTTGTTCCAAATCACTTTCATGTAACATAGTAATTACTCCTTGTCGTGTTCGTAATCGTTTTTATCACCATTGCTGCTTCCCTGTCTATCACCACTCTCAGAAAGTGTAACCGAATATAATGGTTTCTCATCCATTCCAACAGCACTCATATGTGCTCCTGATTCTGTCAATAATATTGCCCGTCCATTTATAATTGCCTGATACACTTTCTGTAATTCCATATCTCTTCTCCATAAGCATTAATGATGTAATTTATTTTCTATTATATACTTGCTTTTTCTATAATCAATGGTATTTACTGGAAAATTCCACATATTTCGTCAATCCCCACTTTTATTTTTCATCAGCTCTGCCGGAGAAGACTCCGGTTCTATGGCGATCTGGACCACATCCTGTTTATGTGATGTAAAATCAAGCGTGCTGGCTTTTCGTAAAGGTCAAATCGCTCGCCCCACGCTAAATACAGCGTCGCTCATTTGCGGCGCTTGCTATAGCACTCAGCCGGGAGTTCTTTTGACCACGGCATCAGCTGTTCTAATTCTTTTTCATCAATGCTTCCATCGGCAAGTTCAATCTCCAGCAGGCCTTCCAGCAAATGCTTTACATAGTAATAAACATTCAGGCCATTCGCACGGACCGTTTCGGTAATACTGTAGATCATTGCGCTTGCCTGGGCTCCACGTACTGTGTTGATCGTCATCCAGTTCTTCTTGTTATGCTCTGTAGAACATAATCGAAAGAACTGGGAAATGATCGATACCGTCAATGGAGCCACCAGTTCTGCGATCATCTACAGTATAGCCGAAACAGCGAAGGCAAACCAGCTGAAGCCATATGAGTATTTTGAATATCTGCTGACAGAGATACCAAAACATATGGATGATAAAAATAGCAATTTTCTGGAAGAGCTTCTGCCTTGGTCAGAAACTGTTACTGACCTCATGAGATGTCACTGACTTGTTCTCATGAGCTGTCACCAGATTGCTTAACTTCCTGTCATTAGTCCTTACAGAGCTGCCGCCTGAACCCAGGCGGCAATAAGGTTTATGGAGCTATACTTCCAAGCATTTCATGCTCTACGACATTCATAATGCTAAAAACAATCTGTCATCATCAGAAAATATTCTGGATCAGCTTGCCTCTTTTCGCATGGAAACAGGATTACCTGCCGCACTCAGACAAGATAAAAAATATCAAAAAACTGTAATAAAGCAAATGAAAAAATGCAGGATCTAAATCTAACTCCCCAACAATGGGACACTATTGATGCCGCTATCACAGCAGAAAACAATGCATCTATAGAATATATCCGCATTGCCTATAAGCAAGGAATCATTGATGCATTTTCTATTTTACGAGAAACTCTTTAATATATTCATGTTAATCCAATCGCTTATAAGCAATAAAACAGGGATTTATCTCTGCTTTCCCATTTCCTTCTCTATTGCTTCCGGCACTCTGATCAAGCCAAACCGCCATAGTATCGAATAAATATATGAAACTCCTCTAATATCTCCAAGTGCTTTCGGTTTCTTTACTTTTTCTGAAATCCTCTTACTATTTTCAAATGCCAGCACCACACTACTCCAGGCAAGACTCTTACTTTTCTCTCTACGATCTATCAGCAGCTCTCTGTTATACTCTCCGTTTTTACCAACTTTTAATTTATATCGGAACGGTAATCCTGTTGCCGTTTTAAATGGATAATCCTGAAATGCAATAACAGCCTGCCACAGATTTTCCTCTGATGGTATTTCCTGTAGAAACCGAACCTGCTCTTGTCTCTTCTTGTATGTCCGGCACCGCTCCGCATTTAGACTTATCTCTTCTGCATTATAAATTCCCTTTGTGTAGGGCAAATAGGAATGAACCGATGCTCTGGAAAGACCTGTGAGTTTCATAATCTCCGGAATCTTTTTTCCTGACTGATGTAAATCATTGATTTCTGTACATATATCTGATGTAAATACATCTGCAGTAATAAGTAACTTACGGAGTTTAAGTAGACTAATATTTAACTCATCTGCCAGTGATCTTAATGAATCTGCTTCTTCATAGGCATCTCTTAATTCTTGAAGAAAATTGTTAAATTGAAGTTCTGGATTATATTCTGGTTTCTTTTTTTGTCTTCCTACCATTTTCAACTCCTATTTTCATGTGAATCCAATCGTCTTGCACCTAAAACAGAGGATTCCCTGCTATCCCTCTAATGCTCCGATAGCTATAGCTTTCCTCTGTTTTTTATTTTATTTTTTCGCTTTCGACAATATCCCAAATAATAGATGAAACCACCTACTGCTCCACCAAGTGTATTATAGGTCAGATCTGATATTTGAAATGTTCCAAGATGGAATAATAGCTGAGTAAATTCTATCAGAAAAGAAAATACTGCTACAACTTTTGTGGCTTCCCAAACGGTTTTTCCAATTCTAATATTCTCAGATTCACCAAGTAATTCTTTTTGAAATGCCCACAATAGCAGAATAGAAAATGGAACAAATAACATGAAATTCTCTATAGATTCTGTTGTAAACTGTCCATCTTCATATAGTCCCCATCCTCCAAAAAGCTTTCCAAGCGGATCAAACCATATCTCACGATTTAGAATTGTTCGAAGTAATATCATTGCTGTATAAAAAGCTAATAAGAATGTTCGGCGAAAATTTGAAGAACTTTTAAATGCTCTCAACCATGTTGCAAACATATTTCTAACAAAATCGTTCTTCTTCCATTCATGTTCTTTTGCATACAAATACAGGAACATTGCTAGAAACGCAAGGAGAACTGCTGCCCAAAAAGGCTGGTACAGTGCTGATAATACATTATATGCTATTTTATTAAATATTTCGATTATCTTACTTCCCATTGTTCTCCTTCACTACTTATTTCAAATCTTCAAACAAATCTTTCTGATATACACCAGCTTCTATCAGTTTGGCAAATGATTTCACTACATGGTCTTTATCCTCTTTATAGGTCACTCCGAACCATTTGTCATTCGTATCTAAGACTTTTACGGAAACTCTGTCTGCCTGAAGAAGCTCATCTATGTAGATTGGCAGTAAATATTCTGCTTTCAGAATATCTTTGTCTCCCATATTAGCAAATTTGAAATCATCTGCTATTAATCTTCTCCTATATATGTAAACATCCTTGCTTGTAATAATCTATTAGCGGGGTCCAGAGGTACGGCCTCTAGGTGTAGTTTCGTTTATTAACGCTTTATTCTTCGCTTAGCTGTTTTGTTCATGTAAGTGTTGGCTACGAACCTCAAATACACCCGTAGGGAATCCCATCTGAACCCACATATACGTTACAATCAGACTGTTCATCACAGCACCTCCATCAATCTCAATGTCTTTGACAAATCCTTTGGTTTCGAATTTTAACTTCATGCAACTCAACCAAGTTCCAAATAAAACAATAAGCGACAAATTTATTCTTCACATCTTCGCCAATCATAATAGATCGTTGCCTGCTGCTCACCACGGAGAGGTGTGTGATATTATTACGAGCAGCGTAGGGAGCTACCGCTCCCAGTATATCACAATTTCATCCAGTTTTACAGACGTTTTCTTGCCTTCATCACCGCACAATACATCAATCCGCCTAGTACTCCGCCGACTGTGTTATAGAAGATGTCTGATAGCTGAAACGTACCCAAGCGAAGC
>ERZ838483.466-NODE-466-length-51015-cov-6.198195_pt1 | contig 51015 bp, 54 predicted proteins | sample MGYA00519939_ERZ838483 | MGnify/ENA primary metagenome ERZ838483 (study PRJEB31850, sample SAMEA3708836) | human gut metagenome | biome: human gut; feature: human-associated habitat; material: faeces | place: China | collected 2014 ...
TCTGCTCGAATGATCATCGTGAAAGCCCTCCCATCTCCATGCGGCTGCTCTGGCTACCGCTCATCACTTCTTCCAAGCGAAAAAAGCCCTTGTACGCGATGTAGCCCCGGTCAGTGAACATCCCGTCCTCCGCGTTCATGCGCTCCGTGCCGTACTTTTCATAGTCATAAAAAGCGTCGAGGTTTTCGTCATAGTCGAAGTGGCCGGACTGTTGGATCATGTACTTGCCGTACTCGGCGGGAGAGTGCGCGCCAGGGGCGAAGTCAAAGAGGTCAAGGTTTTCCGCAAGATTTTTGATCTGTGCCGCGGACTTTGGCTTTGCCAGCATGACCACGGCCCCCAGCTTATTCATGTCGCTATCGGAAAGGCTATCCGCGGCCTGTGCCAATGCGTTAAGGTCAGAAAGATTTTCACGCTCCATATCCAGCAGCACATCCACCTCGTTGGGGAGCTGGCTGTCCTCCAGCCGCAGGCGGACATCAGCGGGATCTGTGATGCCCCCGCGAAGGAGCGCGCGGTCGATCTCCTCCCGCTCCATGGGGAGGAACAGCCATGTGATGTGTTCTGTGTCCTCTGGCTCACTTTTGGAGGTCGCCGCAACGGTGATGGCGTTCGGTTCATGGTAATAGCAGGGAAAGAACCGGCCATCGTAGACCTGTTCCAGCTTCATGCCGTTGTCGTAGACCACACCGTAGGGCGTGATCGTGCCGCCGCCGCTTTCAATGAGCCGTCTTGCCGTTTCCTCACTGTCCAGTTTGTTCAGTTCATCCACACTTGCGCTGCCGCCGTGCAGGTTCATGTAGTGGTCACGGCCAACAGCGGCGAGGTCAGAAAAGTCGGTAATGACCGTGGCCTGCTGGCAGCAGAAGGTCAGGTTGATGAGATCTTTCAGCTCGAACAGCTCCAGCTTGTGGGCCATCGCCTGAAACTGCGCGGCCTCGCCGGTGTCGAAGCTGTCCAGCCGTTTTGCAAGGTAGTTCAGCTCCTCCACATTGACCGTGAGCATTTCCGTGCGCTTGAGGACGGTGTAGAAGCTGTCAATCTTCGTCACCCTGCAGTCCGCCTTGACCGCGTCACCGATTTCCAACGCCTCCAACAGCTCCATGCAGTGTGCGTACTGGTCGCGGGGGATGGGGAACGGGATAGTTGCCACGCCGTATTCCGGGTGGCTGGGATTACCGAGAACCGCTTGAATCATCATTTGTGTTTTCCTCCAATCCGTTGATTTTGTTCATTCTGGTCCGCAGACAGGTCCCGTCCGCGCCCCAGCAGAGAAAGCCATGGCGGGGGTAAGGGCAACCGTCACATTCCGGGGAGCGGCTGCAAACAGGCGCCGGCAGCGGTTCCTGCTGAAAGCCGGGGAAGTGCGGAAGAATGAGTTTGAAGTGGATCGTGCCGTAAATTTCCATCATTTTTCCTCCTGTTAAAAAAATGCCGGACATTTCTGTCCGGCCTGCGTGGATACTTATTTCATTGTCATGCCGCTCTGTTCCGGCGCGTCCCGTTGCCGTGGCACATTCGGGGGCAGCAGTCCGCTGACCTGTTCCATCAGCTCCGCCAGCTCCTGATCCCGTCCGCACGAAAGGGTTTCGTCTTGCTCGCGGACGAACGCCAGCGCGCGGTAGATCTCCGCAAGCTGCTCCGGCTCGAAAAGGGCGCCTTTTTGAACAAGCCCGCCGCGCACGGTGAAGTCGCGCTTGGCGGCGTCATAGTCGTCCTGGAAATAATGTCCGTGATGGACACCCTCTCGGTCGAAGTCCCATTCCCAAGTCACAAACTGGACACCTCGCTCGGTGGGGTGGCCCGCCAGCACCGCGCTGCTGAAGTCCGCGAGGACGCGGTAGTCGCCATCCAGTCCGCTGGCTTTGAGCCGCGGCGCGGTTTCCAGAATCGCCATGTACTCCGAAGTCGTTTTGGCGGTGTCGATGACGCTTTGCAGCGCATCCTGCGCCCGGACGCTGTCCACACACTCCTGCCGGTACAGCACGCTACCCCTGCCGGAGATACGGCAGAGACGCCCTTTTTCCCAGCAGACGGGCAGGTGGTGATCCTCAATCGGCTCCACCGTGAAACCGTTCTGTCGCAGCCGGGTGGCGGTTTCTTCAAGGTAACGGAGCTGCGTGGTTTCGTTCTGATCGTTCATTGTGAAGTCCTCCTCGTAAGCAAAAAAATAAGCCGGAGCATCCTGAAATGCTCCGACCGGGTGATGGATTGGGCAGAGATGCCCTTTTTGACGTCGGGAAATGAAAAAGGGCGCCTTTTTGATGGCTTCGACGAAACCAACAAACAGACGCCCGAAAGATCGTATAAAATTTTGAGGAAAGAACGCTCTAATTTGCGCCCGCAAAAAGGGCGTTTCTCAGGATTTTGCCTTTGAATCTGTGAAAAGGGGAGTTCAAATCTCCCCGGTCACCAAAATAACGCGAAAATATCTTTTTTTCTGAGTGCAGAATTTGAAATAAAAAAAGGTGGCAACCCTTTGGTATTCTAAGCGTTGCGCTTAAAATATCCGAATTGTTGCCACCTTATGGCGCGGAAGGAGGGATTTGAACCCTCGCGCCGGTTTTATCCAGCCTACTCCCTTAGCAGGGGAGCCCCTTCGGCCTCTTGGGTACTTCCGCAGGTCGATGGTGTTCTATGAAAAATGGCGGAGAGAGTGGGATTCGAACCCACGGAGACTTGCGCCTCGCCGGTTTTCAAGACCGGTTCCTTAAACCACTCGGACATCTCTCCATCGGCGGAGGAAGTTCTCCGACTCTCAAACGCTTAATTAGTTTACCATAGTCCGGGGTGGTTTGTCAACAAAAAATACGATTGTTTTTCAGAAAATCCGCCAAAGAGAAACGTTTACAATTTAGGGATGACTTTTACAGTAGGAGCGGTTATAATAAATCCATTCCGCCGGCAGCGCAGGCTGCCGGTGCGCCCAAACGAATGACAGGAGGTTCCGTTTTGAAGAAACTGAATCAATGGATCGACCGATTTGCTTACAGCCATCCCCGGTTCGGCATCCCAAATCTCATGCTTTACATCGTGATTGCCAACGCCGTGACGTATGCCCTGACCGTTTTTGCCGGTTCGTCGGCGCTGAGCTTTCTGGAATTTGACCTCTACCACCTGCTTCACGGCGAGGTATGGCGGCTGGTGACCTTTGTGCTGCTGCCCTTTTCCTACCGGCCGCTGTCGCTGTTTATCATGCTGTCCTTTTACTATTTTGTGGGCGGCACGCTGGAGCGGGAATGGGGAACGGCTAAGTTTACCCTGTATTATCTCAGCGGCATGATCCTCAGTGTGCTGTCTACGGTGATCCTGTCTCTGGCTACGGGCTATTACGGCTGGAGCCTTTCTGACGCGTATTACATCAATCTGACCCTGTTTCTGGCCTTTGCCGCCCTTTACCCGGACGCGCAGATTATGTTCTACATGGTGATCCCCCTGAAAGCCAAGTGGCTGGCGTGGGCGGATGTTGCCCTGTTTGGCTGGAACATTATCAGATCCCTGTCCTACGGCGCGTATGCCAGCGCGCTGGCTGCCGTGGTGGCCATATTGAACTTTGTGATCTTCTTCTGGGAGGACATCAAAAACCTGCTGGGTATCCAGAGTCGCCAACGCTCCCGGCAGACCATCCAGTTCAAGTCCGCCGTCCGGCAGCAGAAGCGGGCGGAGGCGGAGCGGGGCTACCGCCACAGGTGCGAGGTCTGCGGCCGCACGGACGCCGACCACCCGGAGCTGGAGTTCCGCTACTGCTCCAAGTGTCAGGGCTATCACTGCTTCTGTTCCGACCACATTTTCAATCACCAGCACTTTGAGCAATAATATGGAGAAGCGCCCCGGCTGTGTGCTGCACACAGCCGGGGCTTTGCTGCGCCGTGGGCGAAAAAACCGCTGCGGCGCAGGGCGGCATGGGATTTGACATGGATTTTACAATCCATGTCTTTTTCATTTTACACGGAGCAGGTACACTGAAACCTGTACCGAGGAGTAAATCCCGAATAACAAAAGTAAAAGAGGAAGAACAACATGAAAAAGACACTTGCATTGATTCTGACACTGGCTTTGAGCCTGGCTGCCCTCACCGGCTGCGGCGGCTCCAAGACGGAAACCCCTGCCGACACCAGCACGGACAACAGCGCCCAGCCGGAGGCCCCCGCAGAGACCACCCTCTCCGGCAGCGTGTCCACCAACGGCTCCACTTCCATGGAAAAGGTGATCGGCGCCCTCAGCGAGCAGTTCATGGCAGACAACAGCGGCGTGACCGTGACCTATGACCCCACCGGCTCCGGCGCAGGCATTGAAGCGGCCACCAACGGCTCCGCCGACATCGGCCTCTCCTCCCGCGCACTGAAGGATGAAGAAACTGCCAACGGCCTGACCGGAACCACCGTGGCGCTGGACGGCATCGCCGTCATCGTCAGCGCCGGCAGCAAGGTGGAAAACCTGACCGTGGAGCAGATCGGCAAAATCTTCACCGGTGAGATCACCGACTGGAGCGAAGTGGGCGGCGACGCCGGCACCATCTCCTGCATCGGCCGTGAAGCCGGTTCCGGCACCCGCGACGGCTTCGAATCCATCACTGATACCAAGGATGCCTGCAAGCTGGATCAGGAGCTGACCTCCACCGGCGGCGTCATTGAAGCAGTTGCCGGCAACCCCAACGCCATCGGTTACGCATCCCTCTCCGCTGTGGAGGGCAAGGACACCATCAAGGCTGTCACCGTGGGCGGTGTGGCCTGCACGGAAGCCACGGTTCTGGACGGCAGCTACGCCATTCAGCGTCCCTTCGTGCTGGTGACCAAGACGGACGCCACGCTGTCTCCCGCCGCACAGGCCTTCTTCGACTACGCCACCTCCACTGCTGCCAACGATCTCATCAAGGCTGCCGGTGCTGTGCCTGTCGCAAAATAAACAACAAAAGATCCATTCAAGCAGTGCAGGGAACCTTTCCGGGTTCCCCCGCACATTCCCGTGAGGATCATCGGGCGCGCCTCCATCCATCTTCTTTGGGTGGAGGCTGTTCCCGCGAAAATACAGAAAGGAGTCAAGCATGGACTCTGACGCAATCGTGACTGCTGCCAACGCGGCGGAAAGCCTGCCGAATACTTCCGCCGGTAAGCCGGAACGGAACAGCTATCAGGTACGCAAAGCCATAGAGGGGCTGATCCACCTGATCTTCCTGCTGTGCGGCATCGTGGCGGTGGCCTTCGTGCTGTTTATCAGCATCTACCTGATCGTCTCCGGCCTGCCCGCCATCCGGGAGATCGGCCTTGTGAAATTCCTGCTGGGCAGGGTCTGGGATCCCACCAACACCACCACCGGCGCACAGTACGGCATTCTGGCCTTTATCCTCAGTTCCGTTTACGGCACCGCCGGCGCCATCGTGGTAGGCGTGCCTGTAGGACTGATGACGGCCGTGTTTCTGGCCAAGGTGGCCCCGCCGAAGCTGGCGGCGGTCATCCGCACCGCCGTGCAGCTGCTGGCGGGTATTCCCTCCGTGGTATACGGCCTTGTGGGCATGATCGTTCTGGTGCCTGCCATTCGGAATACCTTTTCTCTCAGCTCCGGCGCCTGCCTGCTGGCGGCCATCATTGTGCTGGCCATTATGATCCTGCCCTCCATCATCAACGTGTCGGAAACGGCACTCCGGGCTGTGCCGAAGGAATATGAGGAGGCAAGCCTTGCTCTGGGAGCCACGGAGATGGAAACCTATCTCCGGGTGAGCCTTCACGCCGCCCGCAGCGGCGTGGCCACCGCCGTGGTGCTGGGCGTGGGCCGCGCCATCGGCGAGGCCATGGCCATCATCATGGTGGCGGGCAATGTGTCCAATATGCCGGGGCTGTTTACGCCGGTGCGGTTTCTCACCACCGGCATTATTTCCGGCATGGCCTATGCCAGTCCGGGCAGCCTTTACCAGCAGGCGCTGTATTCCATCGGACTGGTGCTGTTCCTTTTCATCATGCTCATCAATGTACTCCTGAACGTGTGCATCAAGAATCGCAAGGAGGGCTGACATGGACGATCAGAAGTTATCTCCCAGCCGCCGCGCCTACGACGTGGGAATGCGGGCGCTGGTGTGGCTGTGCGCTGGACTGACCTGCGCGCTGCTGGTGTTTCTCATCGGCTATATTTTCTATCGGGGGATTCCGGGCCTGACGTGGGATCTCCTGTCCGGCCAGACCAGCTATATCAAGAATACAATCGGTATTCTGCCAAATATTCTCAACACTCTGTATATCATTCTGGTGGCCATGGTCATCGTTCTGCCTCTGGGGGTAGGCGCTGCCATCTACCTGACGGAATATGCCGAAAACAGGAAGCTGGTGAGCCTCATTGAGTTCGCCGCGGAGACCCTGACGGGAATCCCCTCCATCATCTTCGGACTGGTGGGAATGCTGTTTTTTGTGCAGAAGATGAATTTGCAGGCAGGCATCCTCGCCGGCGGTTTGACGCTGGTGGTGATGATCCTGCCCACCATCCTCCGCACCACGCAGGAAAGCCTGAAAACCGTTCCGCAGTCCTACCGGGAAGGTGCGCTGGGCCTGGGGGCCGGAAAGTGGCGCATGGTTCGCACGGTGGTGCTGCCCAACGCCATCGACGGCATCGTTACCGGCTGCATTCTGGCCGTGGGCCGCATCGTGGGCGAGAGCGCCGCGCTGCTGTACACCGCCGGGTTCGGTCTGGTGCTGAACTCTTTCGGGACGGCGCTGCACTCCTCCTCCGCCACGCTGACGGTGGCGCTGTATGTCTACGCCAACGAGCGGGGCGAGACGGCGGTGGCCTTTTCCATCGCCACCATCCTGATGCTGCTGACCCTGCTGATCAATCTCTCCGCCGCCTTTCTGGGGCGGAAGCTGAAAAAGAATTGAGGAATCCGATATGGAACCGATTTTGGAAGCAAAGCAACTGAACCTGTGGTATGGCCCCAACCATGCCCTTCACGATGTGTCTATCGCCATCCCGGCCCATGAGATCACGGCCTTTATCGGCCCCTCCGGTTGCGGCAAGTCCACCTTCCTGCGGACGCTGAACCGCATGAACGACCTGATCCCCGCGGTGAAGATCACCGGCGAGGTGGACTTTCACGGGCAGAATCTCTACGACAGCAAGGTGGATCCCACATGGCTCCGCAAGCGGATCGGCATGGTGTTCCAGAAGGCCAATCCCTTCCCCATGAGCATTTATGACAACGTGGCCTACGGCCCCCGGACCCACGGTATCCGCAATAAGGCGAAGCTGGACGAGATCGTGGAAAATTCCCTCCGCTCCGCCGCCATCTGGGACGAGGTGAAGGATCGCCTGAAGAAAAGCGCACTGGGACTTTCCGGCGGCCAGCAGCAGCGGCTGTGCATCGCACGGGCGCTGGCCGTGGAGCCGGAGGTGCTGCTGATGGACGAGTCCACCAGCGCACTGGACCCCATTTCCACCTCCAAGATCGAGGATCTGGCCGTAGAGCTGAAAAGCCAGTACACCGTGGTCATGGTGACCCACAATATGCAGCAGGCTGCCCGTATTTCCGACAACACCGCCTTCTTCCTGCTGGGCGAGCTGGTGGAATTCGGAAAGACGGAGCAGCTGTTCTCCACCCCTGCCGACAAGCGGACAGAGGATTACATTACAGGAAGGTTTGGTTAACGGTATGCGGAACAGATTTGACGAGCAGCTGGCACAGCTGAACCATGAGATGATCGAAATGGGCGCGCTGTGCGAGGAGGTCATCGCCCTGTCCTCACGGGCCTTGACAGAGAATAAGGCACTGGCGGCCAAGGTCAGCCCGCTGGACAGCGAGATCGACCATAAGGAGCGGGAAATCGAAAACCTGTGCCTGCGGCTGCTGCTTCAGCAGCAGCCGGTGGCACGGGATTTGCGGCAGATCTCCGCCGCATTGAAAATGATCACCGATATGGAGCGTATCGGCGATCAGGCGGAGGATATTGCGGAGATCATCGGTTTTCTCAGCGACCGGCAGGCGGAAAACAACGCGCTTTTCAGGGAAATGGCCAAGGCAGTCATACAAATGGTGACAGAAAGCGTAGACGCCTACGTAAAATGTGATATAATGTTGGCCAAAAAGGTCATTGCAACAGATGACACGGTGGATGAGCAGTTCGCGCAGGTGAAGCAGAGTCTGATCAGCCGCATCACGGAACACCCGGCGGACGGCGAATACGCGCTGGATCTGCTGATGATCGCCAAGTATTATGAGCGCATCGGCGATCATGCTACCAATATTGCCGAGTGGGTCATCTATTCTGTGACCGGCGTGCATAAGGACGAGATCACATTTACGTAAAGGATGGTGACACCATGATCTGGTGTGTGGAGGATGACGCCAGCATCCGGGAGATTGAGCTGTATGCCCTGAGTTCCACGGGCTTTGAAGCCCGCGGCTTTGAGGACGGCGCTTCTTTCTGGGCGGCGCTGCAATCGGAAAAGCCGGAGCTGGTGCTTCTGGATGTCATGCTGCCGGGGGATGACGGCGTTTCCCTGCTGAAGCGGATGAAGGCCAGTCCCGATTTCCGGGAGATTCCTGTCATCATGGCCACTGCCAAAGGCGCGGAGTATGACAAGATCCAGAGCCTGGATCTGGGAGCCGACGACTATCTGGTAAAGCCCTTCGGCGTGATGGAGATGGTGTCACGGGTGAAGGCGGTGCTGCGGCGCTGCCAGCCCAAAGCGCCGGAGCATATCCTTACCGCCGGGGGCCTTTCCGTGGATCTGGATCAGCGCACCGTCACAGCGGACGGACAGCGGATCCAGCTGACCTATAAGGAATTTGAGCTTCTGCGGCTGTTTCTGTCCCATCCCGGTATGGCGTTCCCAAGGGAGCAGCTGTTTTCACAGGTCTGGAACATGGCCTATATGGATGACAGCCGCACACTGGATATGCACATCCGCACCCTGCGGCAGAAGCTGGGGGTATATGGAAAGCAGATCGAAACCGTGCGGAATGTGGGCTACCGCTGGGAGGCTGTCCTATGACCGGGCGGATTTTTCGTTCCACACTGGCGGCGTCCCTGACGGTGCTGCTGGCGTCGCTGCTGGTCATTACCGGCTGCCTGTACAGCTATTTCGGCACCGTACAGGAGCGGCAGCTCCGGGAGGAGCTGTCCTTTGCCGCTGCGGCGGTGGAGGCGGATGGCGATGATTATCTGGCCCGGCTCCGCAGCACCGCCAGCCGCCTGACATGGGTGGCGGTGGACGGCACAGTGCTTTATGACACGCAGGCGGATGCGGCGGCCATGGAAAACCACGCTGGCCGGCAGGAGATCCGGGAGGCCCTGACCGGCGGCAGCGGCAGCAGCGTCCGCTATTCCAGCACGCTGACGGAAAAGACCGTCTATCAGGCCATGCGCCTGACGGACGGTTCGGTGCTTCGCATTTCCGGCAGCCAGAAAACCGCCTGGATGCTGGTACTGGGGATGCTCCACGCGGTGATCGTGGTGGTGCTGCTGGCGCTGGGCCTGTCGGCGCTGCTGGCGGGACAGGCGGCCAGACGGGTGGTGGAACCCCTGAACCGGCTGGATCTGGAGCATCCGCTGGACAACAATGTATATGAGGAGCTGTCCCCGCTGCTGACCCGCATCCATGCCCAGCGCCGGGAAATCGACCGGCAGACACGGGATCTGAAGCAGCGGCAGGATGAGTTCAACCAGATCACCGACAGTATGCGGGAGGGGCTGGTGCTGCTCAACGGCAGCAATGCGATCCTGAGCATCAACCCGGCGGCACGGGCGATTTTCCACGCGGACGCGGACTGCATCGGTCGGGATTTCCTGACGGTGGAGCGGCACACGGATCTCAGCGCCGCCATCCGCAGCGCCGTGGAATCCGGCCACAGCCAGCTGCGGGCGGAGCGGAGCGGACGGATCTATCAGTTCGACCTCAGCCGTATCGACTCCGGCGGCGACGCGCTGGGCATTGTGCTGCTGGCCTTTGACGTGACGGAGCAGGCGGAGGCCGAGCGGATGCGGCGGGAGTTCACCGCCAATGTGTCCCATGAGCTGAAAACGCCGCTGCAATCCATCATCGGCAGCGCGGAGCTGCTGGAAACGGGACTTGCAAAGCCGGAGGACCGCCCCCGCTTCCTGAGCCGGATCCATCAGGAGGCGGAACGGCTGGTGACGCTCATCAACGACATTATCCGCCTGTCCCAGCTGGACGAGGGCGGACAGCTGTCTGCGGAGCCGGTGGATCTTCAGGATCTGGCGCTGGAAACAGTCCGTTCCCTGACAGAGCTGGCGGCGGGAAGGAACGTGACGCTGACGGCGGTCGGAACGACGGCCCCCATGACCGGCGTCCGGCGGCTGCTGGCGGAAACGGTGTACAACCTCTGCGAAAATGCGGTGAAATACAATGTCTCCGGCGGCAGCGTCACCGTGGAAACCGGGGAGACGGCGCAGAATGTAACCCTCACTGTCCGGGATACCGGCATCGGCATCCCGGTGGCAGAGCAGAGCCGGGTCTTTGAGCGGTTCTACCGGGTGGATAAGAGCCACTCCCGCGCCATCGGTGGCACGGGACTGGGCCTGTCCATTGTCAAGCACGCCGTTGCATATCACCACGGCGCCATCCATCTGGAAAGCGAGCCGGGAAAGGGGACTGTCATTACGGTGACGCTGCCCAAAGAAAGACCGGCGGACTAATAGGCGCAGCGAATATGGAAACGCCCCACTTGCGGAGGCGGAAAGCCCTCCGGCAAGTGGGGGGTGTGCCGCAGAAAGAAAAGGAACCTGTCAGCCACAGCGGCTGACAGGTTCCTTTTATACGGCTTTTCAGGGATAGCCCGTTCCTCTGTAAAACGGATTCACTCCGGAACGGCTTACCGTCTGCGGCGGCCGCCCTGCTTGCCGGAAATGTTCCGGTTCAGATCGGCCATTTTCCGCTCGGAGGAGGAGAGAAACTGCTTCAGCTTGTCCTCGAAGGCCATGTCGCCGGAAGGGGCGGTATTGGCGGCCTGCGCCTGTGCGGAGGGCCGGTGGGGGGCCGCAGCAGGCCGCGGGGCGGCGGGACGCGCAGCGGCAGGGCGGGGCTGGAAAGAACGCTGGGCGGGCCGCTCCGTCGCCGGCAGGGCCTTTTTGATGGAAAGATCCAGCTTCCCATCCTTAATGGCTAACAGCTTTACTTTAACGACCTGTCCCTCCTGAAGAAAATCATGGACGTCGTTGACATAGGTATTGGCAATCTCCGAAATATGTACAAGGCCGGATTTTCCGCCCTCCAGCGCTACAAAAGCGCCGAATTTGGTGATGCTGGTTACTTTTCCCTCTAAAATTGCGCCGACCTCGTATTCCATAAATGGTGTTGCTCTCCTTTTTCAAATTAAACGGCTTTCTGCCGGATATCACAGGGGATCAGTTGGACTTGTCGTAAAAAACGTATTCGTCCGGGTCGGTCCAGCCCAGCTCGTCACGGGCCAGATCCTTCATTTTTTCATCCGTAGCGCCCTCTGCAATGTCTGCGCGCAGCGCATCATTGCTTTGCTTCAGCGTTTCTACCTGCTGGGCGGTGCGGTCCTTTTCTGCCTGCGCGCCGGCTACCTGGCTCCGCAGACTGTACAGCTGCCAGCCGATCGCCATCAGAATCAGCAGGATCGCGACGTGGATCAACAGGCCGCCGGATCTTTTCTTTGCGGGTTTGCTTGCTCCCTTTGCCATGCGGCCGTCCTCCTTTGTCATGGGGTTTCGGATTCGATACACTCCTTATTGTAGCGTATTTTTCACAAAAATAAAAGAGGTTTTTCGTCTGCTTGACGATTTTTTTGCAGGTTGACCAGCCTTTCCGCACAGGCCAGACCAGCAGGTGTAAAAATTCCACGCTCCGATCCAGCCAAAAATCCCAGACGGGACGCAGAAAAGCGGAAAACAGCATGAAAAACACCACGCTGCCCCCGGCGGCCCCCAGCAGGATGAACCCCCGGAACTGTCCGTCTGCCTGCCGCAGCACGAACAGGGACAGCGCGCCGCCAGCCGTCAGGCAGTACAGCAGATCCAGCACCCCTGTGAAGCTGGGGAACCGCAGACGCACCGTCCGCAGCAGATCGTACACAACGCCGGCGGCCAGACCCAGCAAAATGGCAAGACCGAAGGAGCGGAGCTGATCCGAGATCTGAAAGGCCATAGGCGGCTACCCGAATAACCGGCTGAAAAAGCCGCCCTGCCGGTTGGGGGCATCCTCATAGGATATGGAGTCGATACGGCCGTCCACAAACAGCTCCCCACCCTCCAGAGACAATTTGCCGATGTGCAGGTCTTCCCCGGTGACGATGAGCGTTCCGGCTGAAGTAGTCATAATGACGCCGCTTTCGTCAAAGCGCTCCACGTCCTCCACACCGGAGACGGTGAGATGCTCCCGGCCTGTCAGCTCCAGATGGTGGCTGGCGGCAGGCATACTGAACTCGTTGGTCATGGATCGATCCCTCCCTGTCCACAGTGTATGCAGACAGGGAGGGAGTTAGAATCCATCAGATCTGGCGGTAGAGGGCGGCGGCTTCACTCTGCCGCACCGTCTCCTGCACGGACAGCACCTCCACGGTGATGATCCGCGCACCGAAGCGCAGGGAGATCCGGTCGCCCTCCTTCACCTCATAGGAGGCGCGGGCGGGCTTATCATTGACCGTGACCAGACCGTTGTCGCAGGCTTCGTTGGCTACAGTCCGCCGCTTGATCAGGCGGGAGACCTTGAGATATTTGTCCAAGCGCATGATGTTTCCTCTTTCAAAAAAATGAAAGGGGGCGTAAACGCCCCCTTTTTCCAGCAGAATTATTCAGCCACAGCGTCCTTCAGAGCCTTGCCGGCCTTGAACACGGGAACCTTGGAAGCGGGGATCTCGACAACTTCCTTGGTGCGGGGATTGCGGCCGGTGCGGGCGGCGCGGTTCTTGACCTCAAAAGAGCCAAAGCCCACCAGCTGGACCTTGTCGCCTTCCTTCAGGGCGTTGGTGATGGTGTCCAGAGTGGCGGAGACGGCGATCTCGGCGTCCTTCTTGGAAATTTCAGCGGCAGCAGCCACAGCAGCAATCAGTTCAGCTTTGTTCATGAGTGATATCCTCCTGTAATATTCATTGGTTTTACCATCTATCTCTTATCGCGTCAGCGATGAAGATTCGTTTTTGGCCTGTTTCCACAGGGCGATTTTTTCAGTCTCCGTATAGTCGGAAAGGGGCTTGTCCGCAGCGTCTGCCACCCGGCGGAACCGGGTCTGATACTTGTCGCAGGCGCGGTGCAGCGCGTCCTCCGGGTCTACGCCGGACATCTGGGCGATCTTGCAGAGGACGAACAGTGCGTCGCCGATCTCCTCCCGGACGCCATGGGGACTGTCAACCGCCTCACCGGCTTCCACAGCCTGCCGCAGCTCGGCAGCTTCTTCGTCCAGCTTATCCAGCGCACCGTCTACGGAGTCCCAGTTGAAGCCCGCCTTCACGGACCGGGAGACGATTTTCTCCGCCCGCCACAGGGCAGGCAGGGTGTGGGGGACAGCTTCCACGGCGTCCGCCGGGGAGGTATATCCCTTTTCCTGCTTCTTTTGCGCTTCCCAGCCTTCCAGCGCCTGCGCACTGTCGGTGGCCTCGGCGGTGCCGAACACATGGGCATGGCGGAACACCAGCTTCTGCGCCACGCCGTCTACCACGTCGTCCGGAGTGAAGTGCTCCTGTTCCTCCTCCATTACGGCGTGGAACACGACCTGAAGCAGCACGTCCCCCAACTCTTCCTTCATACCGGGGAGATCGTTCCGGTCAATGGCGTCCAGCGCCTCGTAGGTCTCCTCCAGAAAATTCCGGCGGATGGACTGATGGGTTTGCTCCCGGTCCCACGGACAGCCGCCGGGCGCCCGGAGCAGGTGCATGATGGTGAGAAGATCCTCCCACCCATAGCGTTCTTTCCTTTGAAAATTTACCATATCTCTACTGCCTTTGCAAGATATTTTAACCTGAATCCGTTGGAATTACTGGTTTTTTTATAAATACATCACTTCAGATGCAAAAGTTTGGCTATTTTTTCACCTTTAGGCAGGGATTTTACATCCTCCGCCCGCAAAATCCGCAGGGCGATGACCAGAATCCCGTAGACCACCACGCCGGCCAGAATACCGCAGAAGGTGGCCAGCGCGTTGACACCGTAGGCGCTGTGGCCGCTGAGAACTCTGGAAACAAGGCCGCACACGGCCCACGCGGCGGCACCCATCACGGCGGAGGCAAACACCGGCTTGACAAAGAGCTGGATGTATCTGGGCTTCTGGGGGGAGTATTTCCACACGAAGAACAGGTTCAGCACGCAGATGGTCAGGTAGCAGCACAGGGTGGAGATGGGCGCGCCGTGGATGTTGATCTCCGGGTTGCCCACAAGGATATAGTTCATGACCACCTTCACTACGCCGCCGGCGATCACGGTGAAAATAGGCAGCTTTTCCTTGCCGTAGGTTTGCAGGATGGCGTTGGTCAGGATCATCAGGCAGATGAAAATCAGGGCGATGCCGAGGATCCGCAGGTGCGGGCCTGCCGCCAGCGCGTCCTCCGGCTGCATGGGCAGCATCAGGATCTCAATGGGCGTGGACAGCACGGAAAGGCCGATGCCTGCCGGCAGAGCGAGGATGGCGATGAGCCGGAAGGCGGAGGAGATGATCCGGTCTGCCTCGGCGTGATCCTTCCGGGCCAGCGCCGCTGCGGCGAAGGGGATCAGGCTCATGGTGACGGGGTAGACGAAGGAGGCCACCATATTGGGCATATTCATGGCGATGCGGTACTGGCCGTTCAGCACGGCGGCGGCCTCTTCGGCAAGGCCCAGACCGTTTTGCAGGCGGCCCATGACGATCTTGGTGTCGATGATGTTGATGATGCTCATGGCGGAGTTGCTCAGCGTGATGGGGACGCCGATGAGCAAGATCTGCTTGATGATCTGGCCGCTGGTGGAGGGAACGTCCAGCGACTCCTTCCGGTTCTTATGGGTAGCCAGATAGGCAAAGAGGAACAGCATGGAGACGGCCGTGCCTGCTGTGACGCCGACAATGGCCCCGGCGGCGCTCAGCTCGGCAGTCAGGCCGATGTGCAGCACATACCATGCCAGCGGCAGGCCAATGCCCAGCTTCAGCAGGGCTTCCAGCACCTGACTGATGGCGGTGGGGATCATGTTGCCCTGTCCCTGGGTGTAGCCCCGCATACAGGCCAGCAGGCACACGCAGAATACGGCCGGAGCCAGCGCCTGCACGGCGGTGGAGGCCAGAGAGTTGTTCAGGAACCGGGCCAGCGCGTCCGCCCGGAAGAACATCAGCACGGAGCAGACCAGCCCCAGACCGAAGAACAGCCAGATGGAGGTGCGGAAGATCTTCCGCTTTTCGTTTTCCAGCCCCTGAGCGTGGGCCTGACTGGTCATCCGGGAGATGGCCAGCGGCAGACCCGCCGTGGAGAAGGTCAGGAGAAAGTTGTAGATCTGATAGGCCGTATCAAAGTAGGTCTGCCCGGCGCTGCCCAGAATATTGCTCAGGGGGATCTTATAGGCCGCGCCGATGAGCTTGACAATGACCACGGCGGCCGTCAGAATGGCGGCGCCGCCCAGAAAGGATTGCTTTTTTGCAGGAGTTGCCATGAATGATACCTCGAATTTCAAAATTCAGAGGGACCGGCAGAAAGCCAGCCCGTCTTTAGTGAAAAATATGAGACGACAAGAGGGGTTATGCGCCGGGGCGTGCTTTACAGCTTTTCACCGCAGTCCCGGCAGTAAACGTCGTCAGGGCAGACTTCCCGGCCGCAGCGGGGGCAGAGCAGGTGAATCACCAGGTCGCCTTCCAGTTCCCGAAGCCGGGCCTTCAGACCGTCGATCTCCTGCATTTTTGCCAGCAGCACGTCGGAATCCGTAGGGGTGCCGGTGTGGGTGGCGTACAGCAGCTCTCCCAGCTCCCGGAGGCAGGTGTTGACCTCTGCCCGGAGATCCGCAAGCTCCATCTGCCGTCTGGCGGCGTCTGTCAGCCGTCTGGCCCCCAGCCCGATGGTACAGACGGTGTCCTGAATCAGTTCCTCCGCTTTGGCGCGGCAGGCTTCATAACTGTGTTCCATAAAAGACCCTCCCTGCGGCGGATGCCGCGTTCATGCTTCCGGGACGTATTTTGCATAGAATTCCGCGAAAGCGGCCTGATTTTGCAGGGTTTTCTCCGGCCGCTCCGTGTATTCCTTGGGATATTTCATGTTAAAGACCCGCTCAATGTGATTGGTGCCCGGTTCCACCATCTTGGTGGAGCCACCTGCCCCAAAGGACAGAATGGAGCAAAGCTCCGACATGATGTCCACGTTGTACCAGCATTCCCCGCCGGGACGGCACCAGCCCACGTTTTCAAAGCTGCCGGACATATATTTCTGCCGGTAGAGGTAATAGGGGGCAAACCCGGCGCGCCGCAGGGTGGGGGCGGCATAGTCCAGCATGGCCTGCACGGCAGCGCCGTCGGGAATGGACAGCCCTTCCGTCAGGATTCGGCTGCCCTTTTTCAGCGCCAGTGTGTGGACGGTGATGTTGCTGGCGCCCAGCTCCAGACATTTATCCAGAGAACGGCGAAAGCCCTCCGGCGTGTCTTCCGGCAGACCGGCGATGAGATCCATGTTCACATGGGGGAAGCGATAGGCTCGCACCAGCTCCATGGCCTGCTCCGTTTCCGCCGCCGTGTGGCGGCGGCCGATGGCGGCAAGCACCCGGTCCTCCATGGTCTGGGGATTGACGGATACCCGCGTGACGCCGTGGCACTTCAGAACCGCCAGCTTTTCGGCGGTGATGGTGTCCGGCCGTCCGGCCTCCACAGTCAGCTCCGGGCAGACGGACAGGTCAAAGGATTCCTCCAGCGCCGTCAGCACCGCATCCATCTGGTCTGCGGTCAGGGTGGTGGGGGTTCCGCCGCCCATATAGAAGGTGCGGGGACGCAGGCGGTTCTTCCGCGCCATCTCCCCGCCGGCCCGAATTTCCGCAATGAGGGCCTTCACATACGGCTCCACCAGAGAAAAGCTCCGTTCCACGCTCTGACTCACAAAGGAACAGTAGGCACAGCGGGTGGGGCAGAAGGGAATCCCTACATACAGGTCGATATCCCGCGCTTCCAGCCGCTTCCGGGCGCGATAGCCCACGGTGCCGGTTTCCAGCGCCAGCGCGGCCCGCTCCTCCGGGACAAAGTAATGGGTTTTCAGGTAGCTTTTGGCTTCCTCAGGGGTTTTGCCCTCCATCAGCGCCCAGGTAACGGGCTTGTCAGGCCGGACGCCGGTAAGCATCCCCCATGGCGGCAGCGTCAGCTTTCCGGCGGCGCGGTCTGCCTCGGAGAGCTGGGGGTACAGCTCCAGAAAGGCAAGATAAAAGCAGGCGGCCACGGCGTGCCGCCGCTGGCCTTCCCGTTCAAAGTCCGTGCCGGAGAGGGGGGACGTAAATTCTGCGGCGGCGGTGCCGCCCTGATAGCGCAGTGCCGCCGAGACATGGCAGGTCACCGCCGTTTCCGCGGCGGTGAGGCGGCACCAGTCGTCCTCTCCCGGCTTCACGGTTCCATACACCGGCTTTTCCAGCGGGAAGAGGTTCATCAGGCTCTGCTCCACGATGTAGCGCTCGTCGTGGCCGTGAAATTCCAGCTTCATCCGTTCCGCCCCCGCAGCGCCATCTGGATATAGGGATTGCAGGCCCGCTCCCGCTCCAGCGTGCTGGGATGCATATGGCCGGGGAGAACCCGGTAATCGCCGGGCAGCGCCGCCAGCCGGGCCAGAGAGGTCATCATGTCCTCCATGCTGCCGCCGTAAAAATCCGTCCGGCCGCAGGAACCGGCAAACAGGGTATCTCCGCACAGCAGGGTGTCCCCGCACAGCAGCGTCACGCTGCCCAGAGAGTGACCGGGGGTGTGGAGTACCTGCAATTTCAGCGTCCCCACGGTAAGGCAGTCCCCCTCATCGTAAAAATGCACCGTGCCGGCGGCTCCGGCGCCCAGTTCCGCTTTCAGGGGAAACAGCTGAGGCTGCGGCGTATCAAAGTCCGCCGCGTGGATATAGACAGGGGTCTGGGGCAGGGATCCCAGCAGCGCTGCCACGCCGCCGGTGTGGTCGTAGTGGCCGTGGGTCAGCAGGATCTTGTCCACAGCGCAGTCCAGCTTTTCTACGGCAGAGAGGATCAGCTCCGGCTCCGCGCCGGGATCGATCACGGCGCAGGTATGGGCATTTTCGTCACAGAGAATATAGCAGTTGGTGCCGATGGGGCCAACCTGTAGGGCTTGGATCTTCATGGGATGCACCTCCTCCAAATCAGTCAGGCTTCGGTATCAAACAGAATGGTCACGGGGCCGTCGTTCTGGGAGAAAACCTGCATATCGGCACCGAATTCGCCGTGCTGCACGTCAAAGCTCCGTTCCCGGCAATGCGCCATGAACCGCTCATAGAGGGGAATGGCCAGATCGGGTTTGGCCGCGCCGGAGAAGCCGGGACGGCGGGAGGAGGTGTCGGCGTACAGGGTGAACTGGGACACCACCAGAAGGCTGCCGCCCACCTGCTCCAGATTCAGATTCATCTTTTCGTTTTCATCCTCAAAGATCCGCAGGTTGCAGATCTTGTCCGCCAGCTTGTCGGCGGTGGCCTCCGTATCGTTGGGGCCGACGCCCAGCAGCACCAGAAAGCCGGTGCCGATCTGGCCGTTGACTTTTTCACCGATGACCACGGAGGCGTTTTTTACGCGGGTAACAACTGCACGCATGGCGATGACTCCTTGTTTCGTATTTGGAACGCTCCGCAGCGGAACGGCGGCAGGGCCTGCCGCCCGTCCGTTTCCGGGACGGCGGTTAACCCACTGGCCGTTTCCGGGATGGGGATCAGCCCACTGGTCGGTTGACCTTCAGCACGCCGGAGATCTGATGGAGCTTGTTCATCAGGTTGGCCAGCTGGGTGCTGTCCTGAATCCGCACCTCGATGCGGATGATGGCGAAGCCGTCCTCCGTGCTGCGGGTGTTCAGTCCCAGCACAAAGGTTTTGGTGCTGGAAAGGGCGGAGGAAATGTCCAGCAGCAGGTTCAGCCGGTCCTTGCAGACCACTTCGATGGAAGTGGGATAGCTGTCGTTGGTGTCGCTGCCCCAGGAGACCTTGATCCAGCGGCCCGGCTGCTCCTTCCGCTTTTCCGGGGCGGCGTTGGGGCAGTCTGCCCGGTGGACGGACACGCCGTAGCCGCGGGTGATGAAGCCCACAATGTCATCCCCCGGCACAGGGGAACAGCATTTGGAGAATTTCACCAGACAGTTGTCCAGCCCCTCCACGATGATGCCCTGCTCACTCTTGACGGCCTTGGGCTGCTTGGGGGGATCCGCCGGCTTGGGTTCTTCGCGGGTCTCCGCGGCGGCTTCCAGCGCCAGCTGCTCCTGATGGCGCTGCTGCTGGCGGCGCTGCAATTCTCCCTGAATCCGGCTGACCGCCTTCTGGGCGGTGAAGCCGCCGTAGCCGATGGCGGCGTAGAGGTCGTCCAGAGAGGGATAGGCCACTTTTTTCAGCAGCACCGGCAGAAATTCCGGGTCCAGCACCTCCTTCATGGCGATGCCGCAGTGGCGCAGCTCCGCGTCAAAGGCGGAGCGGCCGTTGGCAATGTTTTCCTCCCGGCGCTCTTTTTTGAACCACTGCCGGATCTTGGAGCGGGCCTCGGTGGACTTGGCGATTTTCACCCAGTCCCGGCTGGGGCCTTTGGCGTTTTTGGAGGTAAGAATCTCCACAATATCGCCGTTTTTCAGCACATGATCCAGCGTGACGATGCGGTTATTGACCTTGGCACCGATCATGCGGTTGCCCACGGCGGAGTGAATGGCATAGGCGAAGTCGATGGGGGTGGCTCCGGCGGGCAGATTCTGTACGTCGCCGTTGGGGGTGAACACAAACACCTCGTCGGCGAACATATCCACCTTCAGGGAGTGGATGAATTCCTCCGCGTCGGCGCCCTCCTGATTTTCCAGCAGGCGGCGCACCCACTCGTACTTGCCCTCGGTGCCGGCGCCCTGCCCGTTCTGCTTGTACTTCCAGTGGGCGGCTACGCCGTATTCGGCAATCTCATGCATCTCTTTGGTGCGGATCTGCACCTCGAAGGGAATGCCGTCGTTGCCCATGACGGTGGTGTGAAGGCTCTGGTAGCCGTTGGGCTTGGGGGTGCCGATATAGTCCTTGAACCGGCCCAGAATGGGCTTGTACAGGTCGTGGATCACGCCCAGCACGTTGTAGCAGTCGCTGACGGTATCCACGATCACCCGGAAAGCAAAGAGGTCGAAGATCTCGTCAATGCTCTTGTTCTGGCTGAACATCTTCCGATAGATGGAGTAGGGGTGCTTCATGCGGCCGTAAACGATGTGATCGATCTTCATGTCCTTGAGCCGCTGGTCGATCTGCGCCTGGGTGCGGCTCATGAAAGCCTCGTACTCCGGGCGCTTGGCGTCCAGCTTGGAAACGATCTCATCGTAGCCGATGGGATCCAGATATTTCAGGGAGAGATCCTCCAGCTCCCATTTCATCCGCTGCATTCCCAGCCGGTGGGCGATGGGCGCATAGATCTCCATGGTTTCCAGCGATTTCTGCTTCTGCTTGGCAGGGGACTGGTATTCCATGGTACGCATATTGTGGAGCCGGTCGGAGATCTTGATGAGGATGACCCGGATATCCTTGCTCATGGCGATGAGCATCTTCCGGAGGTTCTCCATCTGCTCATCCTCTTTGGTGGCGTACTGGATCCGGGTCAGCTTGCTGACGCCCTCTACCAGATCCGCCACCGTGGGCGAGGTGAGCTTGGCCACATCCTCGTAGGTGGCGGGGGTGTCCTCAATGACATCGTGGAGCAGGGCGGCCTCAATGGACTCCGAGTCCAGATGCAGTTCCTCCGCCACGATCTGGGCCACAGCCAGCGGATGGGTGATATAAGGCTCGCCGCTTTTGCGGCGCTGGTCGCCGTGCTGCTGTTTGGCAAATTCATAGGCGGAACGGATGTGGGCAAAGTCTGCGCCGGGATTGTAGTCCCGGATGGTGTCCTCCAGTTTCCGATACTGCTCGTCAATGGTCATGATGCGTCACCTCGATTCCTGATCCGTACCGTTCCGCAGGCGGAGCAGATACGGAGAAGCGTAAAGATCGATCTTTCCCTGAATGGGGTTCAGGCATAGAGACACCCGGTCATCCTGCAGGGTGAGGGCAATCAGCCCCCGCTCCTGAAAGACCAGCAGGGCCAGCGCGGCCCGGAGAAAGCTGTCGCAGCCGCCGGCCTGCGCCGACAGGGAGCGGAGATAGGGCAGCAGGTCGGTTTCCAGCTTGCCCTGCTTCAAATGGCGGCTCAGGATCCGCCAGAATGCGGCAAATTGATCGCGGGAAGCCATCAGCCGGGAGGTTTCCTGCGGGGAGATGGGCTGCTTTTCCACCAGACGGTGCAGCAGCGCCAGCGATTCCGCCTCATGGCGGCTGGGGGTCAGGGAGGGGCGCAGGTCAACCAGCTGTAATTGCAGGGTGGTAGCGCCCCGGAAGGTGTTGGCCTGCAAATAGAAGGCCGCGTCTACCCGGCTGCCCGGCTCCAGATGGGCGGCAGCCTCCGGCATGGAGAAGAAAATGGCGTCAAACCGGCTGGAGCCTTTGCTGAGCCGCAGCTTCAGATGCTTGCCCTGTCCCACCTGCTGGACACTGTCCACCGTGGCGCCCAGAAGGGCGAATACCGGACGGGGGTTGCCGGAGCCGTAAGGCTCCAGCAGGGACAGCTGGTCCACCTGCTCCAGCGTCATATCCGCCGGGTTGGAGATGGCGGCGTCCACTTCCAGACAGCTCACGGGCTTTTCCCCGCCGGAGGCCGCTTTTACGCAGCGGTTCATCCGCTGGCGGAAAGCGTCAATATTCCCCTCCGGGATGGTGAAGCCTGCCGCCAGCTCGTGGCCGCCGAAGCCGTCCAGCAGGTCGGAGCAGGATTCCAGCGCGGCAAAGAGGTTGAAGCCACCGTAGGAGCGGCAGGAGCCTTTGCCGGAGCCGTCCTTGAGATGGATCATAAAGCTGGGGGCAGCGTATTTTTCACTGAGGCGGGAGGCCACGATGCCCACCACCCCCTGATGCCAGTCCTCACTGGAGAGTACCAGCGCGTTGCGCTCCTCCGGGCGCAGCTTTTCGATCTGCGCCACGGCGTCGGCGCAGATGGACTGCTCCACCGCCTGCCGTTCCCGGTTCAGATCGCACAGCTGTCTGGCCAGCTCCTCCGCTCTGGCAGGATCGCTTTCCTGTAGGAGATCGGCGGCCAGATCCGCAGCGCCCATGCGCCCGGCGGCGTTGATCCGGGGGGAGAGGACGAAGCCAATCTGAATGGAGGTAATGGGCTTGCCCAGCAGCCCCGCTTCTTTCAAAAGGGCGTGGATGCCTACAAAATCCGTGTGGGGAAGAGCGGTAAGGCCGCAGGAGACGATGGTGCGGTTTTCACCCTCCATCCGCATGACGTCTGCCACGGTGCCGATGGCGGCCAGCGTGCAGTACCGGGCAAAGAGGGCGTTTTCCCGGTCAGGCCCGCCCAGCGCCAGCACCAGCTTCAATGCGACGCCTACGCCGGCCAGATACTTGAAGGGATAGGAATCGTCCGGCCGGTGGGGATCCACCACGGCCACGGCTCTGGGCAGCTCCTCCTTACATTCGTGGTGATCGGTGACTACGGTATCCATCCCGATGGAGGCGGCGAAGTCCACCTCCTCGTTGCCGGTAATGCCGCAGTCTACGGTGATCATCAGGGTCGCCCCCTGATTCCGCAGCCCCTGAATGGCGTCCTTGCTGAGACCGTAGCCGTCCTCGATCCGCCGGGGGATGTACCGCAGGCAGCGGGCGCCGCAGCTTTTCAAATAGTCCAGCAGCAGCACCGTGGAAGTGATGCCGTCCACATCGTAATCGCCGAATACGGCGATGATCTCATCCTGAGCCAGCGCCTTCTGAATCCGGGCAACCGCCTTATCCATATCCCGCATCAGCATGGGGGAGATGGTCAGGCTGCTTTCCCGTTCCAGCGCCTCGGCGGCGGCCTCTGCGGTGGTGATGCCGCGGGCGGCCAGAACGGTGGCCAGCAGGCTGGGATAGCCCGCTTCTTTCAGGAGGGCCGTGTCCTGCTCCGCCGCTGTACCGATGTGCCATTTCTGATATTTCACAGGACGTACCTCCTTCTTTCTTGACTCTGCGGAAAAAACAATAATCCACATTAACAAACATATAGTATACCAGATAAGTGAAAAAACGTAAAGGGAAAGATTTGAACAAATTCCCCGGATTTTCAGGCGGTTCCGGCTGCGGAAAGGCGCTTCCGTGTCCTAATGGCCTGCCTTTCCGTCATAAGAGCCGCCTCCTGCGCCGGAAATGCCCCGAAACGCGGCCTTGAACCGGCAGCGCAGGCAAAAAAACAGCGCCCTGCACGGGCACTGTTCTGAAACGATTTATTCGGCGGGTTCTGCGGGAGAAGCCCCCGGCATTTCCGGCGGCAATGCGTAGCGGCTGAGATTGTTCTGAAGCCGGGCGGCAAATTCGCCGTTCTTTTTCATATCGTGCAGGTAGGCGTGGGAGGCCATCTGGCTGTCCTGTTCCTCAATGACGCTGACTGCAATGTTGGAGCAGTGGTCGCCGATGCGCTCAAAGTTGTTCAGCAGATCGTTGAGTACAAAGCCCAGCTGGATAGTGCATTGTCCGTTTTGCAGGCGGTGGATATGGCGGTTGCGGACTTCCTCCGTCAGACAGTCCATGGTTTCCTCCAAAGGCTCCACCAGCTGCGCGGCAACGGGGTCGTCCTTGCGGAAGCAGTCCAGTGCGGCGGTCATCAGATCCCGCAGCAGCCGGGTCAGAACCTCCACTTCCTTCTGAGCGGTGGGGGAGAAGCGGAGCTGCTTGTCGCGAAGCTCCTTGGCGGACTCCTGAAGATTCAGCACATGGTCGCCGATGCGCTCGAAGTCGCCGATGGCGTGAAGCAGGCGGGAGATGGTGTGCATATCGTCGGCAGAGGTGCCGTGCTGGGAGATCTGAACCAGATAGCTGCCCAGATGATCCTCATAGATATCCAGCTTGTCCTCATTGGACAGGATCTCCTCCTCGCGGGCATCCGTGTACTGGAGGAACTGGGTAAGCACCAGATCCATGCTTGTCTGCGCCAGAGCGCCCATCTGGTTGACCATGCTGGCACATTCACTGGCGGCCACGCCGGGCGTCCGCAGCAGCCGGGGATCCAGAAAGGCGAAGTCGGAGGGCTTGTCCTCCGTGGAGATCGCCTTCTTGGCCAGCCATTCCAGCTGGCGTGTGAAGGGCAGGAGGAGGATCGTCGTGCAGACGTTGAAAATGGTGTGGCAGAGGGCGATCCCCACGGCGTTGACGGAATTCGACAGGAAGGGAAAACCGAAGAGCGCGTTGCCGCCGCACAGAATAATGAGTCCCACCGTTGTGCCGATGAGATTAAAGGAGATATGGATCACGGACACCCGCTTGGCGTTGCGGCTGACGCCGATGGAGGAGATCAGGGCCGTGACGCAGGTGCCGATGTTCTGCCCCATGATGATGGGAATGGCCATGCCGTAGGTGACGGAGCCGGTCATGGCCAGCGCCTGCAAGATACCAACGGAAGCGGCGGAGGACTGGATGATGCCGGTGAAAGCCGCACCTACCAGCACGCCCAGCAGGGGATTGGTGAAAGCGGTCATAAGGTCAGTGAATTCCGGCATATCCGCCAACGGGGCCACGGCACCGCTCATCAGCTCCATGCCGTACATGAGGATGGAAAAGCCCATCATCACCCGGCCTACGTCCCGGCGGCGCTGCTTTTTGGAACCCATGATCAGCAGGATGCCCGCCAGAGCCAGCAGGGGGGAGAAGTTCTTGGGCTTCAGGAAATTGACAAAAAAGCTTTCGCTCTCAATGCCGGTGAGGGACAGCAGCCATGCCGTCAGGGTGGTGCCGATGTTGGAGCCCATGATGACACCGATGGTCTGTCCCAGCTCCATCACGCCGGAGTTTACCAGACCCACCAGCATGACCGTCATGGCGGAGGAGGACTGGATGGCAATGGTGATCCCTGCGCCCAGCAGCAGACTTTTGATGGGGGTGGAGGTCATGCGCTTGAGGAGGCGCTCCAACCGTCCGCCGGCCATTTTTTCCAGACTCTTGGACATGACGTACATTCCGTAGAGGAAAAAGGCCAGTCCGCCGCAGAGGGTGAAGAGCGAGAAGATGTTCATAGACCGGGGTCCTTTCTGCCCACAGCTTCGGTGGGCGGGCATATTTGAACCGTATCCCCGCAACAAGGGGGGATGCTTTAGATTATGACGTACCGAATTTAATTATAAACAGGAGTACGCAAAAAAGCCTATTGGCATTGCGGACAAAAAAACAGAAAAAACGGGCGGGAAACCGTACTGTTTACGCAAACTGAAAGGGCGGCTTGTCGAAATCAGGCCGCAGAAAGCGGAAAAGCGGAAAAGCGCAGCGGCCGCTCCAACGGCAGCTGGCGCCGGGACGATCCATCTGCGTATGTTCAAACAGGCGGGAGAATAGAACAAGCGCACGGGATCATTCCCGTGCGCTTGCAGTTCAGATATTCACTGTCCGTTGTGACACTTGCCGCCGCAGGCGGAGCAGCCGGCACAGGCACCTCCGCAGCTGCCGCCGCAGGTGTGCTTTCCCTGCTTCTTCTGATTGATGAGATAGCGGATAATGGAGATGACAATGGCCAATAAAACAAGGGAGATAAGAATGGTGGAAAGATTGGAAGACAGCCAGTTCAGCATGGAAAATCACTCCTTTGACAATGAAATCGGCTGATGGATAGCTCAGACCCTGGTAGAAAGCTTGGTGGCTTCCTTGTAAGGACGGAACAGCATATAGATGATCAGCGCCAGCGCAGCAATACCGGCAATCAGGCCGAGAACATTGAGGTTGCCGGTGAAGGCGTTGCCGAACTGCTCCACCATCAGGGCGCAGAGGTAAGCGAAGCCGCACTGATAGCCGATGGCGAACCAGGTCCACTTGGCGTTGTTCATTTCCCGCTTGATGGCGCCGATGGCTGCGAAGCAGGGAGCGCACAGCAGGTTGAACACCAGGAAGGAATAGCCGCTGACCGCGGTAAAGGCCGCGCCCAGATTCTGATACACGGTGCCGTCGCCGCCGCCGTACAGAATACCCAGCGTGCCGACGATATTTTCCTTGGCCACAAGGCCGGTGATGGAAGCCACAGCGGCCTGCCAGTTGCCCCAGCCGAGAGGCGCGAAGATCCAGGCCACCAGACCGCCGATCTTGGCCAGAATGGAGTAATCGATCTGATCCTCAGAGAGCATCTGGAAAGCGCCGTCAACCCAGCCAAAGTAGGTGGTGAACCAGACAACGATGGTGGAGAGCAGAATGATGGTGCCGGCCTTCTTGATGAAGGACCAGCCGCGCTCCCACATGGAGCGGAGCACGTTCAGCAGAGTGGGCCAGTGATAGGCGGGCAGCTCCATAACGAAGGGAGCGGGATCGCCGGAGAACATCTTGGTTTTCTTCAGCATGATGCCGGAGATGATGATAGCGGCCATACCCACGAAGTAGGCGGAGGTAGCCACCCATGCAGCGCCGCCGAAGATGGCACCGGCCACCATGGAGATGAAGGGTACCTTGGCACCGCAGGGGATGAAAGTGGTGGTCATAATGGTCATACGGCGATCCCGTTCGTTTTCAATGGTACGGGAGGCCATGATGCCGGGGACGCCGCAGCCGGTGCCGATGAGCATGGGAATGAAGGATTTGCCGGACAGGCCGAACTTACGGAAGATACGGTCCAGAACGAAGGCGATACGGGCCATGTAGCCGCAGGCCTCCAGGAAGGCCAGCATCAGGAACAGCACCAGCATCTGAGGCACGAAGCCCAGAACCGCGCCGACACCGGCCACAATGCCGTCCAGAATCAGGCCGTTGAGCCAGTCGGCAGCGCCGGCGGCTTCCAGACCGTTGCCGATCAGCACGGGGATGCCGGGGACCCACACGCCGTAATCAGCGGGATCAGGCTCGTCAAAGCCGTTCTCCTCAAAATAGCTGACAGCGTCCACATAGGTCATTGCCACGGTGGCGTCCTCATCGGCATCGGCGGGAATGACGTCATAGTAGGCGGTCATTTCGTTGATTGCCAGCGTTTCCTCGTCCTCTACATCCACGGAAGCGGTTTCCTCAGAGGGCTGGAACGCCTTCAGCTCAGCCATGGCCGCATCCGCGTCGAAGTCCTCAGCGCCGGTGTCAATGCCGGTGAACGCGTTGATGGCCTCGGAAGCGGCGGTGTAGTTATCGGAGACCTCGGTATACTCGGCAGTACCGATGCCCAGCAGGTGCCAGCCGTCGCCGAAGAGGCCGTCATTGGCCCAGTCGGTGGCGGGTGCGCCGACGCCTACCATGGCCACCCAGTACACCAGATACATGACCAGAGCGAAGATGGGCAGGCCCAGCCAGCGGTTGGTCACGATCCGGTCGATCTTATCGGATGCGGACAGCTGCCCCTGACTCTTTTTCTTGTAGCAGCCCTTGATGATCTCGGCGATGTACACATAGCGCTCGTTGGTGATGATGCTCTCGGCGTCGTCGTCCAGCTCCTTCTCGGCGGCCTGGATGTCCGCGTCGATGTGGGTCATGACGTCAGCGGGGATGCTGAGCTTTTCCAGTACCTTGTCGTCCCGCTCGAAGATCTTGATGGCGTACCAGCGCTGCTGCTCTTCGGGCATGTTGTTGACGGCGGCCTCTTCAATGTGGGCAATGGCGTGCTCCACAGGGCCGGAGAAGGTGTGCATGGGGACGGTCTTGGTACCCTCGGCAGCCTTCACGGCGGCTTCGGCAGCTTCCATAACGCCGTCGCCCTTCAGCGCGGAGATCTCGATGATCCGCACGCCCAGCTCGCGGGACAGCTCCGCCACGTTGATCTGGTCGCCGTTCTTGCGGACCACGTCCATCATGTTGATGGCGATGACCACGGGGATGCCCAGCTCGGTCAACTGGGTGGTGAGGTACAGGTTGCGCTCCAGATTGGTGCCGTCGATGATGTTCAGGATGGCGTCAGGCCGCTCGCCGATCAGGTAATTACGGGCCACGACTTCTTCCAGCGTGTAGGGAGACAGGGAGTAGATGCCCGGCAGGTCCATGATGATGACGTTGTCGTGCTTCTTCAGCTTGCCTTCCTTCTTCTCCACGGTGACGCCGGGCCAGTTGCCCACGAACTGGTTGGAACCGGTCAGGGCGTTGAACAGGGTCGTCTTACCGCAGTTGGGGTTGCCCGCCAGGGCAATCTTGATCTGCTTTTCCATATCGTTGCTCCTTATGGGTTCGAGTACTCGAACCAAACTTTATAATGTACTTGCTTTTCTTCGGCCGGTCTGTCCGGCTTACTCGACTTCGATCATTTCGGTATCGGCTTTCCGCAGGCTCAACTCGTAGCCACGGACGGTGACTTCCATGGGATCGCCCAAAGGAGCGACCTTACGAACGTAGATTTCCACGCCCTTGGTGATACCCATATCCATGATCCGCCGCTTGATGGGGCCTTCCCCATGGAGCTTGACGACCTTCACGGTCTGGCCGATGCTGACATCGCGCAGAGTTTTCATGCTTGTTTCCTCCCTTTATCTGAAATTGATATTAGATCATAATTTTGCGGGCCATTTCTTCGCTGATGGCCACGCGGGATTCCTTCACCTTGACGATGATGTTCCCGCCCAGAGAAGATACCACAGTCACAGCGCCACCGGCAACAAAACCCAGATCCTCCAGATGCTTCCGGACTTCCGGGTTGCCGCTGACCTTGCGGACGATGCTCTCTTCTCCGACATTTGCCAACGTAAGCGGCATCATAACAATCCCTCCGTATCTGTTAGTTAAATTGAACTAACCATATTGGAAAAAGAATGGTGGAGCGTCCTGACCTTGCGGATGTAAAAGTTAAGCTGCTCTAACCACTGGTTAGTTTAACATCTCTAACATTCTGTGTCAACTCCTTTTCTGGAAAAATATTGTCGAAAAATCCTTGAGGGGTACGCCTTGCATTTGTGCGAAAAATATGGTAATCTAAACCTTATCATAAGAACAAGGCGGTGAAGATCGTGCAGATCCTGAAAGCATCCGAGGATTATCTGGAGACCATGCTGATGATGCAGACGAAGCATGGCTATGTGCGCTCTGTGGATGTGGCGGAGCATCTTGGGGTGACGAAACCCAGCGTGACGTATGCCACAAAGCGGCTGCGTGAGAACGGCTATATTGAGATGGATAAGGACGGTCTCATCACTCTGACGGACAGCGGTATGCAGATTGCGGCGAAAATGCTGCAGCGGCACCACACGCTTACCAATTTTCTGGTGGATCTGGGCGTAGACCCGGAAACAGCGGAGGAAGACGCCTGCAAAATGGAGCATGACATCAGCGACCAGACGTTCCGGGCTATTTGCGACCATGCCAGAGTCCATTTAGGGACCGGGAAGAAAGCAGACAAGTAAGGTACTTGCCGGCAGAGAAACATAGCCGGAAACGGATGCAAAGCAAACCGCCCTCTGACGCATTGCGTCAGAGGGCGGTTTTTATGATCTGTCAGGAATGGAACTGCGCTGTTTCGGAAATCCGGGGATCAGACGTAGTTGCAGACGCGGGCAATGGCCATTTCGGTGAATCCCAGAGATTCGGCCTTGGTCTGCTTGCCGCAGGCAGTCTCAACGACCATGTTCAGCAGGTCGCCGCCCAGCTCCTCCAGCGTTTTGGTTCCGTAGATGAGGGGAGAGGCGTCGAAGTCGATGTTGTCCTCCATCTTGGCGAAGGTCAGCTTGTTGCCGGTGAGCTTGATGACAGGGGCAATGGGGTTGCCGGTAGGCGTGCCGCGGCCGCTGGAAAAGACCACCACCTGTGCGCCGCCGGCCACCATGGCCGCCACGGAGGAGGGATCGTTGCCCGGCGTGTCCATAATGACCAGACCCTGCTTGCTCTCCACCTGCTTGGCGTAGTCATAGACGGCGTTGATGGGGCTGTGGCCGCCCTTGTGGATGCAGCCCAGAGATTTTTCCTCCAGCGTGGTGATGCCGCCGGCCTTGTTGCCCGGAGAGGGGTTGCCGTCCCGGACTTCTTCGCCCACCAGCCGCAGAGCGGCTTCGTAGCGATGGACGATCTCGAAAATGCGGTCATGCACTTCCGGGGTGGCGGCGCGGCGGGCCAGAATATGCTCGGCACCGATAAATTCCGTGGTCTCAGAGAGAATGGAGGTGCCGCCTGCGGCTACGATGCGGTCGCTCATCTCGCCGATGACGGGGTTGGCGGCCAGACCGCTGGTAGGATCGGAGCCGCCGCACTCCGTGCCGATGATCAGCTCGGAAATGGGGAATTCTTCTTTCTGGAGCATGGAGGCTTCCGCCACCATTTCCTTGGCATAGCGGACGCCCATATCCACAGCCTTCAGCGTGCCGCCGACCTCCTGAATGATGACCTCCTTGATGGGCTTGTTGGTGCGCTCCTGAATGGCCTTGACCACCAGATCCATCTGGCAGTTTTCACAGCCCAGAGACACCACCACAGTGCCGTAAATATTGGGGTTGGCGGCGTAGCCCGCCATTACGTCCATGGTCAGCTGCTGATCGGGTGCCACCTGCGCGCAGCCTTGCTGGTTATGGAACGTTACCGTCCCTACAACCTGCTGCGAAATAATGCGGGCGGTATCGGAAGCGCAGAGACTGGCAGGCAGAATCAATACCTTGTTCCGAACGCCTACACGGCCATCGGGACGCTTATAACCGTAAAAAGTCATGCTCAGTTCCTCCTCACTCTTTCTCCTCCAGATTTTCCCGGTGTCCTTCCACGTTGTGGACGTGGACGTGTTCACCGGCCTTGATATCACGGGAAGCAATGCCGATATGTTCACCGTACTTCACAACAGGCTCACCCTTGGCGATATCGCGGGCAGCCAGCTTGTGGTAGATGGTGATATCTTCCAGAGCAGTAACGGAAACATCCTTTCCGTTGCGGAGATAGGTCACGCGGTCGCCCTTGGAAACAGGCTCGATAGCGACAACCACATTGTCCTTTTCATCAATGATCAATCCGTTTCGCACAATGTTTTCCTCCAGTCTTTTTACCACAAATTGCCGTTTTCATCAAAACCCCAGTCCTGAAGCTCGCCGTCCAGCTCCATATGGGGATGGGCCTTCACTTCCTCCACCAGCGCCTCGGATACCCAGATGTGACTCAGTTCCATGGTGTTGGCGATCCGCACGATGCGGGGATGCTGCTTGTCGATCATATTGCACACCCGGACAGCCAGCTTGATGGCGTTTTCATCGCTGTGTGCGAAAATCGGCATCTTGACCATGTTGACCAGCGTGGAAGTCAGGGCGTTGGGATAGGTGACGTCCACGATGGACTTGTCGATCAGACGCTTGGTCGTTACATCCGCCACGCCGATCCCGTTGAAGTTGCCGTGACTCTCGTCGGTCAGATCCAGCACCACCGTCCGCTGTGCCAGAATGGGGCCGGGTTCTCCGTTCCGGGGCCGTCCCGGACTGCCGAAGGTGCCGGAAACATTGGGATCCATGCCGTCGCCGGAGATGTTCTTGCCCAGCTTATCCACGACCAGAACATCCGTCTTGTCCACCCAGATGCGGCCCAGCAGCCGATTGGCTTCCTTCAGCAGCTCCGGCTCCTGCTCCCAGATTTCCGCTGCGTTCAGAGCGGCGATCTTGTAGGTCTGGTCATAGGCGTTTTCGATGATGCCCACACCGGCGACGATATTGGTGTTGTCAAAGACCACCCGCGCAAACTGGGGCATGACGCGGCCCATGTTCTGGAAGCCGGACTCGTGGACGGATTCCGCGCCATGCTGCTTGCCCATACCGATGACGGACATTTTCAGAAGGCCGCTCTCATAGGGGCCGCGGAAAGAGGTGTGGGCCTTGATCCGGCCGCAGAGGATCACGCCGTCCGCTTCGTGGGCGTACTTGTCCTGATAGACGGGGCTTCCCTCAACGGTGTCCCCCAGATAAACGGTTTCCATGGTGGCCCGGATGGGGCAGCCCATGGTCTCCTCAGTCACATGATAGCTTCTCAGCACTTCCAGCTGTCCCTCAGGCGTAGCGCCGCCGTGGCTGCCCATGGCGGGGAACACGAAAGGATTGGCCCCCTGTGCCTTCACATAATCCACGATTGCTTTGACGATGATGGCGATATTGGCGATGCCGCGGCTGCCGCAGGTGATCGCGATGGTCATTCCGGGCTTGATGTTCTGCTTCACGGCGTCCCGCTCCAGCTGCGCCCAGACTGCGTTGGGGATCTCGGCAGGCTCCATGTGCGTGTGGTCAAACTCCTGACGCACCCGCACCATTTTCGGCAGCGCCACAGTACCGCAAAGCTGTTCTACAACACTATTTTTACTACTTTCAAATGCCATTTCTGTTACTCCCTCGTTTATTAGAGTGTTCCCGGAGATCTCTGACTGCCGGGATATTGAGGTTTTTGTTTTGTATGGGGATTCAACGTTGGGATCGAAGAAATCAGGATCCGATGCCTGTCCGGCTTTCCTCTGCCGGGGGCCGAAGATCACAGACCGTCAGTGTGCGTAAAGCCAAGGCTTTCGTAGGTGAGGTTTCTGGAATGGATCACGTGTTCCCTTGCAAGCTGTTCCGTCTTTTCGCGGTCGCCCGCCAGCATGGCGTCCAGAATCAGGATGTGTTCCTTTTGAGAAAAGCCGACCTGATTGTGGTTTTTTTCCGTTTTCAGCCGAACCCGGCGGTCATGTTCATAGACCAGATGCAGGGATTCCCGCAGAAACCGGTTGGAACAGTAGGACGCAATCGTTGTATGAAGCTCCGTGTCCATCTTCATGACCGCAAGGAGATCCGTCCGGCTCTGCAGGGACTCAATATGCAGCAGGCGGCGGCGCAGATCCTCCATCCAGTCTTTCGGGACGAGATCCACGGCGTTTTTCGTCATAAACGGCTCGATCAGAAGTCGCGTCTCATAGATGTCCTGAACCGTCTCTATGGTCACGTCTGCGACAAAAGTGCCTTTTCTTGCGTAGGTCTCAACAAACCCTTCATCCTGTAGACGTTTGAGCGCCTCATGCACCGGGGTGCGGCTGATTCCCAACTCCTGCTGCAGCTGCTTTTCTGAAATATCGATCCGCGGCGATAGTTCTCCCGTAAGGATCATCTCTTTGATGTATTCATACGCGGATTGGCTTTTTGCAATCTGCACGGACTTGGTTCATCTCCCTTTGGTAAATTTGATGTTGAACTGATATATCAGTTTGCTTTGACCGTATTATACCGGCTCATGACTGCCGGTACAATATTCATTTCTGCTAAAATTGGTTTTCTTTTGTGAAAATGCCATATAAATTACGAGAAAACGACTCCCCGTGATTTCCGGCGGCTTGCAGAGCCACGACGAGATAAAAAGCTCTGCCCGGCGATGTTGGATCGGACAGAGCTTTTCAATCAGGCGGGGAAGAGAATGCTGATGGGATAGGTGATCAGGTTCGGGAAAAGAATGAAAAAGAGCAGGCAGAGCACCAATACGATCAGCCAAGGCACCAGTCCCTTTGTAATCTTTTCAATCGACATACCGGATACGTTGCAGGCAGCGTACAGGCACACGCCGACAGGAGGCGTGATCAGGCCGAAGGACAGAGCGATGACCATAAAGACCACGAAGAACAGGGGGCTGATCCCAACAGACACAGCCGTGGGCAGAAGGATGGGCATGAAGATATAGATTGCTGCGGTAGCATCCATGAACATACCGATCACGCACAGCAGCAGGAAAATCAGGATCATGACGGCGATGGAATTCTGAGTCAGGCCGGTGATCGCGGAGGAGACCAGAGCGGGGAAGCCGTCCAGAGTGAAGAGCTGACCGGCGGGCTTGGCAGTGATTGCAACAAACAGAACGGTGCCGGTGCTCTTGGCAACGGACATGAAGATACCGGGCAGATCCTTGAACGTCAGCTTCTTGTAGACGAACATGGAGACGATCAGGGTGTAGAGCACGCAGATCGCGGCAGCCTCCGTAGAGGTGAAGTAGCCGGTATACATACCGCCCAGAAGGATCACGGGAACCATCAGAGCGGGCAGAGCGCGCTTAAAGCTCTTCCAGAGTCTGCCGCCGTTGAAGGGGATGCGGTGGCCAATTCCGTGCTTCTTGCAGTAGAAGTAGTTGTAGACCATCATGACCAGTCCCAGAAATACGCCGGGGATGATGCCTGCGAACAGAGCCTGACCCATGGAGACCTGAGCAACGGAAGCGGCAACGACCATCAGAATGGAAGGCGGGATCACAGAGGCCAGCATGGAACTTGCCAGAGTCGTACCCCATGCGTAGGGGCTGGGGTAGCCGGAACGGATCATGGCGTTGGCGCACAGAGCGCCGATGGAGGCCACGTCGGCAACGGAAGAACCGCTCATGCCGGCGAAGAGAATCGAAGTCATAATATTCACGTGGCCAAGACCGCCATGGATCCAGCCAACGACATCTTCACAGAAAGAGAAAATCTGCTCGGCAACGCCGCCCTTATCCATCAGGATGCCGGCCAGGAAGAACAGGGGAACAGCCACCATGGTGAAGCTGTTCATGGAGGAATACATCAGCTTGACGGCAGATGCAATCGTAGAGGTGTCATACATCAAAATGGCGCCCAGAGAGGCCATGCCCAGAGAGACGGCCACGGGGATGCCAAGGAACATCAGAACAAGGAATACACCTAAGATAAAAAGACTCATGCCTGCTCACCCTCCTTATTCTCACGTTCAATTTCTGCACGGGTCTTGGCAGCCAGCTCATCAGCTTCCAGCTGCTCAGCGGTGGTTTTCAGTCTCCAGCTTTCAAAGAACAGGGTGTTCAGAACGCCGATGAAGCCAAAGACGGAACCGACGGGGACGCAAATGCCAACGATCCACATGGGGATGTGCAGAGCGGAACCCATTTCATTCATGGTGAACTGCTGAATGGCCAGACGGACGCCAAAGCCGATCAGGACAGCAAACATAACCAGATTCAGGATGTAGTACAGTGCGTGGCAGATCTTCTGCAAAATTTCGGGCAGCAGATTGACCAGCACGGTAACGCGGGAGGACTCGCTGTGGTTGAAGCCGGCGCCGACACCAACCCACATCATCCACAGGAAGAAAACACGGGTGGTTTCTTCGTACCAGGCGGTGTTGATGTTCAGAATACGGCTGAAAACGCCGATGATGACAACGATGAATAAGGCTGCCAGGCAAATACCGCCAAGCGCCATCTCTATCTTTTCGGCCATGCCGAAGAACTTCCTAAGCGGGGAATTGCTGTTTTCTGTTTTCACGCTATTTACCTACCTTCTCCACCGAATGTATTACACGAATGTTAAGGAGAAGCAGGGCAGCGGTGAAGCTGCCCCGCTCTCGTTCAGGATGTTATAAAAATGGATGATTAGTGATTTGCAGCGAACTCAATGGTGCTGTTCCACAGGTCGTCGTTATCAACGATCTTCTGGAATTCGGGATACAGGGACTTGGAAACCTCCTGGAAGGCAGCGAAGCCGGCCTCGTCCAGTTCGTTGTACTCCATGCCCTTTTCAACCATGAAGTCAATGTCAGCCTGATCGGTGGCATTGTCATAGTCCAGCTTCCACTGCTGCATTTCCTGAGCAGTCTCGGCGATCAGGGTCTGGAGATCCTCGTCCAGAGAAGCGAACTTATCGGGGTTCATGCCGACAACCCAGGCCTCAGCAATGTGGTTGGTAGCGGAGATGTACTTCTGAACCTCATAGAAGCTGGAGGAGTAGGGGACGTCAGCGGGGTTCTCCTGACCGTCGATGGTGTTGGTCTGCAGAGCGGTGTAAACCTCGGAGAAGCTCATGGGAGTGGCGGAAGCGCCGCAGGCATTGAAGAAAGTCAGATACATCTGGTTGCCGGGGGTGCGGAGCTTGATGCCCTTGAAGTCATCGGGGCAGGTGATGGGACGGACGTTGTTGGTAGTCATACGGAAAGAACGGGTCCATGCAGCCAGGAACTTAACGCCCATGCCCTCAACGGCATCCCACAGGGGCTGGGAAACAGGATCGTTCAGGTAAGCGCGGGCAGCGTCGATGGAGCTGAACAGATAGGGGGTGTTGATCACGTTGAAAGCGGAGTCGAAGGAAGCGTACCACATGGTAGCCAGGCACAGCATATCCAGACCGCCGTCCTGCATGGTGGTGACAGCAGCGGTAGCGTCGCCGCCATACAGCTCGCCGTTGTAGTAAACCTTGACGTCCAGACGGCCTTCGGACTTCTCGTTCAGTTCCTTTGCGAACTCAGCGGCAGCCACACCGATGGAGGAGGACTCGGCATCGGGGACGGACAGATTCAGCTTGACAGCTTTGACGTCCGCAGTGCTGGAACTGGCGTCGGAAGAAGCGGAATCAGAAGGGGCAGAGTCGCTTTTGCCGCCGCAAGCGGCCAGAGAGAGGACCATCATCAGGGTCAGAGCAAGGGCAATGATTCTTTTCATGGGGGAAAGGCTCCTTTCAAATGTTGTTGGAGTAATATTTGATTTTTAGCTGAGACGATGCCATGCGCTGCCGACCGCCTGTGTGTTCAGGTCAATGGCCAAGGCATCATGATCTCGTCTCCACTATAAAATCCGTTGGTAAAATTCCGCGGCTTTTGTTACGGGATCGCGGAACACCCTTTCGGCATCGCCGGATGCAGTGCGCAGCGCCGGGCTTCCGTGATGGAACGATCCGGGCGGAGAGCAGTCCGCACTGGGAGTAAAATGCAACTTATATGACAACTGATATATCAGTTGCACATTTAACGATTGGATTATACAATAGCTTTCCGCAGCTTGCAAGTAGAGAAATTAGAAAATTCGGAAATTCTCCCAAACTGAAGAAAATTATGGGAAAAATTGTGTATTCTGCACGAAATGACCGCTAAAAGGACGAAAAATGGCAGCGAAAGCAGGTGACAATGTGTAAAAAACCAACAAAGAACGCCGGACGTCATAGAGAATATGGCCACTGGCGGCCGGACAGGTCACGGTTCACACCGCCAAACCGTCCGACAAAAGCAGGGGCTGCGTACCGATCCGATACACAGCCCCTGCCGGGTCTTTGAAACTTTTCAGCGGATATGTTCCGCTTGCAGGCGGCGCTTACAGCCCTGCCAGACGGCGCAGCTCATCCAGAGATGTGCTGCGGTTGAACATACTGCCGGGAACCAGATTGCCGTTGCAGCTCTTTTTCAATCCCTCCAGCGTCTTGCCCATGCCGCTGCCGCCGGAGGTTGCAAAGGGGATCACGGTCTTGCCGGAGAAGTCATACTCATCCAGAAAGGTATTGATGATGGTGGGGGCCACATACCACCAGATGGGGAAGCCCACGAACACCGTGTCGTACTGATCCATGTTGTCCACATGGCTGCTGACCTCCGGGCGGGAGGCGGGATCCTTCATTTCCAGCGTGCTGCGGCTGTGCTTGTCCGTCCAGTCCAGATCTGCCGCCGTGTAGGGGACGGCGGGCCGGATCTCAAAGAGATCGCCCTTTACGGCGTCTGCCAGACGCTTGGCGGCATCGGCGGTGGTGCCGGTGGCGGAAAAATAGGCTACCAAAATCTTGCTCATGTGTTTTGTTCCTTTTCCTGATGGAATTCAGTTTTCCAGCGCGGCATAGTCCGCGTCGCTGACAGGCTCGCACCACTCGTTGGAGGTGTTCTCACCGGGAACCTCCACCGCCAGATGGCTGAACCAGCTGTGGGCCTTGGCACCGTGCCAGTGCTTGACCTCAGCGGGGATGGTGACGACATCGCCGGGCTTCAGGCTCCGGGCAGGCTTGCCCGCTTCCTGATACCAGCCCTCGCCGTCCACGCACAGCAGCAGCTGTCCGCCGCCTTTGGCAGCGTGATGAATGTGCCAGTTGTTGCGGCAGCCGGGCTCAAAGGTGACGTTGGCCACAAATACGGTCTTCTTGGGATCGGTGAGGGGCTTGAGGTAGCTGTTGCCCACAAAATACTTTGCGTAAGCGGTGTTCGGTTCGCCCTGACCGAAGAAGCCGCCGTGGTTTTCCGGCTCGCTGCCGTCATAGACCTCCTTTGCCATGCGGAAAGCGGCCCAGGCGTTGGGCCATCCGGCATAGAAAGCCAGATGGGTCAGGATCTCTGCCATCTCAGTTTTGGTGACACCGTTGGCCTTGGCGGCGGCGAGGTGATACTTCAGGGAAGAATCTGTGATGCCCTTGCTGATGAGGGCGGTGATGGTGACGATGGAACGGGTCTTCAGGGTGAGCAGCTCCTCCCGTGACCAGACCTCGCCGAAAAGTACATCGTCGTTCAATTCTGCGAATTTCGGGGCGAATTCCCCAAGGGCGTCCCGCCCTGCGGTTTGCTTGACTGCCATATCAGATTACATCCTTTATATTAAACTGTTTTGCCCATTTCATAGGCCTGCGCCAGCGCTTTGTGACCGGCTGTCTCGCCGGGGCCGTTGACGCCTCCGGCAAATACGCTGCCTGCCAGACGGGCGCGGGCAAAGCAGTCGATCCAGCCTGTAAGGCCGCTTTCTGCCCGGTCAGGCACAAAGTCGTCGTCCTCGGCGGCAGCGGTCATGAGATAGATGTCGGTGAAGCGATAATCGCTGGAATAGAGCCAGTTGGCGCGATCCAGCAGGGTTTTCATCTGGCCGCTCATCTCGTAGTAATAAATAGGCGTGGCGAAGGCGATGACGTCGGCATCGTGCATTTTCCGGGAGATCTCCGCCGCATCGTCCTGAATGACGCAGCGTCCCAGCTGCTGGCAGGCCAGACACCCCCGGCAGAACTGGATCTCCTTACCCCGGAGCGTCACTTTTTCCGTATGATGCCCGGCATCCGCCGCGCCCCGGAGATATGCGTCCGCCAGCGCTTCGGAATTGCTGTTGGTTCTCAGACTGGTGGAAATAACCAGTACATTCTTCATAAGAGTAAGCCCCCTGTATGTTGATGGTTGACAGGTTGCACGGATGCGTGCTATATTGATACTATAATACTTAAAGCTGGCTTTAAGTCAAGAGCGGTTTTCCCGGAAAGGATGAATTTTCTATGAACTATTCCATTGGCGAGGTGTCCCGGATGTTCGGACTGCCGCAGTCCACCCTGCGGTATTATGATAAGGAGGGGCTGCTGCCCCATATCCAGCGGCAGGGCGCGGGCATCCGCCGCTTTGACGAGCAGGCCGTTGAAGCCCTGCGGGTCATCGAGTGCCTGAAAAAATCCGGCATGGAGATCAAGGACATCCGGCAGTTTATGATCTGGTGCGGAGAGGGGGCTTCTACCTATCAGCAGCGGCTGGAGCTGTTTCAGCGGCGGCGGGCCGAGGTGGAGCAGGAGCTGGCCCGGCTGAAAAAAACGCTGGCCATGATTGACTTCAAATGCTGGTATTATACGCAGGCGCTGGCCACCGGAAGCGAGGATTTTACCGCCGCCATTCCGGAGGGACTGCCGGAGGAGATCCGGGCGCTTTACGAGCTTTCCCACGACTGAAAAAGGCGTGGACAGGCCAAACTGGCCGTATGGGATCATGAAGGAGGAGCCATATGCAGATCAGGGAACTTTTACAGGATGCGGAACAGCTGAAAGCGGAGATCATAACGGACCGGCGGACGCTGCACCAGAACCCGGAAGCAGGGCCGCGTCTGCCGGAGACGGCGGGCTATGTAAAGCGGCAGCTGGAGGCGCTGGGCTATCCGGCGCAGGAGCTGGCAGGGGGCGTTGCGGCGGACATCACCGGCGAGGACACCGGGCGGTGCATCCTGCTGCGGGCGGACATGGACGCCCTGCGGATCCGGGAGGACACCGGGCTGGAATTCCAATCCGAAAACGGAAAGATGCACGCCTGCGGCCACGACCTTCACGCCGCCATGCTGCTGGGGGCGGCCCGGCTGCTGCGGCAGCACCGGGAGGAATTGCAGGGAACCGTCCGTCTGGTGTTCCAGCCGGATGAGGAGGGATTTACCGGCGCAAAGGCCATGCTGGCGGCGGGCATCCTGAAAAAGAAGCCGGAGCCGCAGGCGGCGTTGGCGCTGCACGTCCACTCCGGCACACCGTCGGGACTGGCGCTGTGCGGCCGGGGAACCTTTATGGCGGGCTGCACCCTGTTCCGCATCACGGTGCAGGGCATCGGATGCCACGGCGCCATGCCGGAAACCGGCGTGGATCCCATCAACATCGCCGCCCATGTCTATCTGTCCCTTCAGGAGCTGATTGCGCGGGAGCTGGCGGCAAAAACGCCGGCGGTTGTGACCATAGGCCGCTTCTGCGGCGGGGAAGGCCCCAATATTATTCCGGGCGCGTGCGTGATGGAGGGAACCATCCGCACCTTTGACCGGGAGGTGACGGCCAGACTGATGACCCGGATCACAGAGCTGGCGGAGGGCATTGCCAAAGCCTTCCGGGGCAGCGCCCGGACGGAAGAACTGGCCTCAGCGCCGCCGCTGAAAAACGACCCGGCGCTGGTGAACCGAATGGCGGACTGGGCAGAGGAGCTGCTGGGCAAACAGAGCGTGTGCCGGCTGGATGAGGGCGGCATGGGATCTGAGGACTTTGCCTCCTACACCTATGAAGTCCCCAGCGCCTACCTGCTGCTGGGAGCCGGAACGGCGGCGGAGGATCCACGGTTCGGAAAGCCCATGCACAATCCGCAGGTGGTGTTCAACGAGGACATTCTGCCAAAAGGCGCGGCGCTGTATGCGGCCTGCGCCATGAAGTGGCTGGCGAAAAAACCAGGTGAATAAACTCGGCAAGGCCCCGGAAGCATCTGCTTCCGGGGCCTTGCCTGACAAAGAGTGAACAGAAAAACGGGCTCAACCGTTATTCTACATCCTGAAGGGCGTCATAGCCCTCTTCGCCGGTGCGGACCTTGACCACGTTCTCAACGTCGTAGACAAAGATCTTGCCGTCGCCGATATGACCGGTGTAGAGTACCTTCTTGGCGGTTTCGATGACGCTGCGGACCGGGACCTTGCTGACCACGATATCCAGCTGGATCTTGGGTAGCAGGGTGGCTTCCACCTCTACGCCGCGGTAATACTCCGGCTTGCCTTTCTGGATGCCGCAGCCCAGCACGTGGCTCATGGTCATGCCGGTGATCCCCAGATCCAGCATGGCTTTTTTCAGGGCCTCGAATTTGGATTCCTTACAGATGATCTCCACCTTGGTGAACTTGGGGGTTGTGCCGTCAGACTCGTCGAAGGAGGGAACCCGCTTGACGGGAATGGCTTCTGCGGCGGGGACGTCGCCGGTGACAGCCACAGGAACGGTATCCGTTTCAAGGGCGGTGGTGTCAGGCAGCATGGCGAAGCCGGCGTAGGCGGTCAGCAGGCCGTGCTCAGAGACGTCCAGACCGGTGATCTCCTCCTCAGGAGAGACCCGCAGGCCGATGGTGTGCTTCAGAATGGTAAAGACAATGGTGATCACAACTGCCACATAGAGAATAACGGACGCCACGCCCAGACACTGGATGCCGAAGAAATGGAAGCCGCCGCCGTAGAACACGCCTTTTTCCGTGGAGACGCCGGTGGCAAACAGGCCGGTGAGAATGGTGCCGAGAGAGCCGCAGACACCGTGAACGGAAATTGCGCCCACAGGGTCGTCGATCTTGGCGACCTTATCAAAGAATTCCACAGCCAGCACGATGACGAGACCGAACACAATGCCCATGATGGCAGCACCCAGAGGATCTACGGCGTCGCACCCGGCGGTGATGCCCACCAGACCGGCCAGCGCGGCGTTGTAGGTCATGGAAACATCGGGCTTGCCGTAGCGCAGCCAGGTGAAGATCAGGGTCGTGCAGCAGGCAACGGCGGTGCAGAGGTTGGTGTTGAAGAATACCAGACCGGCGCTGACGATCAGATCGTCGGTGTCCATGCCCACGGTGGAAGCGCCGTTGAAGCCGAACCAGCAGAACCAGAGAATGAACACGCCCAGCGCGGCGAAAGTCAGGTTGTGGCCCAGAATCGCCTTGGGCTTTCCGTCTCTGCCGTACTTGCCGATCCGGGGGCCAAGCATCTTGGCGCCGATCAGGGCGCATACGCCGCCCACCATGTGGACGCAGGTGGAACCGGCAAAATCGTGGAAGCCCAGCTCACTGAGCCAGCCGCCGCCCCAGATCCAGTGGCCGGAGATGGGGTAGATCAGCAGGGAAATGGCGGCGGAGTAGATGCAGTATGCGCTGAACTTGGTGCGCTCTGCCATGGCACCGGAGACGATGGTGGCGGAGGTGGCGCAGAACACGGTCTGGAAAATGGCGTAGGCCCACAGGGGAACGCCGGCGGGAAGGACGTGGCTGTAGTCCTTCATAATCATGGGGTCAAACCAGCCGAACAGGCCGGTGCCTGCACCGAACATGATGCCGAAGCCCACCAGCCAGAAGCAGGGGGTGCCGATGCAGAAGTCCATCAGGTTCTTCATCAGGATGTTGCCGGTGTTTTTGGCACGGGTGAAGCCTGCTTCGCACATGGAGAAGCCTGCCTGCATGAAAAAGACCAGCGCCGCGCCCAGCAGAACCCAGATGGTGTTGACTGAACTGTATTCCATAGTTGATTCCTCCCAGTTTGTGTTTTCTCCCCGGCGTATTTCCTGCATAAAAAGAAGACAATGGGGCTTTCCGAAACGGTAAGACCCCATTGCCTTGCACAGTTATGCAGAAAACATCAGAGGAAAAGAGAAAGCGTCTTAGAGAATGATCTCTAAGACGCCCTTGCCTTGATGAGAGGTATTATACACGCTTTGCCGAACTTGTCAACCGCCAAAAAACGATTTCGGCCATCTGATGAAAAGCGCCGGAATTCCGGCGGCGGCTTCTGGGCAAATTATCAAAATGCAGAAAAACCGAATAGGTTTTCCTGCCGGGGACACACTATCTCACGGCGAAAGCCAAAAAAATTCTCATGCAGGAGGAACCAACCATGAAGGACTGCACCAACAACGGCTGCCAGTGTACCCCCAACCAGAGCATCAACTGCACCGTCAACAACTGCGCACACCACTGCCAGGATTCCAATTACTGCGGCCTGAGCTCCATCCGGGTGGGTACCCATGAGACCAACCCCACCGAGATCAAGTGTACCGACTGCCAGAGCTTTGAGCTGAAGTAAGCGGCGAAACGCGCCTGATCCCCGCCTGCCGGTGTGCCGGGAAATCCCGGTACACCGGCGGAAATCCCGGAGAACTTTGCGGAGAAAGGCTTCCATAGAGCCTGCCGGAAAACAGCGCCTACATATTCTTTGAGAGGAGGCGGCTGCATGGCGTCAGAATGGCCCGCCCGGATAGCCGGGGGCGCTGCGGGATTGGCCAACGGCCTGTTCGGCGGTGGCGGCGGGATGGTGTTCCTACCCATCGTGTCCCGGTGGGGCGGGCTGGATGCCCGGAAACTGTACGCCACCTGCGTGGGCGTGATCTTCCCGGTGTGCGCCGTGTCCGCCGCAGTATATCTCTGGCGGGGGGAGATCCGGATACTGGACGCACTGCCCTATCTGGCAGGGGGGCTTGCAGGCGGCTGGCTGGGCGGAAAACTCTACGGCAGGGTACCCACGGCGGTGCTGAAATGGCTGTTTGCCGGGTTCCTCTTTTACGCGGGGGTGAAGTACCTGCTGTGATGGACTGGCTGATTCCGTTTCTCTGCGGCATGGGCGCTGCGGTGATCTCCGCGTGGGGCGTGGGCGGCGGAACGCTGCTGCTGTTGGTGATGACGCTGTTTTTGGGGGTGGATCAGCGGACGGCGCAGGGTATCAACCTGCTGTTTTTCCTGCCTACCGCCCTGTCGGCGCTGATCTGCCACTGGAAAAACGGCTGTCTGGATCGTCCCACCCTGAAAAACGCGGTGTCGGCGGCGGTTCCGGCGGCTCTGCTGGGGGCGTGGATCGCCACGGCAGTAGACGTGGAGCTGCTGGGCCGCCCATTTGGAGCGTATCTGCTGCTCTCAGGGGTCTCCCTGATCCTGCCGCAGAAGCGCAAAAAAGAATCCGGCAGCTGACGCTGCCGGATTTCCGTATTTACTTCTCCAGAGCGTCGGTCAGCTCCAGCGTTACATCCAGAATCTGGCCGTCCCGCCAGATGGTCAGGGTTATCTCGTCGCCCACATGGTGTTTCCAGCGGGCTTTCAGCACGTCGCCGCTGCTGAGGGTCTCCTGCCCGTCCACCGCCAGAATGTAGTCCCCGGTCTGAATTCCGGCCCGGTCTGCCGCGCCGCCGGGGGTGACGGCTGCATTCCCGGCGTCCGCCCAGACCTCCAGCCCCCAGAGGGTGTCCGTCAGCTGGGTGGGGATCTGCCGCACGGACACGCCCAGAACCGGCTCAGGCTGCAAGGCCCCGTAGGCCAGCAGATCGTTAACAACCCGTTCCGCCTGCACGGAGGGAATGGCGAAGCCCAGCCCCTCCACGGTGGAATACCGGGCGTACATTTTCATGAAGTTGATGCCCACCACCTGACCGCTGTCGCTGATGAGCGGGCCGCCGGAGTTGCCGTTGTTCAGGGCGGCGTTGGTCTGGATCATCGGCATGGAGGTCTGGCCGTCCAGCTGCATTTCCCGGTTTACGGAGGACACGATGCCGTTGGTAAAGGTGCCGCTCATCTCCAGATCCAGCGGCGTGCCGATGGCGTATACCGCATTGCCGACCTGAAGCGTATCGGAATCCAGAAATTCCGCCGTGGGCAGGTTTTCCCCGTCAATTTTCAGAACCGCCAGATCGTAATTGGCATCGCTGGCGATGAATTTGGCCTCATAGGGCTGGCCGTTGGCCAGCAGCACCGTGCAGGCGGTTCCTCCGGCCACCACATGGTGGTTGGTGAGGAGATACCCGTCCTCCCGGAAGAGAACGCCGGTGCCGATGGACATACGGTTATCCCCCAGATCCACCGCCACAGTCACCACGGCGTCATGCACCTTCCGGTATACCTCCGGCGCGGAGAGAACGTACCCCGGTTCCGTTTCCAGCGTCAGGCGCACGGATGCGTCCGGCTCTGCGGTGGGAATGGTAATGGGGGCTTCCTCCGCGTCCTGCTCCCGGTCGTAGTAATAATAGTCATCCTCCTCCTGCCAGTCGTCAGGCGACTGTGCCTGCCAGAGAAGCCATTGGATGCCGCCGAAGAGCAGAACGATTGCCGCCGCGATCGCAAGAAGAATCAGCAGCCCTTTCAGCACCCGGCACTTTTTTCGGGGTTTTGCGGCGGAAGCCGCCGCTTTTTCCGGGATGGCTCCCGGCAGGGGACGGGAATAGGTCTCCACGATCTCCGCCGGGAAATCCCGGCTGTATTCTTCAATCACCTCGCCCCGCGTCCGCAGGGTTCTGCGCTCACTCATAGTACCTCACTCTACCCGCAGGGAGAACGTGAAGGTAGTCACGCCGTCCTCGCTGGTTACGTTGATTTCTTCCTTGTGCTGCTGCAAAATGGTCTTGACGATGTACAGCCCCAGTCCGTAGCCGTCCTTGTCCTCGCTGCGGGACTTGTCGCTCTTGTGGAACCGCTCGAACAGCAGCGGCAGTTCCTCAGCCGGAATGGTGTCGCCCACGTTCCGCACGGTGACGCGGGCCTTGCCGTCCATCATGGCCACGCCCAGATAGAGGGTAGACCCCTCCCGCGCAAACTTGGCGGCGTTTTCCAGCAGGTTGTAGATCACCTGCGTGATCATATCGTTGTCGCCCAGCACGAGGATCGGCTCGTCGGGGATGTCGGCGTCCACGTCCAGATGCCGGTCGTTGATCTTCTTTTCCATGGAGATCAGCACCCGGCGCATGGCCTCGCAGATGTCGAAATGGTTTCCGCCCCGGAGGGGATCCATTACCTGAAGCTGGCTGACATCCAGCATCCGCCGCACCAGACGGCTGAGCCGGCGGCTTTCGTTGGCGATGATCTGTAAATACTGCTTTTCATTCTCCGGCGGGATGGTGCCGTCCAGAATTCCGTCCGTGTAGCCGGCAATGGTGGTCATGGGGGTTTTCAGCTCATGGGAAATGTTGGCGATGAACTCCCGGCGCTGCCGCTCCGTCTGCTGGAGGGATTCCGCCATGTTGTTGAAGGAGGCCGCCAGCTCACCGATCTCATCCTCCCGGCCGTAGTCGTTCATGCGGATGTCAAAGTCTCCCTCGGCGTACTGCCGGGTGGCGCGGGCCATTTCCCGGATGGGCTTGATCTGCCGCATGGTGGTGATGGAGGAGGCCATGAAGGAGATCATCAGCACCACGCAGGAGGTCATCAGCAGCAGTCCCGCAAAGGCCCGCCACAGATTGTCAACAGACGCGGAGGTGGACACGGTAAAGACCGCCCCCAGCGTTTCCTGCGTGGCGGGATTCACCACGGGGACGCCAGCAATGAACTGCTTGCTCCTGTAGATCTGATCCAGCCTGCTGCGGCCGGCCCATGTGCCGTCGTCAAGGACTTTCTCCATGACGGGCTGTGGGATGGTGACGGATTGCCCTGCCATGGAATCGTCCGTGGAGAGCAGCACGTGGCCATCGTCATCGCAGACCAGAATATCCATCTCGGAGATCAGGGCGGCGGTGGCCGCCAGCTGCCGGAACTGCTCGTCCTTTTGTAACTCCTCCATGGAAAGATACCGGCCGGTTTCCAGATACCGCACGGACAGCTTGCTGACCGCCTGAGCGCGCACCAACAGCTCGTCGGTTTTCTGCCCGCGGGCATAGGAATAGCTCAGGGAGAAGAAGGACACGCCCAGCAGCACCAGCGTCAGCGCCACCATGCCCACCGTGACGGCCATCTGCCGCCAGTACAGGCCGCGGAAATGTTTATGAAGCCACTTCATGGGTCACTTCTTTTCCCCTGTCTGGCCGGTGGTGGTTTCGAACTTGTACCCCACGCCCCAGACGGTTTTCAGCGCCCACTGGTCGCTGACGCCCTCCACCTTTTCCCGCAGGCGCTTGATGTGTACGTCCACGGTGCGGCTGTCGCCGAAGTAGTCGAAGCCCCATACCTCGTCCAGCAGCTGGTTCCGGGTATAGACCCGGTTGGGGGTGGCGGCCAGATGGTACAGCAGCTCCAGCTCCTTGGGAGGCGTGTCGATCTTTTTGCCGTCCACGATCAGTTCATAGGAGTCCAGATCGATGGTCAGCTTGTCGAAATGCAGCTTCTTGCTGGTGTCGTTGGGGATTTCCGTCCGCCGCAGGACGGCGTTGATCCGGGCGATCAGCTCCTTCATCTCGAAGGGCTTGACGATATAATCGTCCGCGCCCATCTCCAGACCCTGAATCCGGTCAAAGACCTCGCTTTTGGCCGTCAGCATGATGATGGGTACCTTGCTGGTTTCCCGGATCTTGGCGCAGACGGCCCAGCCGTCCATCACCGGCAGCATGATGTCCAGCAGGATCAGATCCGGCTCCTTTTTCTGGAATTCCTCCAGCGCCTTGCCGCCGTCTCCGGCGATGCGGACGTCAAAGCCCTCTTTCACCAGATACATATGGATGAGGTCGGAGATATTTTTGTCGTCTTCCACGACCAGAATGTTGCGTCCCATAGGGTTTTCCTCCCGTTTTGCAGGCCGGGCGGCCCGCTTATGTCTGTGGCTTCTATTTTACCCCAAACCACGGCGGGGTGTTGAACGATTTGTAAACCTTGGCGGAAAAAGCGGCTTTCAGCCGGTTTCGGTCAGGGAACGGCAGTCGTGTCCGGCCTTCCGGGCTGCGGCAACGAATTCCCGCAGACCGGCGGCGGAAGCCGTAGCTCCCAGCCAAACGGAGACGTCTCCCCGCCGGTTGGTGATCCGCTTCAGAAGGGAAGCGGCGTTGGAGGCGCTCTCCAGCTTGTAGCTGCTCCGATCCAGATCGGGGGAGAGGGGGCAGTATCCGGCCTGCTTCAGAGTCTGTGCCGTGCGTTCATCTGCGTTCCTGAGACAGATCAGCCGGGTCTTGCCCAGCGTGGCCCGGTACAGCGCGTCCTCTGCCCGCTTCAACAGCTCCTCCGGGCTGCCGGCAGCGCCGTCCAGCAGGATGCCGACGGTGTGGCCGGAGGCGGTCATCCGCCGCAGCAGCGCCCCGTTCTCCTCCATGAATTCCGGCGTGCAGTAGAAGGTGGCCCAGCTGCCGGCCCGATCCAGAACGTCCAGCAGCCCGCCAGCCCGCGAATCCCCCTCCAGACACAGGTGAATCCGGGCGCCTGCCGTGGAGACGGCGGGCGTTTCGGGAGCAGGCTCCTCGCTGTCGCTGCCGCTGGGCTGCGAGTCTTTGATATAAGCGCTGTAGCGCTCTTCCATACTATAGGTGGCGGCGTTGGCGAAGCTGCGGATGCTCATGCCGAAATCCGGTGAGCGCAGCCAGACCAGAGTGCCGTTCGGCACGTCAGTCACGGAGTATTGCAGACCAAAAAATCCGGCTACCATGGACGCCGGCACGAATACCGTACCGCCGGATTGCACCGCTCCCGGCGCGTAGGATGTGCCGCTGCTGTCCTGCACGGTTCCCTTGTTCCGATCAAACATCAGGGCGCGGCGCTCCTTTTCCAGCACCATCAGCCCCTTGGCAGTATTGTTGATGACCGAAGCGCCCAGATTTGTAAATACCGATGCGGCCACATAGAGATAGCCGCCGTGCCAGAAAGGCATGGAAGCGTCCGACAGCGGAAGAACGCTTTCCTCCGCAGCCACAAAATAAACCTTTCCCGCGGCCTGAACAGGAGATGAGAGCTGAAAGAGCAGCAGTATGCACAAAATTCCGGCGGCCCAGCGCTTTTTCATACGGATCCCCTCCCCACAGCACAGTGTTTGAATAACATATTTTATCACAGAAACAGCGCGGTTGTAAAGCGGAGGCATACCGGGTTCGCCTTTTTCGGAGCAAAATAGAAAAAACGAAATTTTTCCTTGACATTTGCCGGATTTCTTATATAATAATAAAGCTTGCAGTATGCAGGCAAATCCTTGCTCTCATCTGTGAATGAGGGCCATTTGTCCAGAAGGAGGTGCAAATATGGCAAAGATTTCTGCCAATTACGAGGTCGTGTATGTGCTCGACCCTGCACAGGGTGAGGAGGCAATCGCCGCCCAGGTGGCGAACTTCAAGACTCTGGCTGAGCAGAACGGCTCCGACGTCGTGGTGGAGGAGTGGGGCAACCGCAAGCTGGCCTACCCCATCAACTACAAGACTGAGGGCTACTACGTGCTGATGACGTTTGTCAGCGGCCCGGAGTTCCCCCGCGAGTTGGATCGTAAGCTGCGTATCGCCGAAGGCGTTATGCGTTCCCTGATTGTCTGCAAGGACGAGTAAGGAGCCAGCAATATGCTGAATCGAATTATTCTCATGGGCCGTTTGACCCGTGACCCCGAACTTCGCCGTACCGGCAGCGGCACGGCGGTGACATCGTTCTCTCTGGCTGTTGACCGGGATTTCAAGTCCCAGTCCGGCGAGAAGGAGACGGATTTCATCGACATTGTTGCCTGGCGTTCCACCGCCGAGTTTGTCAGCAAGTATTTCACCAAGGGCCGTATGGCTGTGGTGGAGGGCCGACTGCAAATCCGGGACTGGACCGACAGGGACGGCGGCAAGCGCCGCAGCGCCGAAGTCGTGGCCGACAATGTGTATTTCGGGGATTCCAAGCGTGATGGCGGCGACAGCGCCGGTTATAATGCCGGCTATTCTCCCGCCCCCGCTTCCCGCAGCGCCGCCCCCAGCAGCTTCAGCGCAGGCGGCTCTGACTTCGCCGAGATCGGCGAGGATGACGGCGAACTGCCGTTTTGATATTACTATAAGGAGGAAGCAATCATGGCTTTCGATCGTGAAGCTCGTCCCGCCCGCCCCGCACGCGGCAACAAGCGCCGTAAGGTCTGCCAGTTCTGCGCCGAGAAGTGCGAGAGCATTGATTATAAGGACGCCGCCAAGCTGCGTCGTTTCGTTTCTGAGCGTTCCAAGATCCTGCCCCGCCGGACGACCGGCACCTGCGCCATGCATCAGCGTCAGCTGACTGAGGCCATCAAGCGCGCTCGTCAGATCGCTCTGCTGCCCTACGTCACCGACTAAGGCAATCTGCTGTTGCAGAATTGAAAACCGGGAGCTGAATGGCGCCCACGCACAAGGACAACATAAAAAGTATCGTTCAGAGCAATGCAAAGCGGAGGGCGATGTACCGGATTCGGTGCATCGTCCTCCACTTGTTCCATTTCTATAGCAGCAATATAAACTGATCCGCACCAAGCCGGGAGAATGCGATTGATATAAAGCAAAAAGAAACGGCGGGCCTCGGCCCGCCGTAAAATGGTTATTGTGGTTTGGTAAACCGGGTATTAGAGAGCGCTCGCCGCTTTATCCATTGGCCAGGATTTTCTGAGCGCCGCATAGGAAACCAAAAAGTTGGCAAGCCAGCCTGCAGGCACAGCAAGCCAAACAAAGTCAATGCCAAAACGCGGCGCACAGATCAAAGCCACGGACAGGCGGATCGCAAGGTTTACCATGTTGGCAATAAGGAATGGGCGCATGATTCCAAGTCCGCGAAGAACTCCATCGGTCGCCATTTTAATTCCCATAAAGATAAAGAAGTAACCGATCCACCTCATATAATCCCCAGACACCTGATAAGCCAGAGCTGTTCCGTCTTTTCCAAGGAACAGCGAGGAAATCTGCGTGTGCAGCGTTTCAATGACAAGGAAGGCAATGGCTGCAAAGCACACATCCAGCACCAATGCTGCGTGGTAGCCTTTTTTGATGCGTTGGGGTTTGCCTGCGCCAAGGTTTTGGGAAACAAACGGCGAGACCGCATTGCCGATGGATACAAAGATCAGCGAAAAGACGTTCTCTATCCGCATCGTTGCCGCATATCCTGCCAGCGCCTGTGTGCCGAAGGGATTGACCACTGCCTGTACGATCATCATACCGATAGACACGGTAGACTGCTGGAGAACTGACGGCACGGCAATTCGAAGCATCGAGCGCAGCTCCCACCTGTCAAACCAGACAAAGGTGCTCTTATACCGCCGCATCCGATATAGGAAAATCAATAGTGAGAACACAGCGGAAATTCCTTGGGCAATCAGGGTTGCCAGTGCCGCGCCGAACACGCCAAGCCCCAGACCGGCTACCATCCAAAGATCCATCACAATATTCAGGA
>ERZ838483.481-NODE-481-length-50140-cov-7.223221_pt1 | contig 50140 bp, 41 predicted proteins | sample MGYA00519939_ERZ838483 | MGnify/ENA primary metagenome ERZ838483 (study PRJEB31850, sample SAMEA3708836) | human gut metagenome | biome: human gut; feature: human-associated habitat; material: faeces | place: China | collected 2014 ...
AGGGAGCTTGCTCACTCTTGGCGAACGGCGAAATTATGGAGTGATGAAATCACGACATAATGGCATTTATGAGTGGATGGTACATGCGCGTATCAGATATAGAGGAAATGGTCGGGCGTACATCTAAGTTAAGCGGAGGAACGGAATATATGGAATTACTGGAACAGATAGAGGACTATTGGACCGACAGAGCCGAAGGGTACTCTCAGGTCAATCAGGAAGAACTGGCGGGAGACAACCGGACGAACTGGAGACGGGAACTTGAGAGTCATTTTCCGGAAGACAGAACAAACGAAACCTATAAGATCCTGGATATCGGAACCGGTCCCGGATTTTTTTCGATTATTCTTGCGGAAGCCGGTTATTCGGTGATGGCGGTGGATTATACGGAAGCCATGCTGGAAGAAGCAAAAAAGAATGCGGGAGCACTTGCCAAGAAGATCACCTATCGTCAGATGGATGCTCAGCATCTTGATTTTGCGGATGAAACCTTTGACGCGGTAGTCAGCCGGAATCTGACCTGGAATCTCGAAGATCCGGCACAGGCGTATAAAGAATGGATGCGGGTACTGAAAAAGGGCGGAGTTTTGTTAAATTACGATGCCAACTGGTATCATCATTTATTTGATGCGGAAAAGAGAGCGGAGTATGAGAAAGACCGTGAGATGGTGACCGAGTCCGGGCTGGAGGATCATTATACCTGTACGGATATCGACACGATGGAAGAGATCGCAAGACAGGTACCGCTCAGCAGGATCGGACGTCCGCAGTGGGATCAGAATGTGTTGGAGAAACTGGGTGCGGAACATATCACAGTAGACGCGGAGGTCTGGAAACAGGTATGGTCCGAGGTAGAAAAAGTGAATTATCATTCTACACCGATGTTTGGTATTGAAGCAGTTAAATAATGAAAGAGGAACATTATGAGAAACGAAAATAAATTTCAGATAGCAGGACAGGAGATAGCCCCGGGAGAGAGATGGCAGGGAATGCTGACAATCGGAGACGGGGAGTTTGTTCTTCCGGCAGCAGTCCTGCATGGAGAAGAAAAGGGAAAGACGGTGCTGATCACGGCTGCTGTACATGCAGGGGAATATGTCGGCGTGGAGACGGCTGTGGAGCTTGCCAATGAATTAAAGATCGAAAAAATCACAGGAACCGTAGTGATCGTGAAAGTGGTCTGTCCTGATGAATTTGAACAGAGAGCGGGAAGTCTCTGTATGGAAGATGGGAAAAATCTGAACTGGCAGTTCCCGGGAGATGCACAGGGGACAAGGACGCAGAGACTTGCCAGTGCGATGGAAAAAGATTTGCACAGTGTGGCGGATTACTATATCGATCTGCACAGCGGAGATAATTATGAAGATCTGACCCCATTTGTATATTATGCGGGAAAAGGAGAAAAAGAAGTTATCGAGATCGCCAGAAAGATGGCACAACATGTGGATGTTCCATATATGGTACGTTCTAATGTGGCGTCCGGCGGTTCTTATAACTATGCTGCATCCTGCGGAATCCCGAGTATCCTGATCGAACGCGGCGGCATGGGACGATGGACGAGAGAAGAAGTAGAATCCAGTAAGCGGGATCTGAAAAATATCCTGCGTTACCTCGGCATTTACCGGACAAACCGCGGCTACTGGAACCACTATCCGATGGAAGTGAATGATGTGGTGTATCAGTCAGCGAACCAGGCTGGTTTGTGGTATCCGGAGAAAAAACCGGGCGATATGTTCCTGGAGGGCGAAAAACTTGGAAAAGTGACCGATTACGAAGGAAAAACACTGGAGACAAGTTATGGTGAGTATGATGGTGTGATCCTTTTCCAGACCGGAAGTTTACAGGTCACAAAAGAAGGACCGATGATCGCCTACGGAAGAATCGCCTACGAAAAAGATGACCGGAAAGAGAAAATCGCCGGTTACTGGACGAAACGAAGCTCGGATTTTAAAGAACAGCGAAGAGAAGAACTGCACAGTCCGCTGGCGGGACGCTGGATGGAAGAAATTGATAAGTATTTACCGAAAGGGGAACATCTGCGGATTCTGGATGTGGGATGTGGAACCGGATTCTTCACGATTCTGCTGGCAAAGAGAGGGCATCAGGTAACCGGTATCGATCTGACACCGGATATGATCCTCCATGCGAGAGAACTGGCGAAAGAAGAAGGGACAGATTGTGAATTTCATGTGATGGATGCGGAAAATCCGGAGTACGATGACAATACCTTTGACTTCGTGATTTCCCGAAATCTGACCTGGACGCTTCCGGATGCGCAGAAAGCCTATAAAGAATGGATGCGCGTGCTGAAACCGGGCGGTGTGCTGTTAAACTTTGACGCCAATTACGGAGCCGTTGATTTTACAGACACCTCAGATCTTCCGAAAAATCACGCTCATAACCAGATTGAAAATACACTGATGCAGGAGTGCGAAGATATCAAACGCCAGCTCTCCATCAGCAATTACGCCCGCCCTGCCTGGGATCTGGAGGCTCTCAGTAACAGCGGTGTGCAGCAGTTCCAGATTGATGTGGGAGTCAGCCAGCGTGTCTATATGGAAAAAAATGCGTTCTATAATCCGACCCCATTATTTGCAGTCTGTGGAAAAAAAGGTGACTTATGATCGATATCAAACAGTTAAAATGCTTCATAACCTGTGCAGATGTCGGCTCTTTCAGCGAGGCGGCATCTGTTTTGTATACCACGCAGTCCAGCGTGAGTAAAGTGATCCGGGCACTGGAAGAGGAGATGCAGGCATCCCTTTTCGTCAGAAATCCCCACGGAATCAGCCTGACACCAAACGGTAAACAGGCGTACGCTTACGCCAGCCGTGTACTGGAAAATGTGGAAGCGATGGCAGAACTGTCCACTGCGGGAGACACCCAGTGGCTGAATATTTCGTTCAATCCGAGTTCCTGGATGGCGGATTGCTTTGTAAAATTCTATCAGTTGCATGAAAAAGAAAACCTGCACTGTCAGGCACACACGGGAAAAATGCGTGAAGTGCTGGAACGCATCCATGAATACAAAGACGAACTCGGCTTCCTCTACGTGACCACCCGCCAGCAGACCGATCTGCAATATCTGCTGGTACGAAAACAACTGGAATTCGTCCCCCTGAAAGAACTGGACACCTGCCTGTACCCCGGCGGCGGACACCTGCAAAAAGAGGGAAAACCGCTCACCCAGGAAGAAATTCAGAATCTACATTATATCCAGAACTTCCTCGAAGACGCCAGCAACTACGAAGGCTGGAAACTGGACACAGACGACAACCTGACCCTTGGTAAAATCGACGTCTCCGTCGTAACCAACAGCGACTACATCATGGAAAAAATACTGGATCACGGAAACCTCGCCAACATCAGCGGTGACACTCTCACCCCAGCCAAAACAAAATCCCGCCCCAGCATCCGCCTCACCCACGAGTCCAGCAAAATAACCTTCGGCTATGTAAAACGCGAAAACACCCCCCTAACCCCACTCGCCGAAACCTTTTTAACTTATATCAAACAGGAATTAACAGAAGAATAAAGAACAAAAAGCGACTAATTTCTTATATGTATAATATAACATATAAAAAATCAGTCGCTTTTTACTATCTGATATCTTTAAATTTCCATCCACGTTAGTTTTAGAGCGTGTCTGAAAAATCATTTCCGCAATCTGCAAGCCCCACTTTGCGGGAGATTTTACCCTCATTCGGTTGCCGTAGCCCGCTACGCCGCCCTCATTCGGATAAAATCTCCCACAAACTGGGACTCGCAGCTCACGAAAAGCCTTTTTCAGACACGCTCTAGCCAGTAACCAGAAACGGAACCCGGGGGCAGGGTGGCGACAGCCTTTTGCTGGTGCTTTTAGCAAAGACGAAATCCAGCATTTACGTAGACTTAGGCGCGAAGCCTTTGCTGAGCGTTTTAGTCGAAGTTAATGCTTAGTTCGGATTTGCGTTACCAGCGGTTGTCGCCGCCCTGCCTCCGGGATCTGTTTCGGCCCCTAGCCAAAACCTCCACAAAAACCCCTTGACATCCCCAAATCCCATATACTACAATATCTACCGTATGAGCAAAAACCCAATCCGGTTCCTACATATATAAAAGCAACCGGAATTCAAATAACAAACCAACAAAACCCAATTCGAAAAATGGAGGAAAACCCCTGTGACAGACTACACAAAAGAAATTCAAAAACGGCGAACCTTCGCCATCATATCCCACCCCGATGCCGGAAAAACCACCCTGACTGAAAAATTCCTTCTCTACGGCGGCGCCATCAACCTCGCCGGAAGCGTAAAAGGAAAAGCAACCGCCCGTCACGCCGTATCCGACTGGATGGAAATCGAAAAAGAACGAGGAATCTCCGTAACATCCTCCGTACTCCAGTTCAACTACGATGGCTACTGCATCAACATCCTGGACACCCCGGGACATCAGGACTTCTCCGAAGATACTTATCGAACCCTGATGGCAGCCGATTCCGCCGTCATGGTCATCGACGCATCCAAAGGAGTGGAAGCACAGACCAGAAAACTCTTCAAAGTCTGTGCCATGCGCCACATCCCGATCTTTACATTTATCAATAAAATGGACCGCGATGCCAACGACACCTTCGAACTCTTAGACGATATCGAAAAAGAACTCGGTATCCCGACCTGCCCGGTCAACTGGCCGATCGGATCCGGAAAAAAATTCCGCGGTGTCTATGACCGAGATACCAAAAAAGTCCTGACCTTCTCCGATACCATGAAAGGAACCAAAGAAGGCCATATCGAAGAAATCGATATCGACGATGCAAAAATCGACGAAGTCATGGATGAAGATCAGAAAGAACAGCTGATGGATGAGATCGAACTGTTAGACGGCGCAAGCGCAGAATTTGACATGGAAGCTGTAAGCTGCGGAAAACTCTCTCCGGTATTCTTCGGATCTGCTCTGACAAACTTCGGTGTGGAAACCTTCCTGCAGCATTTCCTGACGATGACCACCTCACCGCTGCCAAGAATCGCAGACTGTGGCGTGATCGATCCGATGACGGAAGAATTTTCCGCGTTTGTCTTTAAGATTCAGGCAAACATGAACAAAGCCCACAGAGACCGAATCGCATTTATGCGTATCTGCTCCGGCAAATTCGATGCCGGAATGGAAGTCTACCATGTACAGGGCGATAAAAAGATGCGACTTTCCCAGCCACAGCAGATGATGGCACAGGATCGCCATATCGTAGAAGAGGCGTATGCAGGAGATATTATTGGCGTTTTCGACCCGGGTATTTTCTCCATCGGAGATACCGTGTGCACACCGGGTAAAAAATTTGCCTACGAAGGAATCCCGACCTTTGCACCGGAACACTTTGCAAGAGTCCGTCTGTTAGACAGCATGAAACGAAAACAGTTCGTCAAAGGTGTCAACCAGATCGCACAGGAAGGTGCTATCCAGATCTTCCAGGAATACATGGGAGGAATGGAAGAGATCATCGTCGGCGTTGTCGGTGTCCTGCAGTTTGATGTATTAAAATACCGTCTGGAAAACGAATACAACGTAGATATCCGTCTGGAAAACCTGCCATACGAACATATCCGCTGGATCGCTAACAAAGAAGAAGTTGATGTGGAAAAACTGACCGGAACCTCCGATATGAAGAAGGTAAAAGACATGAAGGGCAATCCGCTGCTCCTGTTCGTAAACTCCTGGAGCGTAGGTATGACACTGGATCGAAACGAAAACCTGAAATTGGAAGAATTCAGCAAAAACTAAGGCAATTCCCCTTTTAATTTACGCAATTTTTTGATATAATAAATATAAATAATGGTTCCTGACTGAAAAATCAGAAAAAATCAGGACAACTCTTGATTATAAGGAGGGTTTGAGATGACAGAAAATAAAAAAGATATGCGTGACACGTATACCATATATGACGATCAGACCATTGGAAAAGTACAGATTGCAGATGAAGTTGTGGCAATTATCGCAGGTCTGGCAGCGACCGAAGTAGAAGGCGTGGCTTCTATGGCAGGAAACATCACCAACGAACTGGTTGGAAAACTGGGTATGAAAAACCTGTCCAAAGGTGTAAAAGTAGATGTTCTGGAGAACGTGGTATGCGTGAATCTGAACCTGAATCTGGAGTACGGATACAGTATTCCGGAAACCTGCAAGAAAGTACAGGAAAAAGTAAAAACAGCCATTGAAAATATGACTGGTCTGGAAGTTTCCGATGTAAACATCAGCATTGCCGGTGTAGCACTGGAAGAAGGAAAATAAAATAGAACGCAGGACGGAAGGAAAGGGGGTCTGGATGAGGCTCCCTTTTTTACTACTGACGAATACGAGGAGAAAACCATGGGAAGAAGAGAATTAAGAGAAAGCATTTTTCAGCTGCTGTTCATGACAGAATTTAACGACAATCAGGAGATGGCAGAACAGAAGCAACTGTATCTGGAAGGAATCGAAGACATTCAGGACAAAGATCAGAGTTATATTCAGGACAAATTTGAAAAAATCCGTGAAAAACTGCCGGAGATCGATGAAGCACTGAACGAGGCAAGCAAAGGATGGAAAACCAGCCGTATGGGAAAAGTAGAACTTTCTATCCTGCGTCTGGCAGTTTATGAACTGCGTTACGACGATGATGTACCGGGAAAAGTAGCGATCAACGAAGCCGTAGAACTGGCAAAGAAATTCGGCGGAAACGAAGCACCGGCATTTATCAACGGTGTACTGGGAAAACTGGCGAAAGAAGCCGATGAGTAGTGTATATTCTGTAGAACAGGTCAACAGATATATTAAAAATATGTTCACCCAGGACTTTATGCTGAGCCGGATCTCCGTAGGCGGTGAGGTGAGCAACTGCAAATACCACAGTTCCGGGCATATTTATTTTTCACTGAAAGATGGCAGTGGATCTCTGGCGTGCGTGATGTTTGCGGGACAGAGAAAAGGGCTGGCGTTTGCGATGAAAAACGGTGACCGGGTGATTGTTACGGGCAGTGTGGACGTATACGAACGCGATGGAAAATACCAGATGTATGCGAGAAAGATCACACTGGAAGGTGCAGGGATTCTCTATGAACGATTTCTTGCGTTAAAAGAAGAACTTGAAGAGATGGGAATGTTTGCACCGGAATACAAACAGCCGATTCCGTCATTCGTTCAGACAGTAGGTGTGGTGACAGCGCCCACCGGTGCGGTGATTCAGGATATCCGAAATGTGACAGCCCGGAGAAATCCATACGTGCAGATCATCCTCTACCCGGCGCAGGTGCAGGGAGAGGGTGCGGCAGAGAGCATCGTGGAAGGAATCGAAGCGCTGGATCAGCTTGGCGTGGATGTGATCATTGTCGGGCGTGGCGGCGGATCCATGGAGGATCTGTGGGCATTTAACGAAGAAATTGTGGCAAGAGCGATTTTTAACTGTTCTACCCCGATCATTTCCGCGGTAGGTCATGAGACGGATGTGACGATTGCCGATTATGTGGCGGATCTTCGCGCACCGACACCGTCGGCGGCAGCGGAACTTGCTGTTTTTGATTATCGTGGGTGGCAGGAGCTACTCGCGGGTTATGTGCGGAGACTGGAACTGTCCATGGACAGCAAACTGGGGATGACCAGGCAGAGACTGACGGAGAAAGCAGCACGTCTGGCATATCTCAGTCCGGAAAACCAGATCCGGGAGAAACGGATGTATCTGCTGCGGGCGGAAGAGAAACTTACCGAGCGGATGGAAAAGAAGCTGCAGATGGAGAAAACAAGACTGTATCTGTATGCGGAACGGTTGCGCGGCGTATCTCCACTCGAAAAACTGCAGCAGGGGCTCGGCTATATGGAACATGAGGACGGAACCCGGATTTCTTCCGTAGGACAGGTACGGGAGGGAGAACGGATGAAGACTTATGTCAAAGACGGTGTGATCTGGTCGAACGTAGAAAAAACAGAGAACTCGGATGCGTGGATCGTCAGCAGAGGCAAAGAAACGGATAACTGTGAATAGTTGTCGCTGACAGGCGTTAGAAATAGAAAAGAGACAGAAAATATGCCAAGAAAAACAGTAAGCATGGAAGAGGCGTTTCAGGAACTCGATGCGATCCTGGAACAGCTGGAAGGAAAAGATATTTCACTGGAAGATTCCTTTGCTTTATATCAGAAAGGTATGGAACTGGTGAAAACGTGTAACAGTAAGATTGACACGGTTGAGAAAAAAATGATAACGATTCAGTAGGAAGTATCCCGCGAGGTGTTTTGGCATGAATATGCCAAAATCCCGAGACATACAAGTCAAAATGCCATCACCGAAGGTGATTTTAAATGCATTTTGACTCGTAACTGTGAAGGTACTGAACAGTTACGAAATAAAATATAAAAGCAGCCATATAGAAGAATGAGATGTCCCTCAAAGTTTCTTTTATATGGCTGTTTTCATGTAATTATGGTTCAAAAGTATTTCAGCGAATTTTCAGCGTTTCTTCCCACACAAACTGATTCTCCGCCCAGATTGTTGCAAACTGTTCCGCAGGCACAGGGCTGTCCTGAAGTCCGACTTCGATGGTCAGGCTGGGGATCCCCTGCTTCTGAATTGCCCAGTCTTTGTAGCCTGCGGGATCGAGGGACTGATAATCAGCATCGAGCGGATAACCGGTTGTTGCTGCGATGGTGTTGGCGAACGAGAGCGTCTGGTCATACAGATCCCCCTCCTGCCCGAAATACCAGTAGATCACATCTCCCTGGGTGTGATAGCTGATCGTGCGGGTAAACTGCTGTTGTAACGTAAGTTGAATCAAGGCAGCACTCTCGATTTCGCATCCGGGAGCTGTTCCCTTGTAATGGTCGGAGGAGGGATGTCCGGCAGGATCTGCATAACTGTCCCACAAAGCATCGAAATTCCGGTTCAGATCCACACCGTTTGCATTGGCTTTCCAGCGTTTCAGATAAGTGCTGTCAGCAAGAGAAGCCCCATCCAGCTGTGCAATCTGGCTCAGATTCTCCCGGACGGCATCCGTCTGTACGCCATCGAGTCCCAGCTGACTGATGGAGATCCCATCCGGATTCACCATACAGATCACATGGACCGCCGTATCCCGAAGCAGATCTTCATAGGAAATATCCCCATAAGAATCCCCGTTTGACAGATGTTCAAGAAAAGATACCGTCTGCTTCATAACCAGCTGACAGGTGATGTATTCCCGCGCATGGATGCCTCCAGTGATCAGTATTTTCCTGGAAGCTTCTTTGTCCCCGATGACAAAATGAAGAATCTGCCGTCCATCCACAGTTTCTCCAAGACTGTTTACAGAAAAAACAGAAGCATAGCAGGATTTTAAAATTTCGGTATCTGAAACCAGATCTTCATAAGTATAAACAGCTGGATTCTGGTCAATGATCAATGTTTTATGCTCCTTCCAATAAAAGAAACCAAAAAATATCAGTAAGATAGCTGCAAGAAAAACTGCAGGAATCGTCAGGCGAATCTGTTTTTTTTTCATAAATTTACCTCTTATAAAACAGTTTATGCAAATATCTTATCATGAAAGGCGTGTATTCACAACAGAATTAAATTTACAAAAAACAGATTTGTGATATGATAATTACAGCAATCAGAAAGAAAGGAAGTAACCAACCGTGTTTGATATCATAGAGCATCTGCAGATCCGACCAGAATTAAAACAATCGATTCTCTCTTTCCGGGAACAATATCCGGTGGAGGAGCAGCTTCAGTCCAGAATACCTGTTCCGGACAATATTTATTATGGAACGGATATCTGGGAAAAAGCAGTGACGGCGCTTCTTTGCGGGAAAAATATCCTGCTGGTGGGACATAAAGCGACCGGAAAAAATATTTTCGCGGAAAATCTTGCCGCTGCGTTTGGGCGTCCCCGCTGGGATGTCTCTTTCCATGTCAATATGGACGCGGCATCTCTGATCGGTATGGATACCTTTAAGAATCAGGAGGTAGTTTTCCGACCGGGTCCTATCTGCTGTGCAGCGCAAAATGGTGGATTTGCCGTGCTGGATGAGATCAATATGGCAAAAAGTGAAGCGCTGGCAGTACTTCATGGCACGCTTGATTTTCGAAGAAGTATCGATGTGCCGGGATATGAACGGATCGAACTTCATCCGGCGACCCGGTTTATCGCAACGATGAATTACGGCTATGCGGGAACCAAAGAACTGAATGAAGCGCTGGTATCCCGGTTTGTGGTGATCCAGATGCCGATGATCTCACAGGAGCATCTGATCTTATTATTACAGGATCATTATCCGACTTTGAAAACCGACGGGGCAAGAGAACTGGCAGCTGTTTATCTGGATCTTCAGAAAAAATGTGAAAATGCACAGATTTCCTCCCGTGCGATGGATCTTCGCGGTCTTCTGGATGGCGTGGCACTGATGGAAAAGGGGCTGGATGTACTGGATGCCCTGGATATGGGAATCACCAACAAAACTTTTGATTCGTATGAACAGACACTGATTCAGGATACGATTCGTGGAAGAATCTCGAAAAAACTGAAACCGGAGGATCTGTTTGAAAAAAACGGACAGGCAGCAGATGACAGAAAAAACAGGAGATAGATCAGAAGGACAGAAACATGGAACAACAGGAGATGCAGGAAGAACGGAGAGCGAGAAATTTTGTGTGGGCAGCGGCAGGTCACTACGGTCTGGAGCCGCTGTTTCTTGCCTATGCACCTGACGGAACGGCAGATATGTATTTAAACATGATCATCGGACTCAGTTATAAGTGGTATGATGCCGAAAAGCTGGAAACATTTTTTTATATGCTCGGTGGCAGGCAGGAAGAACTGTATCAGGGAATGTTGTGGATCGGTCTGGAACAGGCATTATACGAAAAAGAGAAAATACACCGTCCGGTGCTTGCCGAGCTTCGTCAGGAATACGCGCAGGAAAATCTGGCAAGATATCGTGTACTGAAAGAGTATGAACTGATCGATCAGCTGCGAAACGGTCACTGCGCGGAGATTCTCGGAAAGTCCTCCGGTTTATCCGGACGGACAGAAGAACTGCTCCGGGAACTGACCTTTACCGGGGAGATGGGCATCGAACAGATCCTTGCGAAGATGAAAGAAATTCTGTGGAAATATTTTTCCTATGAACCGAAAGTGATAAAAAAAGAACGGGGAACCTATTTTCTACAAAAGCTGCTTCCGGCGTTTCATTCGATTGGAAAGATGCATGCGACCTATGTGAAGACAAAACGATATGACGATCTATCATGGGAAGAGTCGGGAAATGGCGGAACGATGGAAAAAGCCAGACATTATCTGTTGCAGTTTTCCCGCCAGGGAGATGAAGAAAAAGACCGGGCATATATCGAGGGATGTTTTGGCGCAAATATTTATACACCGAGGGAACAGAAACTGCTCGAAGACGAGGTGTGTACGGAAAATCATAAAAACAGTCATCTGTATATCACACGGGGATATCCGATGGAAGAGCCGGTGACACAGACAGGGAGCAATACAACCGTAAGGCATCAGGAAGAAAGTACGGAGAGAGAGGCGACAGATCGCGGCGAAACAGCGAGCCACACAGCAGAAGATATCGGTCAGGTTTTCGGATCTTGCGCGATAAATAAAAGAGAGTCCCGGGAGATCCGGGAATTTCGTGAAAACAGCAGACGGCAGGCAGAAAAAAACCGACAGCATTACGAGAAAAACCGGACAGTATATGAGAACAGTATCCGCAGAATGACAGAAAAACTCCGTCTGGAACTGGACGCCCGGATGGACGATGTTCCGGTGCAGGCAAGACAGGGAAATATCCGGGCCAGCCAGGTCTGGCGTGCACTGTATCTGGAAGATCCGCGGGTATTTGAAAAAAGAGCAGAAGTCTCTGAGGCAGGATTTTCGGTGGATATTCTGATCGATGCCTCCTCTTCCAGAAAAAACAGTCAGGAACAGATCGCGGCGCAGGCATATATTCTCGCAAAAAGTCTGGATCTTTGCGGGATCCCGCTACAGGTGTATTCCTATTGCAGTATTCGAGGTTATACCGTTTTGCGGCTGTTTCAGTCCTATGGGGAAAACAGAAAAGCAGAAGAAGTATTTTCCTATGTGGCAGCGGGAAATAACCGCGACGGACTGGCACTTCGCGGGGCGGGACATCTGATGGCACAGAGTGAACAGGAAAAGAAACTGCTTCTGGTACTCACAGACGGCAGCCCGCAGGATGACCAGATCGCCGCAGAGGGCGCATTTTACAAAAACAGGGAATACACAGACCAGATCGCCGTGGAAGACACCACCGAACAGGTGCAGCAGCTGAAACGGAGAAACATTCAGGTCGTTGGTATTTTCATGGGAACCGAACGCGGACTCCAGACCGCCCACAGGATCTTCGGCAGAGATTTTGTACGAATCCAGAATATCCAGCAGTTTGCAGAGGTTGTGGGAAAAATTTTGCAGGAGAAGATCTGTGAGATGTAATTTGCACGAGCAACGAGTCGAAACCTTGACGACTGCAGCGATAACCCAAATTGGTCCATGAAAAAGAAAATATTTGACAAATGCTTTTTACTGTGTTAAAGTAATTCAAAAGTAATCTATACCCGGTTTTCCAGGGGAAGACCGGGTTATTTAAAAACTATGTGTTCACAAAAGGAGAAAAAGCGCTGTATATGAACAAACAAGAAAGCGATATCATGAAAATATTACTACGGGAACCTTTTAGCAATCAGCGGATCCTGGCAGAGAGTTCGGGACATTCGCTGGGGGTGGTGAACCGTTCGGTGAAAGAACTGGTGGTGCAGGAGTATCTGGATGAGCAATTGCAGCCAACCGAAAAAGCGAAAAAAGAATTCCGGGCGCGTTCCCCGCAAAGGGCGATCATCCTTGCGGCAGGATTTGGGATGCGGATGGTTCCGATCAATACGGAAGTTCCAAAAGGCCTGCTGGAAGTCAACAAAGAGCCTCTGATCGAACGTCAGATCCGCCAGCTTCACGAAGCGGGGATCCGGGAAATCTATGTGGTGGTCGGATTTATGAAAGAGCGATATGAATATCTGATCGATGAGTTCGGGGTGGAACTGGTGGTGAATGCGGAATACATGACAAAAAATAATCTACATTCCGTATATCTGGTAAGAAACCATCTGAAAAATGCCTATATCATTCCCTGTGATATCTGGTGCGACCAGAATCCCTTCGATGCATATGAGTCCTACTCCTGGTACATGGTCAGCGATCTCGTGGAAAATGAAAGTTCTGTCCGCGTCAACCGAAAAATGGAATTGGTCACGGTGCAGGAAGGAAACGGCGGCAATGCAATGATCGGAATCTGTTATCTGACTGGCGAAGAGGCCGGTACCGTTGCAGAAAACATCGAGAAACTCAGCAGGGATTTCCGGTATGACGGTGCTTTCTGGGAAGAAGCATTATACCGAAAAGATAAAATGATCGTTGCAGCTAAGGTGGTGCACAGTTCCGATGTAGTGGAAATCAACACTTATGAACAGTTGCGGGAACTTGACAGCCATTCCAACCAGCTGAAAACCGATGCCATCCAGGTGATCTGTCAGGCACTCGATGTAAGACAGGATGAAATTACCAATATCACCGTGCTGAAAAAAGGAATGACGAACCGATCCTTCTTATTTAGCAGCAAAGGGAAAAAATACATTATGCGTATCCCGGGCGAGGGAACGGAGCAGCTGATCGACCGCAAAAAAGAGGCAGCAGTTTATCGTACCATTGACGGAAAGAAGATCTGCGATGACATCGCCTATATCAATCCGGAAAATGGCTATAAGATCACAGAATTTCTGGAAGGCGCAAGAGTCTGCGATCCGGAAAATCCGGACGATGTGGCAAAATGCATGAAGCGGCTACGCCGGTTCCATGAGATGAAACTACAGGTGGAGCATACTTTTGATATCTTCGGTCAGATAGAATTTTATGAAACGTTATGGAACGGTACACCGTCGGATTACCGTGATTATCAGAAAACAAAAGCGCATGTGCTGGAGCTACGTCCGTATATCGAACAGTGGAGTGGAGAAAAAGTGCTGACGCATATCGATGCAGTGCCGGACAATTTTCTGTTTACACAAAAAAACGGAGAAGAAGAGATCCGCCTGATCGACTGGGAGTACGCCGGGATGCAGGATCCGCACGTGGATATCGCGATGTTTGCCATTTATGCGATGTATGGAAGGAAACAGGTGGATGCGTTGATCGATGTGTATTTTCCGGAAGGATGTAAAAGAGAGATCCGGATCAAGATATACTGTTATATTGCGGCATGCGGACTTTTGTGGAGCAACTGGTGCGAGTATAAGAAAAGCCTTGGCGTAGAGTTTGGTGAGTATTCGCTGCGGCAGTACCGGTATGCGAAAGAATACTATAAGATCGTGCAGGAAGAACTGGAATAAAAACAGACAGAGCAAAGGAGTGCAAAAAATGAACAGAGCAGAACAGGCAATTATTATGGCAGCGGGTCTCGGCAACCGGATGCGGCCGGTCACGCTGACCACACCGAAACCGCTGGTGAAAGTAAATGGTGTGCGGATGATCGATACCGTGATCCGGGGACTTCATGACAACGGGATTACGAAAATCTACATCGTAGTCGGTTATCTGAAAGAACAGTTTTACACACTGGAAAAGGAATATCCGGGCGTGACGATCATAGAAAATCCTTATTATGACACCTGCAACAACATTTCCTCCCTGTATGTAGCGCGGGATCATATCGAAAATGCGATGATCCTGGACGGAGATCAGATCGTGTATAACAAAACGATCCTTTCCCCGGAGTTCGAACGATCCGGTTATAACAGTATCTGGACGGACGAAGAGACGGATGAGTGGCTGCAGACGGTAGAAGACGGAATCGTCGTTTCCTGCTGTAGAACCGGAGGAAAGGGTGGCTGGCAGCTGTACAGCATTTCCCGGTGGAGCAAAGAGGATGGAAAACGGCTGAAACATCACCTGGAAGTGGAATTTGAAGAAAAGCAAAACAGACAAATCTACTGGGATGATGTGGCGATGTTCTGTTATCCGAAAGAATACAAGCTTGGCATCCGACCGATGAATCCAGGCGATCTGATCGAGGTGGACAACCTGGAAGAGTTGATCGCTCTGGATGACAGCTACCGCAGTTACCTCACCGAAAAGGAGTAAAATAGTGATGAATAAAAAGAAAACAAATACAAAAGGAACAATTGACTGGATGATCACACTGGTTCCGCTGGGAATCGTGATCGCGCTGTGTATCCTGTTTTTCCTTCTTCCGGAACAGTCCAATGCAATCCTGAGCCAGATCCGCTTTTTCTTCGGAGACACCTTCGGCACGTATTATCTGGTGATCGGACTTGGGATTTTCCTGCTGTCTCTGTATATCGCGGGATCAAAATACGGAGATATTGTACTCGGTGAAAAAGGAGAGAAGCCAAAATATTCGTTCTTTTCCTGGGGTGCGATGATGTTTACCTGCGGTCTGGCAGCCGATATTTTATTTTACTCTTTCTCGGAATGGGTATTATATGCAACCGATCCGCATCTGGAGGAAATGGGAAGCATCCAGGAGTGGGCTGGTGTCTATCCGCTGTTCCACTGGAGCTTTATCCCGTGGGGATTTTATCTGGTACTGGCGGTGGCATTTGGTTTCATGCTCCATGTGCGAAAAAGAAACCGCCAGAAATACTCCGAAGCCTGCCGCCCGATTCTTGGAAAATATACGGATGGTTGGGCAGGAAGAATCATTGATCTGCTGGCGGTATTTGCCCTGCTTGCGGGAACGGCGACAACCTTCAGTGTGGCAACACCGCTGATGGCAACGATCATTGGGGAACTGTTCCACATTACAGTGAGCCGGACAGTCATCAATGTAATTATTCTGCTGATAACATGTGCTGTATATACATATTCTCTGCTGCATGGATTTAAGGGAATCAGCCGACTGGCAAATATCTGTATTTACCTGTTTTTCGGTCTGCTGGCGGTTGTACTCCTTTTTGGAGGAGAAACCCGATATATCATTGAGACAGGGCTGACTTCGCTGGGAACGATGATCCAGAATTTTATCGGACTGTCCACCTACACGGATCCGCTGAGAACCTCAAACTTCCCGCAGACCTGGACGATCTATTACTGGGCATACTGGATGGTGTGGTGTGTGGCAGCTCCATTCTTCATCGGAAGCATCTCCCGCGGCAGAACCGTCCGCCAGACGATCCTCGGCGGATATGTCTTCGGTGTGGGATCCACCCTGGTAAGCTTCATCATTCTCGGAAACTATTCCATGGGAATGCAGGTAACCGGAAAGGCAGATTTTATCGCACAGTACCTGAAAGACGGCGACCTCTATGGAATGATCGTCTCCATGATCAAAACCTTGCCGTGCGCGCCGGTCATCATGGTAGTCGTACTTCTGACGATGATTGCTTTCTACGCAACCTCCTTCGACTCCATCGCCCTGACAGCCTCCTGCTACAGTTACCGCAAACTCGAAGAAGGCGAACAGCCCCACCGGGGAATCCAGCTGATGTGGTGTCTCCTGCTGATCGCCCTCCCCATCGCTCTCCTCTTCGCAGAAAGTTCAATGAGCAACCTGCAAAGCGTAAGCATCGTAGCCGCCTTCCCGATCGGAGTAGTAATTCTGCTGATCGCAGGGAGCTTTTTAAAGGATGCGAAGAAATATATAAATGAAGAAAAGAAAGATTTGAATTGACTTCATTAAGAAAAAAGTGAAAGTACTTGCAACTTCCCCCCATTTGTACTATGATAGAACCATTGGATCTCCAAAAAATTCAATAAAATCATGAAAGTAACCGACAAACACACGAAAACAGACGCTGCCCTGTGCAGCCGAAACGTGAATACGAAGGGAAAAGGGAAAATGGGTAAATATTTTGGAACGGATGGTTTCCGGGGGGAAGCCAATGAAAACTTAACTGCAGACCACGCATATAAGATCGGTCGTTTCCTTGGCTGGTATTATGGAGAACTGAAACGCAGAAACGGGGATGACACTCCGGCGAGAATCGTCATCGGAAAAGATACCCGGCGTTCCAGCTATATGTTTGAGTATACACTGGTAGGTGGTCTGGTGGCTTCCGGGGCAGATGCGTATCTGCTTCATGTAACGACGACCCCATCCGTTGCCTATGTGGCAAGAACCGATAATTTTGACTGCGGAATCATGATCTCCGCGAGCCATAACCCATATTATGATAATGGGATCAAACTGATCAATGGAAACGGAGAGAAGATGGAAGAAGAAACCATCGCTCTCGTAGAGGATTACCTGGACGGAAAAGTGGAAGTATTCGGTGAGACTTACGAAGAAGTGCCGTACGCACACAAAAACCGGATCGGATGTACCGTGGACTATGTAGCAGGAAGAAACCGCTATGTCGGTTATCTGATCTCACTTGGCATGTATTCGTTCAAAGGAAAAAAAGTCGGTCTGGACTGTGCCAACGGAAGTTCCTGGAACATTGCCAAAACAGTATTTGATGCACTCGGAGCTAAAACCTATGTGATCAACGCCCAGCCGGACGGAACCAACATCAACAACAACGCCGGATCCACCCACATCGAAGGACTGCAGAAATATGTAGTGGAAAACGGACTGGATGTAGGATTTGCCTACGACGGAGATGCTGATCGCTGCCTGTGCGTCGATGAAAAAGGCAATCTGGTGGACGGAGATGCAATCCTTTATATTTATGGACAATACATGAAAGAGAGAGGAAAACTTCTGACCAACACCGTAGTAACTACCGTCATGTCAAACTTCGGACTCTACAAAGCGTTCGATGAACTTGGCATCGGCTATGCGAAGACTGCGGTAGGAGATAAATATGTATACGAATATATGAACCAGAACGGCTGCCGGATCGGCGGGGAACAGTCCGGTCATATTATTTTCTCAAAATACGCTTCCACCGGAGACGGTATCCTCACCAGTCTGAAAATGATGGAAGTCATGATGGCAAAAAAAGCAAAGATGAGCCAGCTGACCGAAGGCTTAAGCATTTATCCGCAGGTGCTGGAAAATGTAAGAGTGCTGGATAAGACAGCCGCACAGGAAGACCCGGATGTGAAAGCAGCCGTGAAAGCGGTAGAAGAGGCACTGGGAGATACCGGACGCATCCTGGTACGCGAGTCCGGTACAGAACCACTGCTCCGTGTTATGGTGGAAGCCGAGACCGAGGAATGCTGCCGGAAATACGTTGACCAGGTAGTCAGCGTAGTAAAAGCCAAAGGTCACGTAGTCGGCTGACACAGACAAATAAAACGATGCAAACGATCTGAGAGGAGAAAAATAATATGTGTGGAATCGTAGGATATACCGGAATGCACAGCGCAGCCCCGGTTTTACTGGACGGACTGTCAAAACTGGAATATCGCGGATATGACTCTGCCGGAATAGCCGTCCGGGACGGAGAAAACCGGTCAGAAGTGATCAAAGCCAAAGGCCGGCTGAAAAAACTGGTGGAAAAAACAAACGGCGGCGACTCTGTACCGGGAACCTGTGGCATCGGCCATACCCGATGGGCAACGCACGGTGAGCCGTCTGAAAATAACGCCCACCCACATATGAGCGACGATGGCAATGTCGTAGCGGTTCATAACGGTATCATCGAAAACTATCAGGAATTAAAAGACAAACTGATCCGCAAAGGATATACCTTCTATTCTGAAACCGATACCGAAGTAGCAGTCAAACTGGTGGATTACTACTATAAAAAATACGAGGGCACACCGGTAGATGCGCTGACCCATGCCATGGTCCGTATCCGCGGATCCTATGCGCTGGCGATCATGTTCAAGGAGTACCCAGAAGAGATTTATGTGGCAAGAAAAGACAGCCCGATGATCCTCGGTGTGGAAAATGGGGAGTCCTATATCGCTTCCGACGTTCCGGCAATCTTAAAATACACACGAAATGTCTATTATATCGGCAATCTGGAGATGGCGCGCGTCAGAAAAGGAGAAATTACATTCTTTAATCTGGATGGTGATGAAGTGGAAAAGCAGCCGAAAGTCATCGAATGGGATGCGGAGGCAGCCGAGAAGGCAGGCTTTGAACACTTTATGATAAAAGAAATCCATGAACAGCCGAAAGCCGTAGCAGATACACTGAATTCCGTTCTGCATGACGGCATGATCGATCTGAATGATGTGGGACTCTCGGAAGAAGAGATCCGTAACATCAGCCAGATCTATATCGTGGCATGCGGATCCGCCTATCATGTAGGCATGGCAGCCCAGTATGTGCTCGAAGACCTTGCAAGAATCCCGGTTCGTGTGGAACTGGCGTCCGAATTCCGCTACCGGAAACCGCTGTTAGATAAAAATGGTCTTGCCATCATCATCAGTCAGTCCGGTGAGACTGCAGACAGTCTTGCCGCACTGCGGGAGGCAAAAGCAAAGGGTGTCCGCACCTTGGGAATCGTCAATGTTATCGGATCCTCCATCGCCAGAGAAGCGGATAATGTCTTCTACACTCTGGCAGGTCCGGAAATCTCTGTGGCGACCACAAAAGCCTACAGCACCCAGCTGATCGCTTCCTATCTGCTGGCGATCCAGTTTGCAAAAGTAAGGGAAGAGATCACACAGGAACAGTATGACGGTATGATCGCAGAATTACAGACACTGCCTGAGAAGATCCAGAAGATCATTGATGACAAAGAACGTCTCCAGTGGTTTGCATCCAAACAGGTCAACGCGAAAGACATTTTCTTTATCGGTCGAGGCATCGACTATGCGATCAGCATGGAAGGCAGCCTGAAAATGAAAGAAATCAGCTATATTCACTCCGAGGCATACGCCGCAGGAGAACTGAAACACGGAACGATCTCTCTGATCGAAGACGGTACGCTGGTGATCGGATGCCTGACGCAGCCGAACCTGTATGAAAAAACCGTCAGCAATATGGTGGAATGTAAGAGCCGTGGTGCTTATCTGATGGGACTGACAACGTACGGCAATTATAATATTGAAGATACTGCAGATTTCGTCACCTACATTCCGAAAACAGATCCGCATTTTGCCACCTCACTGGCAGTGGTTCCGCTGCAGCTGATGGGTTATTATGCATCTGTGGCAAAAGGTCTGGATGTCGACAAGCCGAGAAACCTGGCAAAGAGCGTGACGGTAGAATAAGCTGGGATGCGAAAAGGGGAGAAAATTCATCCGAGCGTACAGTAAGGGGAAAGGGTAAATTCCAGGCGGTTCACGGAACCAACCGCTGATAGACAGAAAAATAAAAACAGCCATGAGACAAAATATCTTATCATAAAAAAGATTTTTGTTTTATGGCTGTTTTTTACAGATGCATGCAAATATCAGGTATTACCCAAAACACTTCTTACAAGGCTCATATCCCCGGCTTTCCGCCTCCGACCGGCTGATCTCACTTGCCTTGCTCGGGTCAGTCTGTCCGCAGTTATTTTTATTATGATACTTGGAACCCGTAGCCGTGATCCATACCATTTCTTCGTTGGAAGTGGAAGAAGTATCCTGTGGGGCCTCCGTCACCTGCGGGGTGGCTGTGATCTGGCTGGAGCTGCCTGCGCTGGCGGCAGCCGCCTTGCTTTTCGAGGAAGATTTTCCACTCTTGCCGGCGTTTGTACCGGAAGAACTGCTGTTCTCTGTCTCCGCTTTCTGCGTCTGCGTGCCCTGATCTTCTTTTTCACCCGACGTATAGTCATTGCATGGTTCCTGATTCCAGATGATCGTCGTTCCGTCGCTGACGGCAACAATCGTTCCCTGCTCATCGGTACGATACACCTGAATATCCATAGATTCCAGCTTGTCCATCACATCCTTCGCCGGATGTCCGTACTGGTTATCCTTTCCACAGCTGATCACCGCATATTCCGGAACGGTCGCCTGAAGGAAATCCCAACTGGTAGCTGTGGCAGAACCGTGATGTCCCGGAACCAGCACATCACAGGAAAGATCAATACCGGATGCACACATCGCCGCTTCACTGGTACTTTCCGCATCTCCGGTGAAAATAAAGGAATTATCTCCGTTGGTCAGTTTGATGGCTACCGAGTTTTTATTGCTGTCATCCGGATCGATCGTTGCCGGAGCCAGAATCTGAAAACTTCCGGTTCCGAAAGAAAATTCCGTTCCAACCGCCGGATGCTGCATTGTAAGTCCCTGATCCGCAACTGCCTGGATAAACGACTGATACAGCTTGCTGTCATGTTCATAATCGCTGGAGATTACATTTTTTACATCGAAAGCACTCAGGCATCCGATCAGCCCCGCCATATGGTCGCTGTCATAATGCGAAGAAATCAGATAATCGATCGTGGTAACATTCTGCTTTTGCAGATAGGAAACTACAAAACTTGAAGTGCTTTTGTCTCCGCCGTCATAGATCATCGTCTGTCCGCCGGACTGCACCAGGATACTCAACCCCTGTCCGACATCCAGAAAATGCACTTTCATCTCCCCGGCTTCTTTCGTCGGTTCCGGCGTTGGCGTTTCCGTCTCTTCCGGTGTCGGCGCAGCCGTCGGAGTTTCGGTCGGTGTGGCTTCCGGTGTATCGGTCACGCTGCTGTCTGTAGCATCCGTCTCATCGGTCACAACGATCGTCCGCGACTGCACCGAACTTGCCGGAACAAACGGTGTCGCAGCAATAAAGAACAGAAGCGGCACCAGAAAAGGAATCCATCGGGCAAACGACATCCGTTTACCGAGCAGTTTCCAGACAAATGGAAAAATAAAGATTCCGGCAAATGTGATCAGCAGTCCGAACGGAACAGAAGCCGACAGATTCCCCAGTCCGCCAATGATCAGAAAGACCCCGAAAATATACCGGAGAATGTTAAAAATCTTTGCGTTTTTCATACAAATCCTCCCTTACAAAATCATCATTTTTATTCTACTATGCTTATACGAAAAGGTCAAAACAATAATCGTCATCAAAGCAAATCATCGTGAATATAAAATAGAAAGCGAAAATCTCGCAATCCCGGAGATCCATATGCGGCGCCGCAGAAAAAAATAAAAACCGGTCGAAAAAAGAGGGAAGAAAAAGGCAAGACTATCCAATTGGATAGTTCCTTTTCCTTCTCTCTTTTGTTATAATTATACAAAAGGTGAAAACCATAGAAGGAATGTGGAAGATATATGGAAAAAGAAAGAATCAGACACAGAGAAAAAAGCTTTCTGACCGGAAAAAAACGAATGGAAAAATTAAAAGTGCTGATGAAATATGCCGGTATTTCCGTCTTTGAATATTTCCCGGATGCCGACCGGCTGGTACTGTATGACGAACAGCTGAAAGAAGAGCGCCGGATGCAGCCATTTCTTGGACGACTCGAAGAACTGTGTACCGTTTATCCGGAGAACAGAGAAAAACTGCGTGGATTTCTGACAGGGAACATCCAGGGAACCGTAGAACTGAAAATGCTGGAAAACGGTCATTACCGGATGGTCCTCCTGGATGCACTGCAACAGGAGGAAGATGATCCGTCGATCATCGGCTGCGCCAGAGATATTACGGAGATCCGAAAAAGAGAAGAACTTCTCGAAGACCAGGCGCGGAGAGATTCCATGACCGGACTGTACAACCACGATACCGGAAAACGGCTGGTGAACGACTATCTGATGGAAAAACGGGCAGAGCAGCCCTGCGGACTCCTGATGATGGATGTGGACCGCTTTAAAAATGTCAATGATGTCTACGGTCATCTGTTCGGCGATGAGGTGCTGACCGGATTTGCCCGTTTTTTACAGAGTTTCTTTCGAAAAGAGGACATCCTGATCCGCACCGGCGGCGATGAATTTGCCGTATTCTTAAAAGAGATCAACCGGGAAGTGCTGGAAAAGAAAGTCGGGGATCTGGTGAAAAAAGTGGGAGAACTGACCTTTTCGAAGAAGGAATTTTCGATGACCTGCAGCGTGGGTGTCTGCTTTTTGCCGGGTGGTGCCGGAGCGTACAGCTATGAACAGCTTCTCGAACACGCAGATCTCGCTCTGTACCGCGCTAAGATCGCCGGAAGAAACCAGTATGCCGTAGGAGAAAAACTGGTGCCGCTGCAGAAGGGCGAAAAAGGCGAGACGGCAGTGAAACTGCTGATGGATGAAACCATGGAAAAGAGAGAATTCGAGATCTATTTTCAGCCGAAAATATCGCTTCATAATTATAAGATCGCAGGTGCGGAGGCACTGGTGCGCTGGCGCAGACCGGACGGGATCGTGGTAAAACCGGAACATTTCCTTCCGTTTTATGAAAAAAACGGGAAAATCACGGAACTGGACTATTATGTATTTGAACAGGTGGCGGTCTTTCTCGAAAAAACAAAAAGAAGCGGAATCGTTCCCGGTCCGGTATCGGTCAATGTATCTGCACTGCACGCGGAAGATCCGCAGACCACACAGCGCTATCTGGAGATCCTGCAAAAACACGGGGTTGATCCGTCGATGATCCAGATGGAACTGAAGGAAACCGATACGATCCGGTATGAAAATATCCGGAACCTGTTACACTCCTTCCAGCAGGCAGGCTTCCAGACGGCACTTGATAACTTTGGCGTCGGTTCTTCATTTCTCAATCTGGTCGGGGAAGTCCCGTTAAATGACGTGAAACTGGGACGGGGATTTATAGAAAAATGCGAAAAAGACCATCGCGGAACCGCGTTCTTAAAACAGCTGATCGAGATGCTCAAGAGCTTGGGATTTCAGGTGGTCTGTGAGGGCGTGGAATCGGCACGGCAGGTGGAAGTGTTAAAAAATGCGGGCTGTGACCTGGTGCAGGGAAACTGGTTTTCGATGCCGCTCAACACAAAAGAATTCGAAAACATGCTGTCTCTCCCGGGAGAACTGCGCTGCCGTTGCAGAGAACATACAGAATATACAGCAGGAGGGAAAACAGAATGAACGGAGAAGTCTATTTATGGCCGTCAGCTGCAGAGAAAAAACTGCGCACGGCATATCAGACTGAACTTCCGGCATACCTGTACGGCGTTACCGGCGTGGGAAAAACTTCTCTGATCGAACATTTTCTGAACAGGAAATCATACCAGTATTTTTCGGCGCTGAACACCACACCGCAAGATCTGGATACCGGAAAAATCAGTGCGCCGACCGTGGTACTGGATGACCTCTACACCATCGCGGATATCCGGCTGAAAGACGCGTATTTTCAGAAGATTCAGGAACTGATGGAACGAAAAGACCTGTGGGTGGTTCTGATCTCCCGCGCCCCGTTTCCGGCATGGCTGCTGTCTCTGCGGATGAAATATTCGTTTGTGATCATTCAGGAAGAGGACTTCTGCCTGACCAGAGAACAGCAGGATGAATATCTGGAACAATATGGACTTCAGGCGTCGGATGAGCAGCTGGCGAGAGCATGGGCGGTAGGCAGAGGCAATCCGATGGCCCTGCGCGTCTATGTGATGGAAAACGGTGATCTGGAAGCGACGATGCGGACCGTCTGGACATATCTGGAGAGTCATGTATACGATCAGTGGGATACGGAACTGCAGGATTTCTTTATGGATGTGTCGATCGTAAAAGAGTTCACGGTAGATCTCGCGGCGATGATCACCGGGAACAAACATGTGGAACATATGTTGGCAGAGGGCATGGAAACCGGTAACTTTTTTGAAAAAATGGGAGAAAAAGACGGGATCTGGCGCTGTAAAGACCCGATGCGCTTGTCGATGGAGCAGCGATTGCACAAAAAACGCTCCCCGGAACAGATCCGCCGCCTGTATTATAACGCCGGTCTGTACTATGAACTGGAGGGTGATCTTCCGAAAGCCCTGGAAATGTATAAAATATATGATGATACAGAAAGCATCTCCCGCCTTCTGGTGGCAAATGCCAGAAAAAATGCAGCCAGCGGCAATTACTACGAACTGCGGAAATACTATCTGGAGCTTCCGGAGGAGATCATCCGGGAAAATCCGGTTCTGATGATGGGAATAAGCCTGCTGCAGTCGATCCTGATGAATGTGGAGGAGAGCGAGCGGTGGTATCACGAACTGGAAGAATACCAGAAACGGGCAGAGGGAAGCGAGGCGCGGGAAGCCAGAGGATGGCTGATCACGTTGGATATCTCCCTCCCACACCGCGGCATCACCGGAATGACGGATCTGCTGCGGGTGGCGGGTGTGCTGCTTACGGACCGGAAGGTACGCATCCCGGAACTTTCCGTGACCAGCAATCTGCCATCGATGATGAACGGTGGCAAAGATTTCTGCGAGTGGAGCCGAAGAGATAAAGAACTGGCGGGAAGTATCGGAAAAGTCGTAGAATTTGTTCTCGGAAAATATGGGAAGGGTCTGGTTCCGCTGGCGCTTGCCGAGAGTTTTCAGGAAAAAGGGCAGGATGATTACGAAGTCATGGCACTGATCCAGAAAGGTCGCATGCAGGCGGACAGCGGCGGCAAGATTGAACAGGTCTTTGTGGCAAATGGTCTGCTCTGCCGGATGTACCTGATCCGTCAGGATCTCGAAGAGGCGATCCATGTGATGACAACGTTCCGGGAGCGGTGTGAAAAAGAAGCACCGCGGCTGTTGGACAATATCGATGCCTTTTTATGCCGGCTGCATCTGTACCGGGGAGATACGGCGGAGATATTGGCGTGGATGGATACGGCACCGGATGAAAACCGTGAATTTTACATCCTCGAACGGTTCCGGTATCTGACGAAAGCGCGTGTCTACCTGCAACAGGGCAAATACGAAGCAGCCTGCAATCTGCTGCAACAGCTGCTATACTATGCCAGAGAAATGAAACGAACCTATATTTATATAGAAAGTACGCTGCTTCTGGCTGTGACCTGTTACCGGATGGAGCGGGAAGCGTGGACGTCGCTTTTGCAGGAAGCTGTGAGCGAAGCAGAATCGTATCATTTTGTCCGTGTCCTGACAAAAGAAGCCGGTCTGTGGCTGCCGCTGTTAAAAAAAGGTACGAAAGAGATCCGGTGGAAAGATTCTGGATTTCGCAGGCAGGTACTCGAAGAAGGAAAACGGATGGCACAGATGTATCCCGGTTATCTGCGAACCAAAGCAGAAGGGGAAGTCACACTTTCTGATACCGCTCTGAAGATCCTGCGGATGCAGGCGGAAGGCGATTCGATGAACAAGATCGCCGGACAGCTTGGACTTGCCGAAGTGACGGTAAAATACCACTGTCGGGAGACCTACCGGAAACTTGGTGTGAATGGCAAGGCAGCAGCGGTCAACGAGGCGAGAAAACGGAAACTCATCTGAAACAGCAGTGTGGAATATGCAAGGATACCAGCGCGTACCCTTGCATATTTTATGCTTTTCTTTTATAATAAAACCTACGCGACCATGGTACGGGAGACAGCCGCTATACCGGTATCCCGTGGCAAAATACCTCGCAGGATCCGGTCAGAGCAGACAGCGGATCCGGAAAACAAAGGAGAAATTATTATGGCACAGAACGTACTGGCAGTGGTAGCCGGACACGAGATCACCGAAGAAGAACTGCAGGCATTTATCGGACATCTGCCGAAAGAACAGCAGGCATATGCAGCCAATCCGCAGTTCAAAGAACACTGCAAAGAGCAGCTGATCACCTTCCACGCACTGGCAAAATGCGGTGAGGACGAAAAACTGGAGGAAACTGACGAATTCAAAAAAGGAATGGAAAGCGCAAGACAGGATATCCTGGTACAGATGGTGTTAAAAGAAACCATCGAGAGTGTAAGTGTATCCGATGACGAAGTAAAAGACTACTTCGAACAGAACAAAGCACAGTTTGTAAAGGGTGCTACCGTAAGTGCAAAACATATCCTGACCGATTCCGAAGAAAAATGTGCAGCTATTCTGGAAACAATCGTAAACGGCGAAAAGACCTTTGAAGAGGCAGCGAGAGAATCTTCCACCTGCCCGTCCGGCGCACAGGGCGGAGACCTGGGCGAGTTCGGAAAAGGTCAGATGGTAAAAGAATTCGAAGACGCAGCCTTCAATGCAGAACCGGGACATGTCGTAGGACCGGTAAAAACACAGTTTGGCTATCACCTGATCAAAGTAGAGAAGAAAAACGAAGCCAAAGAAGCAGGATTCGATGAAGTGAAAGATCCGATCCGCACAGAACTCCTGAAAAGAAAACAGGATCAGGCATATCTGGCGAAAGTCAAAGAACTGAAAGAAAAATACGTGCAGAAATAATTCGAAAATTGTTAGAACTTTATCATTTCTTTTTCACAAAAATATTGTATAATAAACTATATTTGACAGCTAATGTCGAAATGACAGAAAAAAGGCAGGGAAAAACAAATGAAAAGTAAGGAAAAGACAAAAAAAGTATACATGATCCTGCTGATCGTCTGCCTGGTGGTTATGGCGGGACTGGTTGCAGGACTGTTTGGTTATGCACACCATATGGGAACAAAAACCATGGGGAGCAGGATAAAAATCTTCGGAGAGGATGTATCCGGACTTACCGTGGAGGAGACGGCGAAGAAACTGGCGGATGATTTTCAGAAGATCCCCGTGACATTTCAGGAAAACGGAGAGACGGATTATCAGACGACACTCGGCGATCTCGGTTACAGCATCGACGAGACACAGCTGAAAAAAGATCTGAAAACTCTGAGAGACAAACGCTGGAAAGAAGACGGTTACTTCCCGAAGCAGGCGGATCTTACCGTAACGTATCAGGTGAACCGGGACGATGAGACATTTTCTGCAGCGCTGACAGAAGAACATTTTCAGCTCTCCACGGAACGTGTGGATGCGACGGATGCCTATGTAGCATATGACGGTGAACAGAACGCCTATGTGATCGTTCCCGAGGTGGTCGGCAATCATATGGATCAGGCAGCCGTCGAGACCTATGTAGAAGAACAGATCCGTTCACAGGTTGCGACAGACTATCCGAAAACAGGACTTGAGATAGAGATTCCTTCAGATGTTTATCTGAAAGTGGCTGTTACGCAGGATTCTCAGGAATTACAGGAAAAAGCAGCAGCGTTAAATACCTCCCTGCAAAAATATCAGGGTGTTTCCATAACCTACACCTTCGGAAACGAGACACAGGTGCTGGATAACGCGACGATCTGTTCCTGGCTGGTGATCTCGGATGACAGCGTGTCGATCGATACCGCCCAGGCACAGGAATACATCAAGAATCTTGCAACAAAATACAACACGATCTACAAACCACGTTCTTTCACCACCACAGGCGGTGAGACGATCACGATCGAAGGCAACGAATACGGTTACCGCGTGGATCAGGACGGCGAACTCGCCCAGCTTCTGACGGATATCGACGGCGGGGCAGCAGTGACAAGAGAACCGGTATACAGCAAATCCGGCTATTCCAGAAACGGAACGGATGATCTGAACGGAAGTTACATAGAAGTCAGCCTGGATCAGCAGCATTTGTGGCTGTACAAAAACGGGGTACTGGTGACGGAAACCGATATTATCAGCGGACTTCCGGTCGATGGAAGGGAAACATACCGGGGTGCATGGCCGATCGCCTACAAAGCAAGCCCGTTTACTCTGAGCAGTGATGTTTACGGCTATGATACGGCCGTCACTTACTGGATGCCTTTCGTCTACGGACAGGGACTCCATGACGCCAGCTGGCAGACCAACTTCGGCGGGGATACCTATAAAACCAAAGGAAGCCACGGCTGCATCAACCTGCCGCCGGATCAGGCGAAGATCATCTATGAGACGATCGACAAAGGCTATCCGATTCTGCTGTATTAATAACAGATAAAGGATCCGGGTGTTTGTTCCAGGGTCTGCATATAAAAAACAGGAAGTGTGAACTGTCCCAAATTATGGCACAGTTCACACTTCCTGTTTTTTATATGCAATCATTCGGTCATAGCACAGATGAACGAATGAATACGTTTCCAAAATACTTATACTGCGCTCAAATCAGATCTCACACAGCGTCAGCAGATGTTCCAGAGAAAATACTTCCTCGTGCTCCAGCAGTTCCTCCAGTGTATTCAGATTCTGATCCGAATGTTCCAGTTCCCGGGAGAACCGGTAGCTGACAGAGACCAGATCTTCGAATGCCAGCGTCTCTTGTCTTTCCACAAACAGCCCAAGTACCAGTTCCTCGATAAAAAGAGTGCAGAGCACCGCCATCTTTCCCTTGGCAAAGATTCGTTCATCGTACACAGCCCCGCAAAAATACGTGTACAGCCAGTACACCATCAGCTGTTCTTTCTGCACCTGCCATTCCGGGAAAGTCTTCTGAAACGCAAGCAGCAGCTTCCGGTACGAGGTTTCCTCCGGACAGGCATGATACAGATCGGTAAGCGTCTGTCTGAGAAATCCCGTCCAGCTTGGGGAGAGCACTTCCAGTTTCGGAACGATTGTCTTCCAGATCTGCTTCATCAGATCCGTCCGGTCCACATCCAGAAAACAGCGATCGGAGATCTTCTCCAGAAAAGCAGAAGAGAAGCCGGAGCACTCATGCCGTGCACGGATCGTCTCCCAGGAAAATAATTCCTGTTTTGCTACCGCGAGTTGAAAATCATGTGTACAGACCAGTAGCTTAGCCACCCGATCCCGTACCGGAACACTTCGATCCTGAAGCACAGCGAGCAGGTAGTCTCTCGTATCCATCAGCGCGCTGCAAAGAAAATAGTCAAAATCATCGTAGGTCTCCTCAGCCGTCTCTTTTTCAAAAGTCCGGAAAGCCACCGGATCTGTCTGCGAGAGAATGATCCGCGCCGCCTCTGGACAGGAGAGTGACAACGAGATCTCCCGCATCCCCTCAAATTCCTCGATATGACGCGGATATCTGCGGCAGGTATCACAGAGCATCCCGGATCCCGCCTCGATATACATATCACAGAGATTTTCTTCATTTAAAAAGGCACACCGATGCCCGTACTGGCGGAACGCATGCTCCTCCCAGTCGATGTCATTGTGCAGCCGGTTTCGGAAAGTACCCTGGAACCGGCGGTATTTTTTCAGGCTTCTGTCATCAATCATGATCTGCCACCCCGCACAACAGGTATCCGGACAGGCATCCGCGATGCAGGAGAAGGCTTTATAATAGGAAGGAAAAGTAACTTGCATAATAAACTCCTTTATTTTCGATTTACACGGGCAACGAGTCAAAGTTCATACTTTGTACTCGCACAATCCTCATGCAGAGTATTGTAGCACAGTTTTCCCGAAAAGGGAAACGGGTTCTCATTGTAAAAAGTCACATCCTGATGTACAATAAAAATATTGAGCAACTGTAATTCGAAACATACAGAAAGAGAACATTCATGAACAAGATACAGATTATCGTAAATAACGGCGCCGGTACCGGAAGTGCCGTACCGGTCTGGAAAGAGACAAAAGAATACTTACAGGAAAAAGAAATCCCATACAACGCCTATCTGACCCGCTACGAAAAACACGCGATGAAACTGGCAGGACAGATCTGCGAAAAATTCCCGGAGGGACCGATCTACCTGCTGGTAGTGGGCGGAGATGGAACCATCAACGAAGTCCTAAACGGAATCACCAACTTTGACCGTGTCCGCCTCGGCGTGATTCCGACCGGTTCCGGCAACGATTTCGCCAGAAACCTGGGAATCCTCCGAAATACCAGAGGCAATCTTGCAGAAATCGTCTCCTGCATCGAACAGGAACAAAACGGAGAACCCCTGCAGCGGATCGATCTCGGCGAAGTAAGCTGGGAAGACTGTACAAAACCAAGAATCTTCGGTATCAGCGCCGGTGCCGGACTGGATGCGATCGTGTGTAAGAAAGCGCTCCATTCCACTCTGAAAAAAGTCCTGAACCGGTTCCATCTGGGAAAACTGACCTACCTGATGCTGACCGTACAGACCTTATTTTCCATGAAAACCTTCCGGGCAACCGTGACCGTGGACGGAGAGACAGAAACTTGCCAGAACATGATCTTCGCCGCAGCCATGAACCTGCGCGCAGAGGGCGGCGGTGTTCCGATGGCACCGGACAGCACCCCATACGACGGAAACATCTCCCTCAGCAGCGCTTCCGGCATCCCGAAATGGAAAACGTTCTTCCTGCTCCCGCTCCTCGCACTGGGAGAACAGGGCGGGATCAAAGGCTTTGACGTCAAAGACGGCGCAGAGATCACCCTGGAACTGGATCAGCCGGTGGTGGTTCATGCGGATGGAGAGTATTGTGGGGATGTGCGGTACATAAAATTCTGTTGCCGCAGGGATACGCTGTGGCTGCTGCATCCACGCAGGGAAAAATGAGCCGGAAATTTTGCTTAAGAAAGTGTTAAGGAATTTATTAAAAAAGTATAAAATGCATATTGACGAAAGATGACGGTCAAGGTACAATTGTTATAAATGTGTAGAAGTATATATTTCTATACTCCAAGTAATGTTTCAAAAAACACATAATTAATATTGGTAGAAGTATGTGATTGCGAAATAGCAACTCTGAAGAAGTATTATGAAAGGGAGAACCTTCCACGAGACATGGGATGAGAGGAACAAATGAGCAAATCCAAAGAAAACAGCAGAAATATCCATGTGAATAACGAAAAACGAAAGCATACACTGAACGTCCGGTGGCCACTGATGGTATATGACCTGATTGTGTATGCAGTCGTAGCAATGCTGACTTAGCTAGATTCCTTAGTATGATTCTTATGATTTGTCATTAGAGGAAACCAATCGTATTTCCAGCGGAAATATATATAATAAAGTGGTTTCATGGATGCTCCGGATTAATGCTCTTCTTTGTGTAGCAAGAATCCTATCTAGTTTTAAATCACTCAAATTTGAAGGCAATTTTTACAATTGTGGGGACGATTGTAGATTAACAAATAGATTGCAAAAAAATGGAAGGGGAAAGAAAAAAATCTATGTATAGAAAAGATTCTGAAGGATGGTTAAAACACACAGATTTTATAATCTTAGACATGATCTGTTTGCAATTAGCGTATGTTCTGGCATATGCAATCAGCGGATATGGATTTAATCCATATGAAACAATTATTTATCGCAATATGGCAGTTTTCCTTGAACTGGCAGATCTGGTTGTGATTTTTGCATATGGCACCATGAAAAGCGTGTTAAAGAGAGGATACTATCGTGATTTTGTAGTTACGTTAAATCATGCGATTATGGTAGGTGCCTTAGCGGTTTTATATTTATTCCTGCTTCATGAAGGGCAGGACTTTTCAAGATTAACATTGATGCTGACCATAATAATTTATTTAGTAATGACGTATGTTGTCAGCGAACTTTGGAAAAAAGTTCTGCGAAAACAGATGAAGGATGGCGGAGAACGCAAACTGCTGATTATAACATCAGAAGATGTAGCTGAACAGGTAGTGTTAAGTATGCAGGAAAACAATTATGCCAGATTCACATTAGCTGGTGTGTCTGTAATTGATGCGGACTGGACTGGAAGAGAAATTCATGGAGTTCCGGTAGTTGCCAACGAAGAGACTGCAGCAATGTATGTATGTCAGGAATGGATTGACGAAGTTCTGATTGTTGTTTCAGAAGTTCTTCCGTATCCATCAGAGTTAATTGAGCAATTATCAGAGACAGGAGTAACCATTCATCTTAATCTTGCAAAGATCACAAGTGTGCCAGGGAAAAAACAGTTTGTGGAAAAGGTTGGTAATTACACAGTCCTTACGACAAGTATTAATTATGCATCAACCAGACAGTTAATGTTAAAACGATTGATGGATATTGCGGGTGGATTAGTTGGATGTATTTTTACCGGAATCATTTGTATTTTTGTCGGACCGGCAATTTATATTGCATCACCGGGACCAATTTTCTTTGCTCAGGAGCGAGTTGGAAAGAATGGAAAGAAATTTAAAATGTACAAGTTCCGCAGTATGTATATGGATGCCGAAGAACGTAAGGCAGAGCTTATGAAAGATAACAAACTTGGAGATGGAAAGATGTTTAAACTGGACTTTGATCCTCGTGTTATCGGAAATAAGATACTTCCAGATGGGACACATAAGACAGGAATCGGTGATTTTATCAGACGAACAAGTTTAGATGAATTTCCGCAATTCTTTAACGTATTACGTGGCGATATGTCAATTATAGGTACTCGCCCACCCCTTATTTCAGAAACGAATCTGTATGAGCTTCACCATCGTGCAAGGCTGGCAATTAAGCCTGGAATCACCGGCATGTGGCAGGTAAGTGGACGAAGTGATATTACTGATTTTGAAGAGGTAGTTCGTCTTGATAAAGAGTATATCACAAACTGGGACATTGGGCTAGATATAAAAATATTGTTTAAAACGATATTGGTAGTCTTTAAGAAAGATGGATCAATGTAAATCCTACAAGCAGCTTATTTTATAGAGAGAATAAGCTGCAAAAGGATAACTATAGATAAGCTGTAAATATAAAGAGGAAGTTATGAATAAAAGGAAAAATAATAATTCTCCACTTAAAATTGCAGTTCTTGGACATAAGACAATTCCGAGTCGCCAAGGTGGAATTGAAATTGTAGTTGAAGAATTAACAGTTCGTATGGCAAAACTGGGACATAAAATAACAGTATATAACCGTAGCGGACATCATGTAAGTGGTAAAGAATTTGATGGAAAGAAGCTAAAAGAATATAAAGGAATCCGAATGAAATATGTACCGACAATAGATAAAAAAGGATTAGCAGCAATGAGTGCTTCCTTTTTTGCAGCGGTGGCAGCAGCGTTTGGAAAATATGATGTGGTACATTTTCATGCAGAAGGTCCATGTGCAATGTTATGGTTGCCAAAATTATTCGGAAAGCGATGTATAGCTACGGTGCATGGATTAGATCATCAGAGAGCAAAATGGGGTAAATTAGCCAGTACATATATTATGTTGGGAGAAAAATGTGCGGTTAAATTTGCTGACGAAATTATTGTTCTGAGTGAAGGGGTACAGAACTATTTTAAAGAGACTTATGGAAGGGAAACAAAATTTATTCCTAATGGAGTAAATCGCCCCGTTATAAGAAAGCCAGAACTCATTAAGAAAAAATTCAGACTAGAGAAAGATGATTATATTCTTTTCCTGGGACGACTTGTTCCAGAGAAAGGCATTACTTATCTGATTGAAGCATTTAAAAAGGTAAACACAAATAAGAAATTGGTCATTGCAGGAGGAAGTTCCGATACAGATGAATTTGCTAATCAGTTAAAAGAAATGGCGAAAGATGATGATAGAATCATTTTTACTGGATTTGTTCAAGGACGGTTGTTGGATGAATTATATAGTAATGCTTATATCTACAGTCTTCCAAGTGACTTAGAGGGAATGCCGCTTAGCTTATTGGAAGCAATGAGCTATGGTAATTGTTGTCTAGTATCTGATATAGATGAATGTGCTTCGGTGGTAGAAGATAAGGCGATAGTATTTAAAAAAAGTGATGTGGATGATTTACAGAACAAGCTTCAGAAAGCCTGCGATGATGAAAAACAGGTACAAAAATATAAGGATGAAGCAGAAGATTATATTTGCAAAAAATATAATTGGAATGATGTTGTGGAGAGAACATTGGAGTTGTATAGGAGATAAAAGATGGAAAAAAAGCATTATTAATACGTTGTTAGGAAATGGATGGAGTCAATATATTTGTACAGTAATAATTGTAATTGTGGGGGCATCTATATTTGCAATCACAATGCAGCAAATATTTAATTGCATTTCAAATAAATTAGTGAGCAAGTAAAAGGGGTGAAAAGGTATGAAAATATTAATGATAAATAATCTCCTCTAACCGAACGCAGGTAGTGAGATGTACATAGTGAAAATGCTTGAAAAATAGCGTATTTACGGAACTTTTTGAGAGATAGGTAGAGCTGCGAGAGCGGTTTTTATCTCGCTATCTAGATTCAGCAACAGCAGATGAAATTATCATAAGAACTTTCAGTATCACTACCTGCGTTTGTATGGAACACTCTGGTTTATGAACAACACATTGGAAGTGCTGCATCTGAACAGAGGTAGTGAAATAGAAATAAATACAGTACGAAAAAGGAAGTTAGGATATGCGAATTTTACTTGTGAATAAATTTATATTTCCCAAGGGCGGAGCGGAAACGTACACATTTGATGTGGGAAAAATGTTAGAAGAACATGGGCACGAAGTCCAGTACTTTGGTCTTGAAAATGAAAAAAATACAGTAGGAAATCGAATCGGTTCATATGTAACGAATATGGATTTTTCTCAAGGAATAAAGGCAAATTTAAATGCACCTTTTCGCATTATTTATTCAAGAGAAGCACGCAAAAAAATTCGTGCAGTTTTAGATGATTTTCAGCCAGATGTAGTGCATCTCAACAATATACAGTATCATCTGACTCCTTCTATTATTCTGGAAATTAACAAATGGCGTAAAGAAACAAAGAAAGAATGTAAGATTGTTTACACGACACATGACTATCAGCTTGTTTGCCCCAGCCATGGAATGTTCGATGTGGATATGAAGCCTTGTGAACGGTGCTTGGATGGTCATTATATTCATTGTCTTCAAACTAAATGTTTGAAAAATTCCAGAGCAAAAAGTCTTCTTGGAACACTGGATGGATATATGTGGAAATATAGTAAAGCATACTCATATGTGGATGCCTATATTTGCTGTAGTTATTTTCTTAAATCAAAGTTGGATACGCAGAAAAGATTCCGTGATAAAACTATCGGGTTGCATAATTTCAAAAAAGAGATGCCACATTTGGATAACATTCAAAAAAAGGGTTATGTATTAGAGTTTGGGCATCTGTCGCGAGACAAAGGAACAGATACTTTGCTTGAAGTGGCCAGGAGGATGCCAAATACAGAATTTATGTTTATTGGCTATGGCCCGTCGGTTGATAAAATGAAGAATATTCCTAATGTGAAGTATCTGGGATTTAAGACTGGAGAAGAACTCTATCGCATTATTGCTGAGGCAGCAATCAGTGTCTGTCCATCTGAAATGTATGAAAACTGCCCGTACTCTGTTATGGAGTCGGTACTTTTGGGTACGCCTGTTGTTGGATCTAAAATGGGAGGTATTCCTGAATTAATTGAGCCTGGTAAAAATGGAGAATTATTTGAAGCAGGTAATGTGGAAGATCTGATGAAGGCGATAAAGAAAATTTTTCAAACACAAGATGTTTTGGAAAGATATACAAAGAATTGTAGTCATGTGAATTATGAAACGACAGAGAGCTACTATGTAAAACTGATGAAAATTTATCGAGGAGAAAAGAATGTGGAACAAATTTCTTCGTAACCCACTTCATATTGTCAAGGATTATGAGCTGAGAAAACTGCTTTGGCAATCGGGGGGGGCACAGCGGTTTGCAAAAAATATTTGAGGTTCAGAGATACCGTTCCTGAAAAGCTGACATTCCCAGAAAACCAAGTGGATGAGCCTATTTGGTTATTTTGGAATACAGGGTTGGAGCAGGCACCTGAGATAGTGAAGACTTGCTATCAATCTATAAAAAAATATGCTGGCAGACAAGTTGTTTTGCTTACGGAAAAAAATGTGCAGAACTATATAAATATGCCAGATTATCTGAATGAGAAATTAAAAAGCGAAGTCCTTCCATTAGCGATTTATACAGATTTGATGCGTGTAGCATTATTGGAGCATTATGGTGGGACATGGATGGATGCAACAATACTGCTAACAGATGAAATCCCACAGGAAATATTAAATAGTGATTTTTTTGTGTTTCACAATTCACTCGGTGAAATTGATAATCCCGTATTGTATCCGGTCTGGTTCATCCACGCCAAGCAACATAATAGAACGATTTGTGAGATTCGTAATGTCCTATTTGCCTACTGGAAACGAAATAATCATGTACCAGAATATTTGTTTTCAAATATTGTAATTACACAAATAATGAGGTCATCACCAGAGGTTGAGAAAAAGATGCCTTATTTGAATAGTGACTACAGCGAATATCTGGTTAGAGTATTAGGAGATAAGTTTACAGAAGAAAAATTTAATTGGATTAAGCGACTTACTGGAATACATAAACTAACCTATAAATTAGAACCATCTATTGATAAGGAGGAAACAGTTTACCATTATCTGGTGCGGAATCTATGAGCCTTTTGAATAGTAGTTTCTGCAAGATAAAGGGAGACAATTAAATTATTATGCTGAATGACTACTATCAAAATATTGGCATGAAAGGCTTTATTCAAAGATATGGAATTGTGAATGCCGTCAAACGAGGGGCATTTATGTTTATCAAATTGCATCTTGTCAAGGATTATGAGGTGCGGAAGGTATTGTGGCAGGAACGAGCTTCTACCAAGATAAAACCATATTTAAAGTATAAAGACACAGATGTTGAGGGGCTTAGCTTTCCCGAAAGTGATGTAGAGAATCCGATCTGGATATATTGGAACAAAGGTATTGAACAGGCACCGATCATTGTTCAGAAGTGCTATGAATCTGTATGTAAACATTCCAATCAAAAAATCATTTTGCTGAATGATCAAAATCTTGCAGATTACATTCGATTGCCAGATTACATTGAAAAGAAAAAGGACGCTGGCCAGATTCCGATGGCTGGATATGCGGATCTGATGAGATTTGCATTACTGGAACATTATGGTGGAACGTGGATCGATTCAACTGTGTACCTTACAGAACCACTTCCAGATACGATCTTAAACAGTGATTTTTTCGCTGTGCGTAATTCATTGTTGCTGATTGACAATCCTGTGCTGTATCCAGCTTGGTTCCTACATGCAAAAAAGGGAAATAAGACTATTCGAGAAATAAGAAATGTTGCTTTCTCATATTGGCTCAAAAACGAACATGTAATTGAGTATCTGCTGCCAAATTTGATTATAACACTGGTGGTGAAGAGTAATCCGGAAGTTGAGAAAGCAATTCCCTATATGAACAGTGATTATAGCGAGTATCTTGTTAAGGTTTTAGCTGATGATTATTCAGAAGAGAAATGGAATTGGATTAAAAAGCTTACAGGTATTCATAAGCTGACATATAAATTATCACCGGACATTGAAGCAGAAGGCACATTTTATAAGGCGCTGATTGAAAACAGTATAGAATAAATATTGCAAAGTGGGTTGAGAAGAAGTATGGGAGCAATTGAATTAATAAAAAGCGATTTGTTTCGCTATGCTGGAACAACATCATCTAAGGCATTTATTAAAACATATGTTAAAGAAGCTGGTTTTCGCTTCTCCGTGGCATTTCGGTTGGTAAATGCTGGGGGGGTGTTAAAACTGTTTGGAATAATCCTATGGAAATTGAGAAATCACCAGCAGATCCAGATACTTAGAAAAACGAAAATTGGATATGGACTATATATAGGTCATGGTGGACCAGTGATTATAAATCCAACTGCTGTAATAGGAAATAATTGCAATCTATCACAGTTTGTAACAATAGGTGCAATTGATGGAAATGCAGCAGAAATAGGAGACAATGTGTATATAGGTCCTAATTGTTGCTTGATTGAAAATGTTAGAATTGGTAACAATGTTACGATTGGTTCAGGGAGTGTAGTTACCCATGATATTCCAGATAATGCAACGGCTGCTGGAAATTATGCAAAAGTGTTGAATTACAACAGACCAGGAAAGTATGTAGAAAATAGATGGAGTGAGACTGGGAATTAGATCAAACAGAAGAAATCATATGCGGTTGATCTATCCCCTGAAAGGAATATGGTATGAAAAGAATATTATTTGTAATACCTTCAATGAGAATTGGTGGAGCAGAAAAAAGCTTAGGCAATCTTTTAAATTTAATTGATTTAAATGAATATGATATAAATTTATTAATGTTTAAACCTGGAGGAGATTTTTTACAACAAATTCCATCAGGTATCCATATTTTAGAGACAGATCCATCGCTTTTTTATGCTTATAATTGTGATAAAAACATTTTTTCTTGTAAAGCAGGTGTTCGATCAGAGATACTTCGAATATTTAGCACAGCTGTTTGCAAAATTTTATATGGCAATTGTGCAAGACAGAAAAGATGGACTAAATTTTATAAGGCTCTTTTACCGAAACTCGATAGTGAGTATGATGTTGCTATAGGGTATTTGGAAGGTGATGCGTCATATTATGTTATTGATAAAGTGAATGCAAAGCGGAAAATTCTTTGGGTGCATAGTAATTTTGACAATATTAAGAAAAATGAAGATGCATCTGTTTATAAGGAATATTTTCGTGAAGCTGATAAGGTAGTTAGCATTTCAGACAAATGCGTGCAAGTATTGCAAGACAATTATCCGGATATGAGAAATAAATTTGTCTTTTTGCCCAATTTGACCTCAAGTGTTGTCTTGAAGAATACGGCAAAGGCAGCCATTGACGAAAAATTTTTAAAAGACATTTTTAATATAGTATCAGTTGGACGTCTAACAGAAGCAAAAGGATTTGATATGGCTATAGATGCCTTGAAAATATTAAAGGAACGTAAAGTACCAGTGCATTGGTGGATTGTTGGTGATGGTGAACTAAGGGAAGGTCTAGAAAAACAAGTGAGGAATAATGGCGTTGAGCAGTATCTTACTTTTTTAGGCTCCAAATCTAATCCATATCCATATATGGACAATGCTGATCTTATTGTTCAGACGTCTCGTTGGGAAGGAAAATCGGTTGTTTTGGATGAGGCGAAGATTTTAGGTAAGCCGATTCTTGCTACTGCATATGCAACAGTTAAGGATCAAGTCATAAATGGCAAGGAAGGTGTTATAGTTGAAATGAATGCAGAAGCAATCGCATTAGAGATCGAGCATTTAATAAAAGATAAATCCACTTTAAAGAGTATTCAACAATATCTTATGAATCATGATTATGGAAATCAAAATGAAATTATTAAGTATTATGAACTGTTTGAATAATGAAATTGATGAGGAGAAAAATAAATGTCTTCATGTTTACAAAATAGATTTGTGATAAGCAAGTCAAAGCTTATAGGATATATAATTATATATTTTATGCTATTATGTAATCAGTCAAATTTTAGTGAAATCTACATGACACCATATAGAACAATCATAATGCTTATTTTGTTGGGTGTATTTTTGATTAAGGCAAAAGGAAAAATAAAAACATATTGTTTTTTATTTATTTCGTTTTTAGTGGCATATGCTTTGCTACTGAGAGTAGGTGTTGGTGGAATCGGAATCCGGATTATTGCGCAGTTTTTTGTTGAGATACTTGTTGTATGGTTGGCCGTTTCAACTAATAAACAGTATTTTTGGGAAAGATATGTTAAAACGGTTGTTTTTCTTGCCTCAATCAGTTTAATATTGTGGTTTTTGAGCGTTTTACAAATCAATATATGGGATCAAATCACGCCAGAAGTTGATAGCTTGATGTCCTATAGAATATATTCTGACTCGAGCACATATCAAGAGTTTTCATATAAACTGCACGGAATGTTCCTGTATTCACATAGAACCGTTGATATGAGAAATGTTTCGATTTTTACAGAACCGGGAATCTATCAGATGGTACTGAATACTGCCATTTTTGTGCTACTGTTTTTAAGGGATAAATTAGTTTCATTTAGTGATAAAAAAGTTGGACGCACATTAATGATTTTAAGTTGTGCGTTACTTTCGACTCAATCTACAACTGGATATATATCACTTTGCTTTATAGTATTGTTCTACATGCTTTTTGAAAAAAAAGAGAACACAGAACGAAATTGGAAACAGAAAATTTGCATTGTTCTGTTTGTAATGCTGCTTTTTTTAATGATAGATTATATGGTGCGCGGTAAAGAGAGCTTTATTCAGATTTCTCTTATATCAAAATTGTTTTCAGGAGAGAAGAAACTTTCTTTGGATGAATCAGGAATGGCGCGCGCAGATGTTATTTTCCTTGCAATTCAAAGCATGGTAAGGCATCCATTTGGTGTGGGATATTCGAGGTTTGGCACGCTTATGAATGTACAGAGTACAGGAATGGCAGGAGCTGCTATTATGCAGTTTGGAGCTGCATGGGGTATTTTACCGCTTATAGCAGTTATTTGGTGGATCTTTTATCCGGCATTGAAATTTTGCAAAAAAAGATATGTGGCAGTTGTATATATTATTATGTATATCAATACAGTTCTGGCTCAGTCGGATCTCTTCTATCCGACATTGATTATGATACCAATTGGATTGTATAGCTTGTATAGCTTTGATGCAGCGTATTTTGCAAGAAATAATGATAGAGAGGAGTACGAGAAATTATGAAATTACTATGGATATGTAATGTTCCTACTAAGCGAATAGAACTGATGCAGAATATGACGCATGGTACATGTGTTGGTGGATGGCTAGAAGGACTTTCGGAGTCTTTGTTGGCGAATAAAGATATTGAATTATGCTATTGCTTTCCTGACTATAAGAATCAAAAGTTGGGGCATGGCCAAAAGGATAATTTTAAATACTATGCAATACCAATAAGCTATTATCAGGCAACAATATCTATGCAGGAACGGTGTGAAAGTGGTGAGATTTATAGAAAAATACTACTAGATGAAAAACCAGATGTTATACATTTCTTTGGTACGGAATTTTTGTATACAAGTTGTTTTATAAATATAGCTATAGAGGAGGGATACAAGGATAAAATAGTCACTTCTATTCAAGGGTTGGTATCCATATACTATAATTATTATTCCGCAGGATTACCGGATTATATTATGAAGCGTAAAACATTAAGTGAAATAAAAGGAAAATGCTCATTAATCAGTAATAAGAAAAATTATCTGCACAGGGGGAAATATGAGCAAGAAGCCTTGGCAAAATCTTCTAATATAATAGGGCGCACAACGTGGGATAGAGCGTATGCATATTTTATTGCACCTAAGTCAAGATACTTTTTTTGCAATGAGAACTTAAGATCTGTATTTTATGAGGGCACTCAATGGGAATACGAAAAGTGTAACAAGTTCCAGATAGCAATCAGTCAGGCGAGCTATCCAATAAAGGGATTACATAAGATAATCGAAGCAGTAGCATTGTTACGCGATGAGTTCCCAGATATCAAGGTTAAAGTGGGTGGTGCAAATATATTTGAAGGGAATTGGATTAAAGGAAATAGTTATGGGATATATATTAGACAATTATTAAAGAAATATGATATAGAAGATCGATTTGAATTTGAAGGCTTTTTATCAGCAGATAAGATGAAGCAGCTTCTTTTAGAAAGCAATGTTTTTGTATGTCCATCTTCTATTGAAAATTCACCTAATTCGTTGGGAGAAGCAATGATACTGGGGGTGCCTTGTGTAGCATCAGATGTTGGAGGAATTTCGGACATGCTGACGCACAACGAGGAAGGCTTTCTGTATCCGTTTGATGATTCCTATAAAATGGCCTTTTACATTAGAAAGACTTTTTTGGAAATAGAAGAAACCAAAAGAAGAGCTTTACGTGCAAAAGGTCATGCTGCTATGACACATGATCGCAAGAAAAATGCGGAAACATTAATTGAGATATATCATAAAATATGCACAGATAATACAATAAATGAAAAAATAGAGGAAAAAAAGAATGCTAGATATAAGTGAAAAGAATGTGCGAAAAAACATGGTATTAAGCACAGTCTATAGAGCATTGTCGATGGTTATTAGCTATTTGTATGTTCCGGTAGTTCTTGCTTATCTAGGTGAAGTAAAATATGGTGTATGGACAACAATATTAAATGTTTTGTCATGGATAACATATTTTGATATTGGAATCGGTCATGGATTGAGAAATAAATTGGCTGAAAATCTGGATAAGGAAGGCAATGAAATAAAATGTAGAAAATATGTCTCCAGTGCGTATTTTACATTTGGGATAATCGTTCTTTGTGCAATGTGTGTATTTAGCATTGGTGCAATCTTTGTTAACTGGAATAGTATTTTTGGTGTATCAAAAGACAAAGTGGGAGATAATTTAACATGTCTGATGTGCATTAGTGTTATTTTTATGTGCATCAATTTTCTGTTATCACTTTGCAAGAGTATTTATTATGCCTTGCAAAAAAATAGTACTGTAGGCCTTATGGGAGTTCTGCAACAATCACTTATGCTGTTTGGAGTGCTATATTTGTCAGTAACAAGCAAAGCTAGTCTGCTTAAGGTTGCAATATTCTATGGTTTGTCTGATTTCATTATTGAAATATTGTTTACATTGATTTTAAGACGTAAGAGTGAAGTCTTTGTGCCGAGTATTAAATTTGTTTCAAGAGAAGAGACAAAATCGACAACAAATTTGGGCGTTTTATTTTTTATATCTCAGATTTCGGCACTTGTGTTATTTACGACTGATAACTTGATTATTTCTCATTTTATTGGGCCGGCTGAGGTGACATCCTATAGTATGGTAAATAAACTGTATACAGCGGGTACTGCTGTTTTTGCAATGTTAGTTACGCCGTATTGGTCTAGGACGTCAGTTGCAAAGTCTCATGATGATTACAATTTGATAAAAAAAGGAATTCGTGAGATGCAATGTTTGTGGGGAGTAGGTATTGTTGGCGTATTAGTACTTATGATTGTATTTAAACCACTTGCTAAAGTGTGGCTTCAAAAAGAACTTTACTATGCACCTGGGTTGATTCCATTAATGGCTATATATTCTATTATATATATGTGGAACGCAATTTATTCTCAGGTTGCTAATGGTCTATCTCTTATGAAAGTTATTGTTCCAGTTGGAATTATTCAGGGAATCATAAATATTCCACTTTCGTTATTCTTTGCGTTGAAAATGAATATGGGTGTCGTTGGCGTATTGCTAGGAACAGTTTTATCATTTATGGTTTCTGCCATTGTGGTTCCTCTATCAGTACGTAATGAAATTAATATTCATAAAAAGAAAAGTAGTAAAGTTGATGAGGAAAAATGATATGAAGAAAATATTATATGTTGGACAGATAGCAATTGAAGGAAGTGCATCATGTACGCATGTTCAAAACCGAGCCAGATTTTTTACTAATATTGGTTATGATGTTTATGGTCTTAGTGAGTGTCCAAAGGATAAGAATGATAAAGCAAATAATACCAATTTTATTAAATATATTTATATGAAACCGTATCCTGGAAAAGGTAAAATTAGAGGAGCAGGTTGGGTGGCAGATCAATTTCTTGGCTTTCATACATATAATGCTTTTGTTAAAGCCGTGAAAGATATTTTACCAGATATCATAATTCTTTATGAGCTGAATTCAATTGTTGTGGAAGAACGTATCAGAAGATATTGTGAAAGGCATAACATCAGGTTGATTATAGAAGTAACTGAATGGATGGAGGTGGAGAATAGAAAAGAAATCGTAACAAGAGGAATTGTATGGCAAAAAGATATTCAAAAACGCTATATTGACAAACGCTGTGGGAATATTATTGCAATTAGTGAATTTTTGTGTGAACACTATAGAAGACAGGGATGCAATGTAATAAAGTTGCCACCGATAGTTTATAATTTTGCGGAAAATAATCAGGTGCTTCGTGATAAGAATACCGTGAATTTACAACAAGTTAGGCTTGTGTTTGCTGGGACAACCGATTTTAAAGACTATCTAGAACCATTGTTAAAGGCAATAAGAAAAATAAACAATAATGATGTTAAAGTGATTTTTGATGTAGTAGGCCCAAGTGCTGATACAATTAAAAAAATGATAAAATGTGACAATCCAATACAGTATGGAATCAATTGCCATGGCCGTTTATCCCATGAAAATACATTATCAATTGTAAAAAAGGCGGATTTTTCAGTTTTGATGCGTGAAAACAAAAGATACGCAAAAGCAGGTGTTTCTACAAAATTTGTTGAAGCGATGAGTCTGGCAGTTCCAAGTATATGTACAGCTGTTGGAGGAACGGATGCCTTTGTGAGCGATTGTGTCGATGGATTTCTTATAAAGGATAATAGTGTATATGAAATATTAGATAAGTTGGAGCTGATTGTAAATATGGATTCTTCAGAGATTCTTCAAATGAAGTTAAATGCATTAAATAAAGCAAAACATGTGTTTTCGGAAGACCAGTATTTTGAAGTTACAAAGCTTTTTTTGAAAGGAAAAGTGTTTGATGGTCAACAGTAAAAAGAAACCGAGTTATAAATTGATAAGTACATATAAAACAGAATTAATGGGAGTGGCGTCAATTAGTGTACTTATAGGGCACGCAGGTACAGCAATTATAGCGGATACGGGTATTGTTTCACTAATACCTAAAATTGCCATATTGATTTGTACGTTAATGTATATGTTTTTCTTTCTTTCTGGATTTGGGTGTTATTATTCATTAAATAAGTCCAACAATACACGTAAATTTTATGCAAACCGTATTAAAAAGGTATTATTGCCGTATTTAGAGATTAGTTTAATTGCATATGCAATTAAATATTTTGTCCTGGAATTTAGTGTTTCTAAATTTATCGAAGCGATGTTCTTCATTTCCTTTTGGGTGAAGAATGAGGGTGCATGGTATATTGCAGTTGTATTAATATTATATGTGATTTATCCATTGCTATACAACATCCAAAAATCTCCAAAAGGTAAGCTAAATATAATAGCACTGCTATTAATTATTCTGGGTATAACTCTTGTATTGGGTTATATAAAGGAACCTTGGAAGTACAATGTGAATTATTCCTATATAGGACATTTTGGAGGTCCGCTTATGGGAGCTTTTTGCTTTATTGTTGGAAGCTTGGTTGCAGAGAAATCACTTAATCTAAATAAATACTCATATTTATTGATAATGATTATGGCTATGATTTGGCCTTTATCAAAATTGAATCCGATAACAAGATACAGTTCGTCAATATCTTTGATAGCAAGTGTATTTTTGGGTATGTCAGGAGTATTTATTTTTCCACTCGGATTTCAGCAAATGTCACAGAGCGTCAAAGAAAAAAGTTTGTCCTTTCTGAGAATAATGGGGGGGCGACATTGGAACTATATCTAACAAATATTTATGTTAATGACCTACTAAGACAGTTGAATTTTAGCTTTCCAAATGATCAGTATAGAATAAAATATAGCATTTTTTTCACCAGCTTGGGTGTGTTATTGACGATTATATTGATCAAAGGAAAGAAACGCATTAAACATTTATATGCTAAATGAGAAAAATTAAAAATAAAAACGAGGAGTAAAGAATATGAATAACAAAATTTTTGATAACGCAACTCTTATGATTACTGGAGGTACTGGCTCTTTTGGCTCCACCGTCCTGAAACACTTCTTGGACTCTGACTTGAAGGAGATCCGCATCTTTTCCCGCGATGAGAAAAAGCAGGATGATATGCGTCATGAACTTCAGGCTAAGCATCCAGAAGCAGCTAAAAAGGTAAAATTCTACATTGGAGATGTCCGTAATCCTCAGTCCATTCGCGACGCCATGCCGGGTGTTGATTATATCTTCCACGCTGCAGCTCTGAAACAGGTGCCTTCTTGCGAATTCTTCCCTATGCAGGCCGTCCAGACCAATATTATTGGTACCGACAATGTGCTTCACGCTGCTATCGACGCAGGTGTCAAGCGTGTTGTCTGCCTGTCTACCGACAAGGCAGCTTATCCAATCAATGCCATGGGTATTTCTAAAGCCATGATGGAACACGTTATTTACGCTAACGCCCGTGTAGCTGCGGAACGTGGTGGCACCACCATCTGTTGTACTCGTTATGGTAATGTTATGTGTAGCCGTGGAAGCGTGATTCCTCTGTTTATCGATCAAATTAAAGCAGGCAATCCGATTACTATTACTGATCCTAGCATGACGCGTTTTCTGATGAATCTGGACGAGGCTGTGGATTTGGTTATGTTTGCTTTTCAGCATGCAAATCCTGGTGATTTGTTCATCCAGAAGTCGGATGCTTCGACTATCGGTGATCTGGCAAAGGCTGTTCAGCAGCTTTTTGGTGATACCGGTACAAATATCATTGGCACTCGTCATGGAGAAAAGTTATTTGAGACTCTGATGACTCGCGAGGAGCGTTTGCGCAGTGAGGACATGGGTCACTATTTCCGTGTGGCCGCGGATAACCGTGATTTGAACTATGATAAGTTTGTTGTCAAGGGTGAAGTACATACCATGGCCGATGAATCTTATACCAGTCACAATACAAACCGACTGGATGTAGAAGGCACGGTCAAGAAGATTATGACTACCGAGTATGTGCAGAATGAGCTGAAAGGCATTCCTAATGTCTAAGGAAAGGCTCCTGCTGGTCGGTGCTGGTGGTTTTGGACGAGTAGTATCAGAGTTGGCCAGACAGAGCTTTGACTGTGCTTTTGTAGATGATGGTGTTGAAGTTGGTACAATAATCTGCGATATTCCTGTAATTGGACAAACCGCAGATTTATATAATCTTTTTGCTGAGTACAAGAATCTTGTGATTGTTATTGGAAATAACTCCGTGCGTGAGCGCATCTATAATATGGCAAAGCGTATTGGATATAATTTTCCGAATCTGATCAGTTCAAGCGCATATATTAGTTCATATGCGAAGTTGGGATGGGGCTGTGTTATTTTGAATAATGCAGTTATTCAGAACGGATCGTGTGTCGGAAATGGTGTACTGCTCAATCCGGGTGTGGAAGTCCACCACGATTGCTCAATAGGAGATTATGATTTAATTTATACAAATAGTGTCGTGCGTACCAATGCGAACGTAGGAAAGTGCGTTCGTATTGGTAGTAACGTGACGATTTGTAATAATGCTGTTGTGCCGGATGGAGCTGATGTTCCGGACTGTACAGCAGTTCATCTGGAGGTGATAGAATGAAGATTCTGGTAACAGGAGCTAAGGGGATGCTAGGAACTGCCCTTGTGAATAACCTGAAGAATATCCGGGACGGAAAAAATAAAACGCGTCCGGATCTCTATATTGATGAAATTTATGAGTATGATTTAAACTCTACTGCGGAAGAACTGGACGAATACAGCCAGAAGGCTGATTTTGTGTTTAATTTGGCAGGCGTGAACCGTCCGGAGAACCCGGAAGACTTCATGAGGGGTAACTTTGGATTTGCATCGGAATTGTTGAATAGATTGAAAAAACACAATAATAAGGCGACTATTATGTTATCAAGCTCCATTCAGGCAACCTTGTCTGGACGCTTTGGAAACAGTGAGTATGGGCGTAGCAAAAAGGCAGGTGAGGAGTTATTCTTTGATTATGCCAAGGAAACAGGGGCAAAAGTAGCTGTTTACCGTTTTCCAAACTTGATGGGGCATAGTCGTCCAAAATATAACAGTGCAGTCAGTACTTTTTGCTGGGCAGTTGCCAATGATGAGCCATTCACGGTCAACGACCGCAGTACTGAACTGGAACTGCTTTATATTGATGATCTTGTGGAAGGTATGTTTGATCTGTTGGAAAACAAAGAGCAACACTGTGAGTTCAATGGTGTGGAAACAGTTCTGAAGGATGATGGCAGATATTGCTGTGTGCCTGTGACACATAAGGCTACATTAGGCGAGATTGTGGACTTGTTGCAGGAGTTTAAGACTCAGCCAACAACTCTGATGATGCCGAAAATGCCAGAGGGTTCCTTTGCAAAGAAGTTGTATTCGCTGTATCTAACCTATTTGCCGACTGATAAGTTCAAGTATGCTTTGAAAATGAACATAGACAACCGGGGCTCTTTTACAGAGCTGGTTCACACGGCTGACTGCGGACAGGTATCTATCAACATCAGCCGCCCAGGTATCATAAAGGGGCAACACTGGCACAATTCCAAGTGGGAGTTATTCATCGTGGTGGCGGGTCACGGTTTGATTCAGGAACGTAATATTAATACTGGAGAAATGGTGGAGTTTGAGGTGTCTGGCGATAACATTGAAGTAGTTCATATGATTCCCGGTTGGACGCACAATATCATTAACTTATCTGAAACGGAAAACCTGGTGACAGTTATGACTTGTAATGAGATCTTTAACCCAAAACATCCAGATACTTTTTTTGAACCGGTATGAGAGGAGAAGAAATAATGGCTGATTATAGCAATGTATCATTTAAGAATAATGGAAAGTTGAAATTGCTGATTATTGTTGGAACCCGTCCGGAAATTATCCGACTGGCGGCGGTCATCAACAAGACTCGGAAGTACTTCGATGTGATTTTAGCGCATACCGGTCAAAACTATGACTACAATCTGAACGGTGTGTTTTTTCACGATTTGCAGCTTGCAGATCCTGAAGTTTATATGAATGCTGTTGGTGTAGATCTTGGTGAAACTATGGGAAACATCATTGCAGAGAGCTATAAACTGATGGTAGCAATCCAACCGGATGCAGTGCTGGTGCTAGGTGACACCAATAGTTGCTTAAGCGTTATCGGCGCAAAGCGCTTGCATATCCCAATTTTTCATATGGAAGCAGGTAATCGTTGCAAGGATGAGTGCCTCCCAGAAGAAACCAATCGCCGTATTGTGGATATCATTTCTGATGTAAATATGGCGTACTCCGAGCATGCGCGTCGCTATTTGGCAGATACTGGGTTGCCGAAAGAGCGTACCTATGTAACTGGTTCGCCGATGGCAGAGGTTTTGCATCAAAATTTGAAAAAAATTGAAGCATCTGATATCCATGCTCGTCTGGGGTTGGAGAAAGGTAAATATATCTTACTTTCTGCACACCGCGAGGAAAATATTGATACTGAGAAAAACTTTAATTCGTTGTTTAATGCAATCAATAAAATGGCGGAAAAATATGATATGCCGATTCTGTATTCCTGCCATCCGCGTAGTCGTAAGCGTTTGGAACAGAGTGGATTCCAACTGGATAAGCGTGTGATTCAGCATGAGCCTTTGGGATTCCATGACTATAACTGCTTGCAGATGAATGCATTCTGCGTTGTTTCCGATAGTGGTACACTGCCAGAGGAAAGCAGTTTCTTTACCAGTGTTGGACATCCATTCCCGGCTGTGTGCATCCGTACCAGTACAGAGCGTCCGGAAGCATTGGATAAGGGGGACTTTATCCTTGCGGGTATCGATGGTAATCATCTTCTGCAGGCAGTGGACGTAGCTGTTGAGATGAATAAGAATAGAGACCTTGGTATTCCTGTACCAGATTATGTGGATGAGAATGTGTCCGATAAGGTTGTCAAAATCATCCAGAGTTATACTGGTGTAATTGATAAAATGGTGTGGCGAAAATATTAATGCTACTTGACAATTAGAGGAAAGAGGATATGGTTTTGAGAGCAGAGCAGAGCAGAGCAGAGCAGAGCAGAGCAGAGCAGAGCAGAGCAGAGC